>Ga0265798_10004299_pt1 | contig 19772 bp, 12 predicted proteins | sample P3T30metagenome_FD_192430 | JGI IMG/M metagenome (GOLD analysis project Ga0265798, IMG submission 192430) | Plant litter microbial communities from East Loma Ridge, Irvine, California - P3 T30 | ecosystem: Environmental > Terrestrial > Plant litter > Unclassified | place: USA: California... | reverse complement strand
GGACGTCTTTTCCCTGAACAACGGGAAACTTGTAAATGCCGCGCGAACTCACCGTAGACGCGGTTTCGGATCCCAGGATAAAGCCTTGCGGAAATTTCTGATACGCTTCCTCATATAAGTGCACGCGATAATTCAGTCCCGGAACGTCCAGCAACGAGCCAAAACCGGACTCCATCGTCTGCTTGACCTGGTCCATGCCCACGGTTACAGGACGCGTCGGATCTTCGCGATGGAAAACATCCTGCAGGAATCTGGCGTGCTTCAAGCCGTCGGCTCCGTATTGGTCCGGGACTTCGTTGCCTGAGCTCCACATGACGATGCTGGGATGGTTGCGCGTTGCACGGACGAGGTTTACGATATCCTTTTCGGCATATTCCGGGAAAAACCGATGGTAGCCGTTCTGCACTTTCGGCTTTGCCCATTCGTCAAAACTTTCGGCCAGGAACATAAACCCCATTTCGTCGGCAAGCTCGAGCTGTTCGAAAGACGGCATGTTGTGCGAGCTTCGGATCGCGTTGCAACCCATGTCCTTTAATATCTTCATCTGCCTTTTCATCGCGGCCTTGTTGACGGCGGCGCCCAACGGCCCGAGATCGTGATGCAGGCAAACTCCTTTGAACTTCGTGATTTTTCCGTTAAGGCTGAACCCTTTTTGTGGTTCGTATTTGATTTCGCGTATGCCGAATTTGGTGGAAACCTCATCTTTGAGATTGTTTCCGGCGTAAAGTTTCGTGATGGCCGTATAGAGCGTCGGTGTTTCCGGACTCCACAATTTCGGAGACGGTACGCTGATGTCCTGTTCGAATTTACCGTCGGCGGATGGATTGGCTTTTGCCTCCGCGACGATCTTTCCGGACGCATCCAGAATTTGCGTTACCATAGACAGTTTCCCTGCGCTCGCAGATGCTTTGATGTTGACTACAGCGGCTTCCTGCGTAATCTTCGGCGTGGTGATAAACGTTCCCCACTGATCGAAACTCTCCGGATTTTTGACTATGATACTCACTTTGCGATACAAGCCTGCTCCGGGATACCATCGGGAAGAAAATTCCTGGTTCGTGAGTTTGACGGCCAGCGTGTTCCGGGCGCCTGCTACCAGGTCGTTTGTGATGTCGATGTAAAAATAGCCGTATCCGTATCCCCACTCCCCGACTTTTTTCCCGTTCAGGTAGACGACCGGCTCGCTCATGGCGCCTTCAAAAAGTATCAGGGCCTTTTTGCCGGCTTTGAATTCAGGAAGCGAAAAAGTATTGCGGTACCATCCTGATCCTATGTGCGGCAAAGATCCTGTCCGGCCGGTTTTCTCAGACGCTGTCGTTTCCCCGTTCTGTTCGATGGCGACGACCTGCCTATCCCATTTTTTATCGAACGGCCCGGTTATCGCCCAATCGTGGGGAACCGAAACCGATTGCCAGGAAGCATCGTCAAAGGCAGTCTCATAAAAATGGTCCGGTGCGGTCCGGGTGAATTTCCAGTTGTCTGACAACACGACGGTTTGGCGTGCCGGAATTGAGGATGTACCGGAACATGCCGATGCGAGGATGGACAAGGCCAGGGCGACGCCTGACCCTGATCGGAGGATAATGGGTTTTATCTTATCGGATAACCGAAATAAGGAAGGAAATAACATACCAATAAACTTTTATAATACTCCCGAAAAGGCAGTATTTACGAATCGGAAAAGTAATGATTCGGCAGATAGGTCCGGCTAAATGCCTACCAGTTTACGAGGTGCGGTTTAAGACGAAAAACCGCATTGTACCTAAGCGCTGATACCTTCCAGTCGCCCGTCCAATATGCCTGCGACCACAAATGTCACCACGACTTCCAATCCGGTTTCGGAGTTGAATTCAAGATTTCCTGAGAGATCCCGGGTGAATCCGTAGATCAGCTTCATGCCGAGCGAACTTCCCGCATCCGACAGCGAACCCGTGTATCCGATTCCGTCGTCGGAAATGCGGAGCTGCACCTTGTCGTCACCGATGCACTTGAATGAAATCTTCACGATTCCCTTGCGCTCACCCGGAAATGCGTGCTTGAGCGAATTGTTGACCGTCTCGTTCAGGATTAACCCTACCGGGACCGCCTGTGACGATTGGAGTTCCACCGGATCCACGTCGAGCTGGAATAAAATCCGTCCGCCTGTATCGAAGGCAATCTTGTAATATTCCATGAGTTCCCAGAAATAAACCGACATGTTGATCGTGGCGATATTGTCTGACTGGTACAGCTTTTTATGGATCAGCGACATGGAATGGATGCGGTGCTGACTGTTTTCGATCGCTTTTTTGGCCACATCGTCGTTGAGAAAATACGATTGGCTGTTGAGCAGGCTCATGACGATCTGGAGGTTGTTCTTGACGCGGTGGTGGATTTCCCTGAGCAGCCATTCCTTTTCGTTGAGCAGCATGTCCTTATCCTCGAGTATCTCTTCGAGCTCGTTGTTTTTGGCGGCAAGAAGCCCTCGCAGGCGCTGAGTAATCCTGAACCTGCGATAAATGAGGAAGACGGCTGTCAGCAGCAGCACAATCCCGGCAAAACTGACATTGCGGATGAGTTCCGTCCTCGACAAATCCGCTTTTTGTAATTCGCCTTGTTTTTTGAGAAGCAGGTTGTTTTTAAACTGTTGCCCGGTGGCGTATTTGATTTCGAGTTCGGCGTACAGATAATTTTTGCCGATGTTGGTCATGCTGTCCTTGCAGATACTGGCCAGATTGTAGTTTTTGAGCGCCGACAAATAATCCCCGTTTATGGAATCGATCCTGACCAGCATTCTGTAAGGGTCGTACAATTTATACCGCGCCGGCGTATTGCTCAGGTAGTCGATCACACTCTGGGCCCGTTTTCTGGCTTCCGAATAATTTTTAGTTGCGAAATAGTATTTAGCCAAACCAAACGACAGCATTCCGTAAGTGGCCTTTTTTGGTTCCTGCTTATCGAGATACTCGACCGCATCAGGCACGAACCGATCTGCGCGATTCGGTGTGCCGATATCCGGATACGTGTCGAGCACCGCCATCAGCACGAAATCCCTGTAGGCATAGTCAACCTGATAGTACCAGTCTTCGGATATCCTGAGGTATTTTTCCGCTTCGGCGAAATTCTTCATCTTGGCGTGCGCGCTTGCGAGAAAACGGCTTAACATGAGCTTTTGCCGCAAAAGGTCATATTTGTCGAACAGCGCATACGCCTTGTCGTAGTATTCGATGGCCGTTCCGAACCGCTTCATATCGCGATACATGTTGCCGACGGTCATGTAAGCCATTACATTGGTGTAATCCTCGATGTTGTTTTTTTCTATGATTTCCACCGCCTTGAGGTTGGCCGTGAACGCCCGGGCATGATCGCTCCTGCTCGTGTACATCATGCCGTAGAACGTATACAGGTTCTGCATTTCCCGGACGCCTCCTCTTTCGTAGTAGAACTTTGCTTTGTCAAGCGATTCGAGCGTTTTGTCGAAATCAAACAACGTACTGTAATTCTCGGCAAGGTTGTAATACGCTTTGCCGGTAAGCTTGTCGTCCTTGCCGTCGATGGCAGCTTTGAGCATTTTTTTAACTACAGGCATCGTCTGATCGGGTGTGCTGATGTATCTTAATGAATTGTACAACGCTTCGTACGCCTTAGCCAGCATACGTTTATCCGGTCTATTTTCAAGGAGGGTCACAGCCTGATTTGCATAATCGACAGATTCCTCGTACTTGAGCTCGAGTTCACGCATGCGGGAATAGGCGAGCGCTGTCCGTGCCTGGTTGTTCCAGGTATTGAGGATATCCGAAATATTTTTCGCCGTTTTCAGATAATAATGTGCAGAATCTACCGAACCGGAATACGTTTTCATAAAACTCCGGTTGCAGTGAAAGTCGGCTAGTGCAAGCGCCGAATTCAGTTTTTGCAACGGCGTCGCTGCTTTTTCTTTTTCTTCCATGAGGCGTTGAAATGCCTTGGCGTCGTGTTGCGCAGTGGCAGCGGCAGCGGAAAACAGCAGCATCGCGAAGGCGAAAACCGATATAAAACTGAAAGTGGGGTTTAAATGAAGAAGTCTCATAAGCGGTCGTTTTGAATGGTTATCCCAATAAAAAATCGCGGTTGATCCCGAGTTTTTTCATTCTTGAATTGAGCGTCGATGCCGGAAGTCCCAAAAGTTCGGCAGCGCCTCCGCTTCCCCAGACCTTGCCGTTGCACTTCTTAAGCGCTCTTTTGATGTGTTCGCGTTCGTTGGCTTCGATCGTCTGAAAAGCATCGGACATTTCCGGAAAACCGCCGTAAGACACAGCTTCCGGCAATTGAAGATCGTGGATTACATCGCCCCGGGTCAGCAGCATGCCGCGTTCTATCAGGTTTTCCAGCTCGCGTATGTTGCCCGGCCAATGATAAGCCGATGCGCCCCGTAGCGCTTCCTTCGATAATCCGCTGACCGACTTTCCCAGCTTCCGGTTAAAGTAGCGCACGAAATGGTCCGCCAGTAACGGAATGTCCTCCCTCCTGTTACGCAGGGCCGGCATGTGGATCGGGAAAATGTTGAGCCTGTAATACAGATCGAGCCGGAAACGTCCGGCGGCGACCTCTTTTTCAAGATCTCGGTTGGTCGCGGCAATGATCCGGACGTTTATCCTGATCGGGACATTGCCTCCTACGCGCTCGATCTCTCTTTCCTGCAACACTCGGAGCAGTTTCGCCTGAAGCTCAAGCGGCATTTCACCCAGTTCGTCAAGGAAGACGGTACCTTTGTCGGCCAGTTCGAATTTCCCGATGCGTTTGTCGACGGCTCCTGTGAACGCACCTTTCTCGTGTCCGAAAAGTTCCGATTCGATAAGGCTTGCCGGAAGCGCCGCGCAATTGATCCGGACCATCGGCCCTTTGCTGCGCCCGGACATATCGTGAATACATTGTGCGATGCGCTCCTTGCCGGTCCCGCTTTCTCCCAGGATCAGTACCGACGTATCGGCCGGGGCCACCTGGGAAACGCAATCGAACACATGAAGCAACAGATGGCTCTTGCCGACGATGCCTTCGAAAATATTGATTTTCCGTTTATCCGGAACCTGGGTTGCCTTGCTTTGAAGCGTTCCCAAAGCGGGTGTCTTTTCGACGAGCAGCATCCGTTCGATGGCAAGGATCAGTATATTTTTGAAGGTTTTGAGCAGCAGCAGGTGCTCCCGACGATAAATATCGGCGTTTCGGCTGTACATATAAAAGTAGAATGTTTGCCCGCTGTTAAGGTCGATCGGGAAAACCAGCAGCGAATTCATACGAAATTGCTCGGCCACCAGGCGCCGCATCGAAGGTTTTGCTATCATTTTGGCAAAATCGTCACCACTTACGATTTTCGGCATCGTCTCTATCGGGGTCGCGGCCTGCAGTCCCGTCATTTCCTTCATGCTTTTGCGCGTAATCTGCGACAGCTCCGGAAGCCCGATCACCTGGTATTCGTCGAACCCTATCCTGAGGTAACTCACGGCGTTATAGGGAACATCGCCCGTCGTCCGGAATCCTGCCACCATATAATCGAACGGAATATGCCTTTGGAGCGCTTTAGCCGTACTCAGCATCTTTTGTTCCCAACCGTGGCGGCTGTCTGCAATTTCCCTGAGTTTAAGCCCGAGTTCCTCCTCTTTTCTCATGTTGGCCTCGGCGCTGTTCTCGAAACGGTATTGCGCGATCTCGAGCGTCACGATGAGATCGCGTTCGCGGAAGGGTTTCACGATAAACCCGTAAGGTTGCGTAGCCTTGGCCGCCATAAGCACTTCCCGGTTGGAATTGGCCGATACATAAACGAACGGAATATTTTTCTCCTGAAGCGTGACCGCCAGGTCTATGCCGGTTTCCTGCCCTTTGATAAAAATGTCGACAAGCACGAAATCGGGGCGGCCTGCACCTATAATGGCCAACGCCTCTACATAGGAAGTAGCGATGCCGGCGACCTCGTATCCGCATTTGAGCAGCATCAGCTCGAGGTCGTTGGCCTCGATGAACTGGTCTTCGACTATAAGTACCTTTTGTTTCATGTATCCGATTTTAATTGCCGACGTAACACATCTTCACCTTAAAACTTTAATTACTTGTATTTCATAATATTATCCAAATTTAACAGATTTAAATCAACGATGCTTAACGGATGCGGGAAATCCGTCAGCAATCATGTAAAATCGATGTGAATAGCAGGACAAAGCGCCGGATCGCTCCTTCAATAAAGGCCGCAGATATCAGGCCGGTTTTCCGTTTCACAAAAAAATCGGATTCCGCCGCTCTGAATCAATGATTTGCGACGGAAACCGATCTCCGATAATGAGCATGCTTGCCGATACGACGCGAAATACCGCTAAACCGCGACGGGAATTAGCGAAATATCGTCGTTCGTGGATTAAATATCGTATTTGTCCAGCCAGTCCAGAATGTAATTGGCCTGTCTTTTCCAACCGGGAAGGCTCACGACATAATGGTTCGTATCTTCGAATTCCTTGAAGTCCGTTATCGAAGCCTGATTTTTATACTTCCGGAAATTCGTTTTATTGAGCGATGACGGAATGATGTGATCGTCGCTTCCGGCCAGGATCAGCAGCGGCACATGCTCCTTTTTAAAATCGATATGGGCCGTATTGCTCAACGTGTCCCGAAGCACGGTTTTAGACTCGGGAACCACGTTGCGGTCGTAGGATTCCATCTGGTCGGCGAGTCCCATACCGTTTGTAAAAGCATATTGCCATTCCGACAGGCTCATCAGATGAGTCCTGCGCGCCGAAGTAAACAATCCCAGCGGCTTCCATACCGATTTTATGAAGGACCATTTGAATGATATCACGCCCTGCGGAGGTACCGGATGGATCGCAATTCCGGCCACGGCGATGTTTCGCTGTAGGAGCAATTGGGTCGTCAGTCCGCCTACGGAGTGCCCGATCAGGATCGGCTTTTCGGGAAGCGATCTTATGATGCGCTCATAATGGTCCAGGACCCGACTATAACGCATCAGGCCAAGATCGGTGTCCTTTCCCTGCCGCTGCCTCTGTTCCCTGGCAGTACCGTCTTTCTGCGGCCAGGGCTCGACGACGCACACGTACCCTTGCGACTCGAAATAATCTTTCCATGGCAGCCAGCCGTGATGTGAAACGAAGGCGCCGGTAATAAAAACGATGTATCTGGTTTTCATAATTTCTTTTGAAGTGGAACTGGTAAAAGTCTCGGTTATTTATTTCAGATGTTTTTTAAGTTCGTTCGCCGCCTGCGAAATATGGGCCCGCGTTCCCGGCAGGTCCGCAATGGCGTTCAGCAACCCGAAATCGTGTATCATGCCCTGGTACCTCACAATGGTCACGCTGACGCCGGCCGCGTCGAGTTTTCGCCCGTACGCCTCGCCCTCATCACGCAGGATGTCGTTTTCGGCTGTCTGGATCAGCGTCGGCGGAAGCCCTTTGAGATCGCTTTCGGACGCATTGACGAGCGAAACATATTTGCTCTTGCGTGCTTCCGGATCGGTGGTGTACTGGTCGAACATCCATTTCATGACGCTGGCCGTAAGGAAGCGGTCCCTTCCGAATTTCCGGTAAGATTCGCTGTCGAACTTCGCATCGGCTACTGGCCACAGTAAAACCTGCGCACTGATCCTGGGCCCGTTCTCATCCTTGGCGCGCTGAGTCGTTGCTGCCGCCAGGTTTCCGCCGGCGCTGTTACCGACCATGGCGAGTTTGCCTGCGTCGACGTTGATCTCCTCGCCATTGGCCGCCACCCATTTAAGCGCGGAATAGATCTCGTCGAACGCCATCGGAAATTTCGCTTCAGGCGAACGGGAATAATCCACATAGATGGCAGCGAACCCGGACTCCACGACGAGATCGCGTATCAGGCGCTTGTGCGTCGGATAATCGCCCAAGACCCATCCGCCGCCGTGAATGAACAAAAAAGCAGGGATTTTACCGGTTTTGCCCTGAGGACGGACGATCGTCAGCCTGACCTGTCGCCCGTGGGCGGTAATTGATTTTTGCATTTCCTCAGTTCCGGAAACGTCGACGCCGGCACCTGCCTGGGCACCTTCCAGAACGGAACGGGCATCCGGAACGGGCAACTCCTCCAGTGGCGTCCCGCCCGAGTTGAGCACCTTGAGGAATTCCCGTGTTCCTTTATCGATGTTCGGATCGGACGCGTAGTCCACGATTTGGGCCGCATCGGACGATTTGCCGCCTGCAGGCTCCTGGCGCGCATTTTCCCCGCAGGAAACCACGGCCAGGCATAAAAATCCGGTTGATTTGAAAATGTTTTTTGTTTTCATGATTTACTTTTTATTGATTACTGATTATTTGGTTCTTCTGATGAAACCCGCGATATAATCGGCCGACAATCCGGGAAACTGATGCTGAGGCGCATGTCCCGTATGCGGAAAAACGATATGCTGCGAAGTCGAGAGCTGCCGCGTCAGCCGGTACCAGTTTTCCACCGGGAAACTGATGTCGTGATCGCCCGAAAGTATGAGTACGGGCACTTTCGTTTCGATGAATTTCCGGCGCAGGCCGCTTTTGTCGTCGCGTGCGTCGGCGCTTCCCGCTATGTACAGGTCGAAGGCTTCCCGGGTGGACGGAATTTTGGAAACATCAAGGTTGCGGTAGATGCGATCGTGGGATGCTTTTGCCAGTTTCACGCTCTGTTGAGACGCCGGCTCGAAAAAAAGTACCGTCTCGTCGTCGAAGTCGTTAACGGGCTTTAGCGCATGCTCGAGGAACAACGGCTCGAGCGGCACCTCGTTCTTGCCCAACGGATTGGTTCCGATGAGCAGCAGGTGGGTCGCCAGCTCCGGATATTGCAGCATGGCGACCTGTGCGACAAGCCCGCCGTACGACCATCCGCCGAGGGTGGCTCTGCCGATCCTGAGGCCGTCGGCGAGATCTTTGACGTCCCTGGCCACTTCAGACAACGTCAGTGGCAGTTTCCCTGTCGAGTATCCGATGCCTGAATAATCGAACGTTATGACCTGATTGTGTTTGGCCAGTTCGTCCAGAAACAGCGGATCCCACGTGTCGAGCGTTCCGCGGAAGCGGTTGGCCAGGATGACGGGTGAGCCTTTGCCGACTATGCGGTAGGCCAGTCTGCGTCCGTGGCTGTCGACAAATTGTGTTTCGGCCTGTGCGGACTGTTGCGATTGGGCTGCGGTGCTCATCACAAAGAGAAATAAAAGTACAATTCGTTTCATGTGATTGGATTGATAATGATCGGTGAACCAGATGGAACCAACATCATACCTCAAAATAAAACACTGTAAATCAATTATTTAACTTTATGATAATTATATTATTAGCGCTATTTCGCTGTTGATAGCCATCTACCGAAAATCCGGAGTTCTGTCAGCCCGTTTTTTTTTATAGAAAACAGACGGCTGGAATTATGATGTGCCGCGATAAATATCGGAAGCGAATATCGCAGGCAATGAAAAACGCACAGGTCTGCCTGATTTTGCGTATTTTTATCCGATGGACAAAAAAGCATTGAAGCACCATGCCGGACGCCTTGAAAAAGCAATGGAAGCATTGGATTTAGTGGACGAGAGCCTGATCTTAAAAGTATTTCAGGAAAATCTGCGGCTGGATTTCGTTCGTGCCTGGAAATCGGCACCACGTTCAAAAAAGGAAAAAGCGATGCCGCCCATCACGTTGTATGGCTCTTCGCTCGTCAACGGAAGAATATCGGCCCGGGCCAAGCTGCTCAAAGACCTGGAATTTACGTTGCGGAACCTGGAACGGCTGTCCGACCGATAATCGCCTGCTTGACCCTAATCCATACCGCTATGTCTTCACTCCAAAAATTCCTCGACGCTCAGGCCCAAACCTACCCGCAAGCGCTGAACGAAATAAGCAACGGGCGCAAACAATCGCACTGGATGTGGTTCATTTTTCCGCAGGTCCAAGGTTTGGGGCACAGTCCGACGGCCGTGCGTTACGCTATTGAAGACCTCGATGAAGCCGGCCGCTATCTCGCGCATCCGGTCCTAGGCAAAAATCTTGTGAAAATATCGGAACAGCTCATGCGCCTTAACGGATTGAGCGCCCATGATATCTTCGGTTCCCCGGATGATGTTAAATTAAGGTCGAGCATGACCTTGTTCGCTAACGTGCCGGATGCCGATCCTGTATTCGGGAACGTCATTACAAAATATTTCAACGGGCAACCGGACGTACGGACGCTGGATATCCTGAGCCCGGGACGTTAGAAACGATGCTATTTTACCAGTGAATTCGTACGCCGGATCGCTTCGGCATCTTTATAATCCAGCCACTCCTGCCCTTTTCTCCTGCGCATCCAATTGTCGTAATTGCGGTTTACCACAAGGTTCATAAGGCCTTTGAACAAATTCCGCGGACGCCCGGCCAGCGAACGCAGGCTCAACGAGAAGCCGGCCGTTTCATATTTCATGAAGTGCCACCACCCTTCGGGCATGAAGAGCATTTCTCCATGGTTAAGGTGCGTGATGTAAGGCTTTATGTTGCGCAAGGCCGGAAACCGGTCGAAGTCCGGATTTTCAAAATCGATATCTTCATGACAGATCCAGGAATACGGTAGGCGGTACATGTACCGGGTGTCGTCAGGACTAACCAATACGCATTGTTTGCGGCCTTCGAAGTGAATGTGGAAAATATTGGGAAAATCGACGTCGTAATGCATAAAAACCCGGGCTCCTTCCCCTCCGAAAAACACGAGCGGCAGGCTTTTGATGAGTCGGATCCCAAGTTTGGGCCATTTCATGTCTGCCTTCATGGCCGGAACGTCCTTTAAAAGATTGTAGAGGAAGATGCGCAGGTCGGTCGGACCCTTTTTCAGGATGTCGACATATTCTGACATCGTCATCGAAAAATCAGGTTCGTTGACTTTTTTCGTATAATCGGTTTTGCGGCTGTCGTACAGCGGGACCGTTTTGTCGCCGGCAACCTGTTTGAGGTATTCGAAATTCCATTTTGAGAAAGCCGGCCAGTCTTCGATCTGATTCGTAATAACGACAGGTTTCTGAGGCCGGTAATAGTTTTCGATAAACTCCTTTTTGGTAAGGATTTCGACGCGCTCGATATCGGTAAAGTCAAATTTGTTCTTCATTTTCCTGCTAAAATTAACCTTAAACGGATGTGGAATCCGGCCCGGAATCAATGTTTAAAGATACTGAAGGCTTTCGTGCCATGAAGTGGAAATGCCGGAAATATTGTACAGCCACCATCAAGGGCCAATTGTCGCGCCGTTCGCAAGCCACAACCGCAACATGACGGCGGATTCTATAACGGACAATACCCTGATCGTAAATGCTGCCCGATTTCAACCTCAATGCTGTAAGGATATCGGTTTTCTACATTCTATTTTTAAAAATATTTCACGATTCCGATATGGACAAAACCAAAAATAATGAATCGGCCGGATCTCTTGCTTCCATTATCGAAATACGGACGGAAGGCCCGAACGGCAGATTGCTGGTCCGGACATGGCTTTCAGGACTCATGCTGTTGTCTTTTTTCGGATTGCTGCTTTTGTTGGATGTCCGCTATGACGCCTGGCAGATGGTCCGCATCGAACTTGCCTCTTCCCCGTTGCGGCTTTTGCATATAATTGCTGAAAATGCTTACGAAAGGCGATTCCTGCAAAAGTGCCTTTACCTCGACTTTGGTTTTCTCACCGGCTTTACGATGGTTTTCGTCGCGTCGGCCCGGCTGATCTCACTGGATCGGACCATTTCCCGCAACTTGCTATCGGCTCTTGCCATTCTTCCGGGCCTGCTGGACATGGCTGAAAACGTGCTGCTGCTGTTTATGCTTCAGGGCGAATCGTATATGTTCGGATTGTTTACATACTATCGCCTATCGGCCCTGACCAAATTTATTTTGGTGCTGCCCGCGACCGTCATGGCCTGCGTGGTGCTCGGGAAACTGATAAGCCGTGCCTTGCGGAAGATGCAGCACGTTTCAGATATTAAAATATCCGATAAAAACCAAACAGACGATTACCCGCCATCGGACATATTTCCCTGAAAATCAATTATGGCCAGATGATAATCTTACCTAATCGCGTGGTGATTTTACAAACCTTCCGCATCTGAACGAGCTAAATTTGAGATTATAGATTTAAACATATCATTTATGAAAACACAACTTAAAAACAAATTGGCGCTATTGGCCCTGGGCTGCATCATGGTGACCGGATGCAAAAACAATAACCAGGACACTCAGGATGCCGAAACGGGATCGGAAAGCGGACAAACCGAAAGCACTTATGAAGAACAAGGCGGTACGATGCCGGCTGATACCTCGGCCATGGGAACGACCGGTCAGGGTACAGATGGCACGACCGGTGGCAGCGGTACTGGCGGCAGCGGCAGCGGTACTGGTGGCAGTGGAACTGGCGGAACCGGAAGTGGAAGCGGTGGTACTGGAACCGGTGGGTCTGGATCTGGTGGCAGTGGGACTGGTGGTTCTGGAACCGGTGGGTCCGGAACGGGTGGTTCTGGTAGTGGCGGATCTGGAGGAAGCGGATCTGGAGGCAGTGGTGGTACGGGATCTGGTGGTACCGGGTCTGGTGGTACGGGAAGCTGATAAGAGTAGTGCCTTATTGATTTGAGAGGCAAACAACGTTATAAGAAAAGCTCCTGTTGGGGCTTTTTTTATGCGGTGGATTTGTGCATTCGTGGCCTTTTTAAATTTCTTCAGGGGAAACTTTTATGTATCTTTTTTGCGGAAGATGTTATTACAATTTTATTTGTTTCAAACATATTGTTTCAAACATGGTTGCAACAACGTGATTGAAACGGATTTATTTAGTGATTTAAGTTTATGTTGAAAGCTGCGCTTTCTTGGATTCCTTAGTTGTGGTCCGCTCGTGCCTGCGGCACGGCTTTATCTTCGTGTTTTTCGAAAGCTGCGCTTTCGGGTGTTCGCTACCGCTAAGTCGCCTGCCGGCGGGGCCTACTTTTTTCTCGCAAAAAAAAGTAGCAAAAATGCGGTTGCGCCCCACAAAAATGGCTAAAGAGCGGCACGACTGCGGAACGCGGGAAAAACTCGCTAACGCTCAGACAGCTCCCCGCGTTTACCGCATTCTGAGCCGCTCTTCTTGACGCCATTTTCACGAGGGCGCCGCCAGGTAGGAAGTGTTTATTTTATTTTTAGCGCCGCTTGCGCTCTGCTAAAAATGTCTCCGGAAGAACTTGGCTTTTGTATTTTTAGAATCATTTTTTAAGATCCTTTGGAGTTCAATGGATACGGGCACTGGTGTGAAGTTGGGAAATTCGAGTCCCATGGGTCAATCGAAGACAACTGAAGTTCCGTCAAAGACAATCGCCAAAAGTACTTTCAGCGACTGTTTATCCGAAGCAAAGCGGAGGATAAATATAAAAACCTCTTCCGCTTAGTTGCGGCGTTAAACCGTGCAGGCGGGTACCTGACCCTCGCAGGTTCGGACAAAACCGAAAAGGTGTTTGAGCCGAAACAGGATTTCTTCATGTACAACATAAGCCCACGGCGAGTTATTTTCGGTTCCGAACCAAGAGGCTGTCAGGTCGCCGAGCGGTCCCGCCGCTCCCGCATTTTTGCTTCTTTTGTTGCGAGACAAAAGAAGGCCCCGCCGGCAGGCGACCCAGCGGTAGCGAACGCCCGAAAGCGCAGCTTTCGTAAAACGCCAGAAAGCGCAACTTTCGTAAAACACACAGATAAAGCCGCGCCGCAGGCGCGAGCGGACCGCAACTAAAGAACCCAAGAAAGCGCAGCTTTCAAAACTTTAAATAACCTAATCAATAACAAAAAAATAAAAACAAGAAAGCCGTCCCCCCGGACGGCTTTCCAAAACACCCAAACTTAAGTAACCTAACTTACTTATCGATAACGATGAAATCAGAACGGCGGTTCGCCAAATGCTGGGCTTCGTCGCATTTGACCCCGTTTCTGCACCGGTTCGTTAAACGGCTTTCGCCGTATCCAACAGCACTTTCGATGCGCGTGGCATCAATCCCTTTGGAAATGATATAATCTCTGGTCGATTTGGCGCGGTTGTCGGACAGCTTCAAATTGTAAGCGTCTTTTCCTCTCGAATCCGTATGGGATTCGATCTTGATTTTCAGATGCGGGAATTTCGTCATGGCAAACACCACCTTGTCTAATTCGACAGCGGCCAAATCCGTAATATTCCACTTGTCGTATTCGAAATAAATCGGATTTACCGTGATCTTTTCAACATTGTCCTTTTTCGTAACAAGGTCGTCGTAATTCGTAAGCTCAAAGTTGACATCCTTGGTCTGGTTACCGTTCTTCTTGCCTATCTCCAACTGCTTTTCCTCGCGGCTGTGGTTGGCTTTCGTTGCGGCAACCTTATACGTTTTACCGCATGGGACTTTTACCACGTAGTCCCCGTTTCCGTCGGTCGTAGCCGAAGAAATATCCGTATTCATCAGATCGGTGACGCTTACTGTCGCACCCGCGATCGGCAATTTTGACTTTGCATTAGTGACCTTTCCGGATATCAGTTCATCGCAAGGCGCCTGGACCTTGGTAAAGAAATAAATGTCGTCATCGCCTTTGCCCATTTCGCGGTTAGAGGAAAAGTAGCCGGATTTGTCTTCGGCATCCACTATATAAGCGAAATCGTCCTTATTGCTGTTGATGGGAGCCCCAAGATTCTTCGGTTCGGAAAACGCCATGCTTTCACCCATTTTCGTCTCGTAAATATCGAGTCCGCCCCATCCGAAATGGCCGTCTGATGCAAAGTACAACATGCCGTTGCTGAAAAACGGAAACATATCCTCGCCCGGAGTGTTTACCATCGGACCCAGATTTTTGGCCGGGCCTACAGTACCTGCGGCGTCGATTTCGGCAACATAAATATCCGATCCGCCTTGTCCGCCGGGCATATCCGACGCAAAAAACAGCCATTTCCCGTCGTTGCTCACAGACGGATGCCCCGTCGAATACGCATTGTCGTTGAAGTGCATGTCTTCCAGTTTTCCGATCTTACCGTCTTCGGCAAGCGGCCCGCGCACGATCTTGAACTGGTTCGTTCCCGATTTGTCGTTCACGAGCTTCTTGTTGTTCCTGACGATATTCCGCGTGTAATAAACCCATTTCAGGTCAGGACTGAAAGCCGCGGCCGCATCGTGATAGCGCGTCATGGCCTGAGGCAGAAACGGTTGCACGTTGATCAGCGATCCGTCGGTGAGGTTGCGTTCGGCGACGTAAAGATCCAGAAACGGCTGCTTGTTCCAATTGTACAATTTTTCGTTGTACTTGGTCGTGTCCCGGGCCGAGGCGTACACAATCTTTTGCCCGTAAAACGCCGTGCCGAAATCAGATTTATTTGAATTCGCATCGAGGCCTTTCACCGTATACAGCGGCTTTTCTTTCGCCAGGCTGTCCATTTGCTTTTTTTGAAGCCCGTATTTGGCCATAAGAGCGTTGTCGCCTTTTGCCGTCAGATAGTCGCGCGTTACCTTATCCGCTTTAGCGTAATCGAGCGTCGCTTTGATCGATTCGGTATACTTGATGAAGTAATCGCCGGGCATCGTGCTTCCCTGAACGTCGTAAAGCATCTGATAATACTTGAGCGCTTCCCTTTTTTGTCCGATGTTGTAATGCGAGTCACCCGCCATCTTCAAGGTTTCCGCACCGGGATTCTCTTTTTCGGCAAGCGCCTCGTCATAGAGTTTAGCCGCTTCGGTAAACGAATATTGCCTGTAGAGTTTTTCCGCCCGTTTGAGTTTGGTTTGTGCCGATGCCACCGAAATGACCAGGCATGCTATGATGATATAAAGTTTTTTCATGTCTGGCTGGTTTTAGAAAAATCGTGGTGACTTGATCTGGCTGGTCTTTTTGTTCATCTGGAAACGAAGCATGATCTCGTGCGTACCGTCGTTGTACTTATTGAGTTCGCTCGTCGTGAAATCGTAGGCGTATCCGATAAAGAAATCCCGCGAAATCTGGAATCCGGCCAGTGCCGAAACCGAATCGTCGAAACGGTAGGCGGCGCCCAGCACGAATTTTTCCATGAACATGAAATTGGCCGATACGTCGAACTCGACCGGAGCACCTGACACGGCGCGGCCCAACACGGCCGGCTTGAACTTCAGGTTGTCCGACAAATCGAACACGTAACCTCCGATCAGGTAGAAGTGGAGCCTGTCCGGATCTACCTCCTCGGCGATATCATCGTAGTAATCGCTTTTGATAAAGCTCGGGACCGATGCACCGACATACCATTTTTCACCGTAGAGGTACGCACCGGCACCAATCTGCGGAATAAATTTATTGTCGATGTTCTGGTTCAGGAGCACGTCGGCATCGTCATAAAACCGGCCTTTCGTCCAGTCGATGTTGAGGATTCTCGCCCCAGCTTTTAAACCGAAGGCGAGTTTTGTACTATAGCTCAGATCGATGGTGTACGAGAAGTTTCCATCCACGTAAATCTCGCGGGAAGGACCTAATTTATCCTGGACGGCAGAGAAACCTAGTCCGACCTTTTCATTGGCCAAAGGACTGTGAACGGTAAACGACTGTGTTTCCGGCGCGCCTTCGATGCCGACCCATTGGGACCGGTGGATCAGGACGGCTTCAAGAGTTCCGGTAGATCCGGTATAACCGGAGTTGATCACTAGCGGATTATACATGTATTGCGTATAACCCGGATCCTGTTGGGCATTTGCGCTGATGGAGAACATCGCGAGAAATGCCACGCTGATTGCATATATATTGAATTTCATTACTTCAGAGTTTTAATTAATGGCTGTTTCCGATTATCGCATGATGTATAACCATCCTGACTTCGTCACACCGCTGCCGTCGTTGAGTTCGAGGGTGTAATAGTACGTTCCCGCCGGAAGCATCTTGTCTTCGTTGATAGGCGAGTTCTGGTTGGCGACGCCGTCCCAGTTGTTCTGGTAGCCGCGCATTTTGTAGACCATGACGCCGTAACGGTTGAAGACTTGCAGCATGTTGTTCGGATAATTCTCGATACAATCGATGCGGAACGTCTCGTTGTTGCCATCTCCGTTTGGAGTAAATTCGTTATATACTATTAGGCAGACCGGTTCTACCCACGCCTCGGCACCGTTGTTCAGGACGGTCGAATCGTCTGGGACGGAATCGTCGATCGTGACGCTGTTCATATAATTGCCCATCGGATTCACGGTCACCACGATCGTAAGCGTAGCCGACGTACCGTTCATCAGGCTCGGAATCAGCCACAATCCGGTTCCCGGCGTGAATATTCCTGAAGACGTCGTGAAGCTCACCAACGTATATCCTGACGGAAGCATCTCGTTCACGATTACATTCGTGAAGTTACTCGAGCCTTCGTTGTTTACCGTTATGGTAAAGGTCACGTTGTCTCCGATGCTTGGGTTGAAGTTGTCGACGACTTTCGTGATCGTAAGGTCGGAACAGACGCTGACCGTCACGTTAAGCGAAGCCGAAGCGGTGTTGCCGCAATTTGCATCTGTATAAACCACCGAAATAACACCGGTTCCTGTTTGAAGCCATTCCACGGTGACGGTGTTGTCGTTGCTTCCGCCTCCTGATACAATTTGTCCGCCGGTAACCGTCCAGATATAGTTGCTCATTCCCGGCGCAGTCGAATACGTGACCGTCTGGGAAACGCAACCTGTGGTCGTACCTCCGGTGATCACCGCAACATCAGATCCCGAAACCATAACATTGATAACCAGTCTCACCGCACTTTCGCAGTCACCCTGGACCAAGGCAGCATAATAAGTGCCGGTTACCAGAGCGGTCGAAGCCGAAAGCGGCGTACCACCCGTAGCTGTCGTATAGAAAACCACATCGGTTTCGTTGACGTCAAGATCGCCAACCGTCGGGTTGTTTGCAAGGCAGAAGTTCTGAGAATCGTCGTTTGTCGTAGGCGTTGCCGGGTTCACGATGTTGACTGTTATCTCAAGTCGCGTCGCGCTCTGGCAGTTTCCGACAGACATTGATGCGTAATAAACGCCGTTTGTCAGGGCAGTCGTCGCGTCAAGCGGAGTTCCGCCCGTCGCAGTGCTGTAAAATACAACTCCCGTTTCGTTGACCTGAATATCGGCAATCGTCGGATTATCCGATAAGCAGAAATCCTGAGAATTGTCATTCGTCGTAGGCGTGGCCGGATCGCCAACCGTGACGGCAATTTCAAGTCGGGTCCCGCTTTCGCACGTTCCGTCGGAGATCGCTGCGAAATAAGTCCCGGTTACCAGCGGGGTAGTCGGCACAAGAGCCGCTCCTCCCGTAGCTGTCGTATAGAAAACAACACCGCTTTCATTAACCTGAAGGTCGGCAACGGTTGGAGCATCTGCAGAACAGAAATCCTGGGTCGCATCGTTCGTCGTTGGCGTCGCCGGGTTTCCGATCGTAACCGTCACCTCGAGGCGCGTGGCGTTGGAACACGTGACGTTTCCGAAAGCAGCATAGTAAATTCCGGCAACAAGCGGAGTTGAAGCGTCGATCTGGTTGCCGCCTGAAGCAGCGTCAAAGAACACGACATTGGCTTCGTCGACCTGGATGTCCGCGACCGTGGGATTATCGGCAGCGCAGAAATTCTGTGTAGCGTCATTTGTGGTAGGAATACCCGGATCGTCGATAACGATCGTGATTTCCAGCCTGGCGGTGCTTTCGCATCCGTCCGCAACATTGGCGACGTAATACGTGCCGGCCGTCAAAGGCGTCGACGGATCGATTTGCGTGCCACCCGTCAGTACATTGTAAAATACGACGGTCGTCTCGTTGACCTGGATATCGCCGACTGTCGGATTGTCGCCCTGACAGAAGGTTTGCGTCGCATTGTTTGTCGTCGGAGCGGACGGATCGGCGACTGTGACCGCAATTTCCAGGCGGTCGTCGCTTTCGCAGACGCCATTCGTCAAAGCGGCATAGTACGTTCCTGAAACCAGCGGTGCAGCAGCATCGTAGGCGATTCCACCTTCGGCAGCGTCATAGAATGTAACGCCGGCCTCGTTCACCTGAATGTCGGCAACCGTCGGATTATCGGAAAGACAGAAGTCCTGAGTCGCATCATTTGTAGTTGGTGTTGCCACATTACTCACATTGACGGCAATCTCCAACCGGACGCTGCTTTCGCAACCGGTCCCGGCTTCCACGATCGTCACATAATACATTCCCGTAACCAAAGGCGTTCCCGGAGCAAGAGCCTGTCCGCCCGTTGCAACATCGTAAACCGCAATATTGGTCTGGTTCACGGCAAGGTCAGCAACCGTAGGATCTAGGTCGCCGCAGAACTCCTGAGAAGCATCGTCCGTCGTTGGTGTCTCAGGATCGCTGATCGTAACGTTGATAGCCAGACGAGTTTCGCTTTCGCACAATCCGTCTACTATAGAAGCGTAGTAGATTCCATTGGCCAACGGCGTGGCCGGATCAAGGGCCGTTCCTCCCGTCGCCGTCGTGTAGAATACAACTCCGGTTTCATTGACCTGGATATCGGCGATCGTTGGCGTATCGACAGCACAAAATGTCTGGTTTGTACTTGTAGCAGTAGGTGTCGGCGGATTTCCGATCGTAACGGTTATCGCCAGACGGATTTCGCTTTCGCAAACGCCATCGGACAAGGTCGCATAATAAATGCCACCATTGGTCAAAGGTGTCGTGGGCGGCAAAATGTTTCCTCCTGTAGCTGCATCGTAGAAAAGGACGCCTGTCTCGTTTACCTGAAGATCGGCGACTGTCGGATTGTTGGCCGCGCAGAAAATTTGCGTGCTCTCCTGGGTCGTAGGTGTCGGAAGGCTTCCTACCGTAACCGTTACGGCCTCCAGGCTTACGGCCTGATTGATACAC
>Ga0265798_10004298_pt1 | contig 19773 bp, 15 predicted proteins | sample P3T30metagenome_FD_192430 | JGI IMG/M metagenome (GOLD analysis project Ga0265798, IMG submission 192430) | Plant litter microbial communities from East Loma Ridge, Irvine, California - P3 T30 | ecosystem: Environmental > Terrestrial > Plant litter > Unclassified | place: USA: California... | reverse complement strand
CGGTGTTAAGGAATGGAAGGAAAATGATACCCATGGGCTGGACTTCCCGTCATACAAAGATACGCTCATATGCATCAGCGGTTTGGTGAACGAGAGCATGAACTTCCGTACTTTGCATGGAAATGAAAGCCCTTCGAATGTTGAATAAAATGAAATGCTCCTTAAGCTCCTTTCTACCGTAGTTTCCAAGAGTCAGCAAGTCCTTGAACGGCGTAACAGAGAACTTGTACCGAACTTGTCGGGTTTGATCCATTTTGTCTCATCCCGGTCTCAAATGAAGCGTTAGGTTGGTGTAGACCTCTGTGATTGTATTGTGTGATGAACAAGTTTTCATCCGACAAGGGGTATCATAAATCAACCATGCCATCGCGCCGAACTCCATTCCCTGGCCAAAATGCTCAAGCAATTACCTCTTCCTCTTCATCTTCTTCCGCCTCACTACTCTCCTCGACATCGCTCAACTCGCTCTCCTCCTCAATAAAAGCCTCGACGTCCACCACCGGCGCAAGCAAAACGTTATGCTCCTGCGCCCACTCCCTCACCCTCGCCTTGTTGACCACAAGACTCCCACTCGCAGTCTTCCTCCCCTCCGCACACCCCATCTCCTTCAACGCCATGACAACATCCTCAGGCATGATCCACGTAGCGTCGCTGATAGTCTTTACGCTCGCCGTCTTCTTCGCAGGCGCCTCGACAATAAACCGCGCCACTTCCCTGCACCAGTACGCCAAATAGCCCTTCAATCCTTTCGCGCTGAGCGGTTTCTCCGGCCCGCCGAACCTCCCTTCTCGCCGCCCGAGAACGTACGAGGCACCCATGAGCATTTGACCCAGGCCTTTGCGCTGCCAGGGCGGGAAGACGAGGATGCAGGCGAGGTTGTTGTTGTCCCAGCTCATCTTCTCTTTGCTGTAGAAGCCGACGACTTGGCTCTGGGGCGGTGCTGTCGCCGTGTCGCCGTTGGTGTGCTGCGAGGGCGAGGGGTGTTGCACCAGCAGGTAGTAGAGGAAAGAGGAGACGTCGAAGAAGACAGACTTGGTGTCGAGGAAGAGTTTGGCGAAGAGCGAGAGGTTTTGCGCGTACAGCTGTGGGTGGGAAGGAGAGTCAGTTTTTCGCGTTTTATTACAAGCAGTCTTTTTGCTACATAGGAAGGTGCTCCCCGTCCCCATGTGCTCGATTATTCGTACCTTGTGCTCCTCCCCGTCAATCTTATGGATCGCGTAGCCGTCTTTCTCGTAAACCACCTCTCCAATCGGCTCGTCGTCGTCTTTGGCAGAACACACTTTCTTCACACACACACTCCAACGTCAGCGCACTTCGTTCCCCCCAACATTATGGTACACGTCCGGGCGACCTGGACTCACACAATGCGCCGCATACTTCATGAGCTCGTGCGTGTACCGGAAGCACCAATGGCACACATACAGCCACTGGGCCCGACGCCCTCCGATCAGGTCCTCGGGGTAAAAGGACGGGTATTCGGGCGTGATGCGCAGGTTTCCCAGCACGACGTTGCCGACGTTCTGAGGGCCATGCATGGGCGTTCGGACGGGCGTGCGGTGCTGCTGCTGCGGCGAGGTGATGGCGGGCGAGAGGGAGAGCGCCATTGTCTCTTTCTCTGGATTTTTTTGTTTTGTTTTTCCCGAATCTTCAAGGCATGGACGGATGACGGGTTGTGCGAGCGTGGTGGCTACATGGCTGGGTGCTTGGTTGACCTTGGGAGGTTGGTTGGAGCGCGCAAGTTTTGAGGTCGAGGTCACGTCCGGAGAGAATTGGAATTGACAACAATGCGACTGCATGTTTTCGAAGTGACACTTAACGTTACAATTTATCGCTGCAAATCAAGGAAAAGGGTATCATAATTGTACACGCATTATCTTGACATCATCCTACTTATCGTCTCATCGCATCTGATCGTTCGGCTTTTGTCTTCTCCAATGCCAAATTACCTAGTAACCGCCTTGCTCCTTTCGTCCATCGCCCTCGATTCCATCACCTTCATGGCCAGTCCGGGCGGCCTCCTCGTCACCTCTCAGCTTTGCGAAGTATGCTTTGATGTCTTCCGCACCAACGGCCTGGCCACTCTCGGCAAATGGCGCCAGGAATGCCTTCACCTTGTCTTTCACATGGTTGTAAGCCATGACGCCCTCGATAGCGCGCACACGGTCCATGCTTGATAGAGCTGCCTCGCCTCGCTCCAACAGAGAGCCAGAGTGCACACTGCGACCAGCGGCAGAGCGAGCGTCGTCTTGTTGCTCGCCGTCTGACTCTGACATGGGTGGCTCGTAAGCATCTTCCTCCTCGAGTAGTTGTGGGTGTTTGGCCAGACGAGGGAAACAGTCTGCGCAACGGCAGAAGTGGTCGCGGAAGTCGTCTCGGAGGAACAAACTGATGCTGTTGCTGGGTGCGACAGGCAGACTTTCGTGTTTCGTTGGTGGACCACCATTCAATGGTGTTGGATCGTCGGTCGTCACTTTGCTCTCTGGGTCGGACTTGATTTTCTTAACGTCCTGACCGTACTCAAGATCGTCCTCGGCCTTGCGCTTGTTGGTATCAAGCGCTTGTGCAGCGGACTCGGTGGATAGTTCGTCCTTTACGGACGAGCTGGGTTTCGAGGGCAATGCAGCGAGGAAGCCAGGTGTTCCGGCGTATTGTTTAATCCAAGGGAATGCGTCAACGCATTTGTAGCAGATCAGGTGGTCGAAATCGTCTTCTGCAGGGAATCCGGGAGGGAGAGGCGCTTCATCGATGTGATCTTCTTGGTTCGTCTCGTTGTTCTCTGCTACTGCAGGATCGGTCCCTTCGACTTCTTCCTTCACGGTGTCCAACGCTCCGATGGCTTCTTGCTTCGGTTTTGGTTGAGGCTGTTGCCGGGGCACACCCATCAAGCACTCGGGATGCCACCAATCCTCTCCACACCCGCCCTCTTCCACTGTGCCGAGACCAAGACATTGGAACATGGTCCCCTTCTCTTTTTCCGGGTCATATTCATCATTGCATCCGCAGAACTTGCCCTCGAAGTTCTGGTTGTACTTGTTGCCCTGCCTCGCCTCGTCTCCAACAATGCCACCCTTGAGGCCAGTCTGCGGATGTAGTCGCAGGTTGCAAGGTGTCGCGCTGTTCGCCAGTCTTGTCGTGCCACAGTCGCAAACAAAGTCCCTCTTCGAGAAAAGCTCCACGAGGTTATGCTCGCCGTGGCAACTGATGCTGCAGCTATAGCACACTCCGGCGGACGTGAACTGCTGGTATTTGGACGCGGGCGGCGGCGTGCAAGTGAGACAAGCAAATACGGATTGTCTTAGTGGCCCAAGAGGCTTTGTGCATGTGTCGAATTGGTATGGTAGAGCTTCGCGAGCGTCGGCTTCGAGTCGCAATTGTGATGAGATGTAGTCGGCCGCGGTTTGGGAGTTCTCCGAGGCCTGTGAGATGCTGTTGGTGCGGTTGAGGTCGCCATTCAGTTGCGCCTGTGATGGAACTTGAGGGGAATCCATGATAGTGTGATGATGGTCGATGGTGTGTTTTGGGGAGGATGTATTGCGACGATGCAGTCGAGATGATCACCAGGTAATGCGACTGGAACACGAATGAGACACGCGAGATCGCGCGCGCGCGAAACTCTAAATCAGCACTTTAACTTTAGCGCGTCCGTGTCGTTGTTCAGGGCGGCGTCGAGAAACGCTCTCACAAACACCCCACCAAACACCACATCACACGTCCAAAATGAGGTATTTCACACCAGCGCAACACACACTAGCAATCTCGTTGACCATTGAGTAGTTCTCCACCGCAAGCCAATATGTCTTCCGCAAATCGTGCCGGTGGGCGCAAACGAGGAAGAGAGGCAGACGACGATGCCTCCTCCAATGCTGCACCACCCTCAAGTCGTATGTTTGGCCTCTCGATCGACTTTTTAAACGAAGCACAAGCTAATGGGCGTGTCTAGCTCCCGCATCTTCGCCCCCCATGTTCCCTCAACACCATGACATGGACGTGGAAGACGACGACGATGGCGTTCTGGACCCAGAGGACGACCTTGTGCTCGACGTTGACGATCTCGACGAGATGGCAGAAGACGATGCTGGCATCGATCTTTTCGCAGACAATTTCGAAAACGACTACAACCGTAGCGAGGCCAACCAGTACAGAGGCCGGGATATCGACGATGAAGGCGACTACGATCAAATGGACATGGCGCAACGAAGACAACTCGAAGCCCGCTTGAACCGCAGAGACAGAGAACTTGCGCGTGAGCGAAGAATGCCTAGGGCTGCTCAGCTCCCAGAAGACGACGAGGACGATGTCATGGATCTCACACGCCAACCACGCCGCAGAAGGCATCGTTACGACGAAGAGCAAGAGGACATCGACATGACAGAGGACATCAGGAATGAAGAGCTCTCGCTCGAGGCTCTGATGGACGTAAAGGCCGCTTCGCTCGTGGAGTGGGTCGCCTCACCAGCTGTGTCCAGGACGATCGCCAGAGAGTTCAAGAATTTCCTCACAGAGTACACCGACGAGAAAGGTACTTCAGTTTACGGTGTTCGCATCAGGACCTTGGGTGAGGTCAACGCGGAGTCTCTTGAAGTCTCCTGGGCTCACTTGTCTGATTCGAAGCCGGTTCTCGGAATGTTCGTTGCACAAGTGCCATCTTCGATTCTGCCCATCTTTGACGCGGTTGCTCTGGACGTCACGCTCTACCACTACCCAGACTACGAGCGCATCCACTCTGAGTTGCACGTTCGCATGACTGACTTGCCCATTTCGCTCACACTGCGTCAGCTTCGCCAGAACCACCTGAACTCCCTCCTCCGTGTGTCAGGCGTTGTCACTCGCAGGACAGGTGTTTTCCCGCAACTCAAGCACGTGAAATTTGACTGCACAAAGTGCGGCATCACTCTCGGACCTTTCCACCAAGACAGTCACTCTGAGGTCAAGCTTAGCTTCTGTCAAAACTGTCAGTCTCGTGGACCTTTCACGGTCAATAGCGAGAAGACTGTGTATAGGAACTACCAGAAACTTACGTTGCAAGAGTCTCCTGGTACAGTGCCTGCTGGACGTCTTCCGAGACACCGCGAAGTCATTCTTCTGTGGGATCTGATTGACTCTGCGAAGCCTGGCGAGGAGGTCGAGATCACTGGAATTTACCGCAACAGCTACGATGCGCAGCTGAACAACAAGAACGGATTCCCTGTCTTCGCCACTGTCATCGAGGCAAACCATGTTGTGAAGAGTCACGACCAGCTGGCTGGTTTCAGACTGACGGAGGAGGACGAAAGGGAGATTCGCGCTTTGAGCCGGGATCCCAGGATCGTCGAAAAGATCGTCAAATCGATTGCTCCCTCAATCTACGGACACGAAGACATCAAGACTGCGGTTGCACTGTCGCTCTTTGGCGGTGTCGCAAAGGTTGCTCAGGGAAAGCACGCCATGCGTGGAGATATCAACATCCTGCTGCTTGGTGATCCCGGAACAGCAAAATCACAGGTGCTCAAGTACATCGAACACACTGCTCACCGTGCTGTATTTGCCACTGGTCAGGGTGCTTCGGCCGTCGGTCTCACTGCTAGTGTCAGGAGAGACCCTCTTACTGCCGAATGGACTCTGGAGGGCGGCGCGCTTGTACTTGCTGACAGAGGTACTTGCCTGATCGATGAATTCGACAAGATGAACGACCAAGACCGAACCTCCATTCATGAAGCAATGGAGCAGCAGACCATCTCCATCTCCAAGGCTGGTATTGTCACAACACTGCAAGCCCGCTGTGCCGTCGTGGCTGCCGCCAACCCCATCGGCGGACGCTACAACAGCACAGTGCCCTTCAGTCAGAACGTCGAGCTCACCGAGCCTATCCTGTCTCGTTTCGACATTCTCTGTGTCGTTCGCGACACCGTTGACCCTGCTGAGGACGAGCGCCTGGCCAAGTTTGTGGTGAACAGCCACGGCCGTGCTCACCCTGTGATGTCTTCGTCGCTTGGGTCTCAGTCGCAGGCCACCGCTGCCAACGAGGATGGCATGAATGTGGATGAGCCTTCCAACCAGACTGAGGGTGTTATCCCTACGACCGAGATCCCGCAAGAGTTGCTCAGGAAGTACATCCTCTACTCGCGCGAGAGGTGCAGACCCAAGCTCTACCAGATCGACCAGGACAAGATTGCCCGCTTGTTCGCTGATATGCGTCGCGAATCGCTCGCCACAGGAGCATACCCCATCACAGTGAGCCACACATGCCTACATTCATTGGAAACGTTACAACATGCTGACCCTCATAACTTAGGTGCGTCACCTCGAGTCGATTCTTCGTATCTCAGAGGCCTTTGCCAAAATGAGACTGTCCGAGTACTGCAGCGCAAACGACATCGACCGCGCCATCGCCGTTGCCGTCGACAGCTTCGTCGGCAGCCAAAAGGTCTCGTGCAAGAAGGCACTGGCTCGCGCGTTCGCCAAGTACACCCTCAACAGGCCTGGAGCGGTCAAGAACCGCAGGGCCGATGCCTCAAGACCTAGTGGAGTTTCTGTCGAGGCTTAGCGCATGAAGATACAGGCGGGGCCTTGTTTAATGTCGACGATGGTACGCAGGCGAATTGTGGCGCATTATTGCACTTGATGGGATACCCAAGGCGTTGACTTTTGCTTTGGATTTTGGGTGCTGCTTTTGGGATTGGAGATGTGATTACTGTTGTAGCGCAAATATTATCATACCCACCTTGTGATTTGTCGAACGTGCTGTTGGTATCCTACAGACATACGTACACATACCTACGTACCCCCGTGCAAGTCAACGCTGTTGTCGTCCGGAGAGAGTGGCCCTGATCTCATGTACCGAGCCGTATGTGCGTGGGTGTTGTAATGATCACCATCATCCCCCACTGAGAGATACAGGCTTGGACCTTGCTCCATGCATTGCGAAAGGATTACCATCAAGTGGTTTGTTGCGTGGTCGGTTGATGTCTAGGGTTAGTGTTGGAGTTGAACGGTCGACACTCGCATAGACGACATCCCCAATCCCCATCTGGCCCTTGCCGATTTTCTCAATACTCTTATCGCAACTGACGACCGGTTCCCTGTTTCTTTCGCAACCATGCGGCACGTTACTGTAACAGACAGCAGAAAGTGGATTCCATTGATTGGTGGGGTCGATGACACACTCTTCTGCAAGCACAAGCACGTGGCTTGCTCGACGCCTTTTGTGTGGTCTGCTGCTGATCCTCACCAGCTCGTTTAGTAGTCGCTAGTTGGCATCGAACACGCACTTTTCGTTTCAGCCTTGTATGAAAAGATTTTGCTTGGTAGTGCTTGTTTCCAGGAACGCAGAATAGGACCTGTTAGACGATACTGGATTGTACTGGCCTAATTCGGAAGGACCTCACGCGACGATCTATCTGTTGAATTGAACTTACACCAACATCCAGTTGCCAATCGATCACACAGTATTTGACCTTCTTCGGCAAGATCGAGAGCCAAAGGCACAAAACCTATTCTCGGACGCCAGGCCAGGGACATCACCACCAAGACTGAAGGATACGGATCGAGAACCCTCACGCAAAACAGACAGGCCTGAAGGAAAACCCGCAAAGATGGCATCATCTTCACCCCTGAAACACGCCGCCACCCACCTACACGCCCTCGTGGACATGGGCAGCAACGGCATCCGCTTCTCCATCACGACCCTCGCGCCGCCCACAGCCCGCATAACGCCCACCCTCTACCAAGCCCGAGCCGGAATCTCCCTCTACGACGCCCAATACCCGCCCTCGTCCCACGGCGAGCGCCAACCGATCGACGCCGCCACCATCAACGCCGTCGTGACCGCTTTCCGCGGCTTCAAACGCGCGTGTGCGGACTTTGACGTCCCCGAGGGCAATGTGACTGTGCTGGCGACGGAGGCGACGCGGACGGCGATCAACGGGGCTGAATTCATGGGACGGATCCGCGAGGCGGTGGGGTGGGAGGTGAGGCTTTTGGCCAAGGGGGAGGAAGGGAGGGTTGGCGCTATGGGGGTTGCGAGCTCGTTGCCGGAGGTTAGGGGATTGGTGATGGATTTGGGGGGTGGGAGTACGCAGCTGAGCTGGTTGGATAGGGGGAAGGCGCCGGCGGAGGGGGCGGTCAGTATGCCTTATGGGGCTGCTGCGCTGAGTAGGAGGTTGGGGGAGGCGGAGGCGAAAGGGAGCAAGGCGGTGGATGAGTTGCAGGCCGAGGTCAGAGAGACTGTCAAGGCTGCTTATGGGAGTTTGGGGGTGCCGAGGGAGTTGTTGGAGCAGGCCAGGGAGGAGGGTGGGTTTACTCTTTATCTGTCTGGTGGTGGTTTCAGAGGTTGGGGATACGTGCTCATGAGCCAGCATCAGGTGAAGCCCTACCCAATCCCGGTCATCAACGGCTTCAAGGTCTCGCGCAAAGACTTCTTGTCAACAGACGTGGTACAACAAGCCGCCGCCGCTGTGCTGGAGGGAGACCGCGAAGGCAGCGACGACATCTTCCGGGTCTCAGACCGCCGCGCCGGCCAAGTGCCTGCCGTCGCCTTCTTGGTCACAGCCCTCTCCCAAGCCCTTCCGCAAGTCAAAGAAGTCCGCTTCTGCCAGGGCGGCGTGCGAGAAGGCTACCTCTTCTCCAGCCTCCCCACCGAAATCCAATCCCAGCACCCTCTGGTCGTCGCCACACAACCCTTCGACGCCCGCGACACCTCCCCAAGCATGACCCAACTACTCCTCTCCGCTCTCCCACCATCCCCAACAGAAACCCAACAACAAGCAGACTACAAACCCACATTCACCCACGATCTTATGCACGCCTTTGCAAACCTCATGTACCACCACTCAACCCACTCCAAAGACCTACAAGCAACGTCCGCCCTGCGCAGCACGACCTCGGGCGTCCTAGCAGGCGTCCACGGCATCTTGCACGAGTCCAGAGCCCTGCTGGCCCTCCTACTGTGCGCCCGTTGGGGAGCAGCAGTCCCGCCCGCTGACGAGCTCTTCAAGCGGAATCTAGAGAGACTCGTGGAGCTCGAACAACCCGGCGGAAGGGGGAGCTGGACCCTGTGGTGGATCAACTACCTCGGAGCCGTGGCGGCGCTGGTGGGCGAGGTCTTCCCCGCGGGATTCGTCGAGAATGCTGCGGATCGATTGGGATTCAGAGCGAAGTGGGAGAGGGACGAGAAGGGACGCGAGGTTCTGGGGTTGGAGGTTTCGTTTGGCGGCGGGCTGGATGGGGCGGATGAGGCGTTTGGAAAGGTGATCAAGGGTGTGGAGAAGGTGGGTAAGAGGAAGCGGTGGGTTGGTGGGAGGGATGGGGCTGGGTTTAGGGTTGAGGTGAGGGGTGTTTGATAGAGCTGATGGAGTGGCTTACGCTGTTGTTTGTTACACTGTTTCGATGGGTCTGTGACATTGAGGGTGGCGACGAGGTAGAATGTCTGCCAGATGATGATCTGGATGCTTTTACTTGGCGTAGCCTGTGCCAGAACATTGGCCAGGTGACCTGGACGCCTTTGTTTGACCGCAGCTGCCTGGACGGTCTGGAATTGCAGGTGGCGATGGTGTCGTTGTCAGCTGAGCTGCTATTCATGCAGTCGGCCCCTTTGTGGCGACCGATATGGGGAAGACTAAAAGGGTCTCGCAGTCGAGCAGAGCCGACGTGATCGATCGTCAATCGGACTCCAGAGCGTTGTGGCAGTGGTCTGTAAATCATTCGACGAGATGCCGAGAACGAATTTCAGTTAGTTGATCCGATCGCTTCTAATCGACATTTCCACTCGAACAGACATCTTTCAAGCGATAGCCGCAGGACACATAGAGTAGCGAACCGAGCCTAAGCGTAGATTTTCAACAGCGTTTCGAGGCAATCGTAAACAAACGGCCGGACTAGCACGCAATGGTATCCTATATCGCGAATCCAGGAGCCCACTATCTGTGTGTAAACTCGATTGGGTTCAAGACTTCCAGGCCTGTGTCTAATCGGACCGTCGATTGAGCAAGTAAATAGCAGACTACGTACCAGACTACATATAACTAGGCGTTGTTTTTGGGCCCTGGTGGCACCCGCAAGGCGGATGCTAGGACGGATTGGGAGGACGGACTACTGCCTAGACTGTCTTGTCAGTTGTGAGTTGGAAGGTCAGCAGTGGTGGACGCTACAAGTTGCCCGTCGTTGTCGGCTGACTTTGCTAACATATACGTACGCGGACGTTTCGACTCCCAGGTCACAATGATGATCAACGTGCCACTGCACAGCTGCGACGAGTAGAAAGCAGGAAACGCAAGCCATCCGTGAAACGACCGGTCTCGGAGAGTGCAGTGCGTCAGCCAGGGTCCCAGCAATGGCCAATCTTAGAAAAACGACCTGGAACGACACCTTGATGGGCGTTGGTGGGCGAAACCGACGGTGTGGTTCCGCGTATTGCAAGTCAGCAACGTGTTGATGAAGATCCGCTACGACCACCAACAAACCACTATCCCACGCCTCTGAATCAGCAATCCGCGGAGTATGCGATGGGCTACCGGTGGCCCTACCTCACAAGGAGGGCAACAGTAACATCAATCGTAACACAAAGCCTTGCCTCAGGATTTGGAAAGCCAGATCCAAAAGCGCGGTCTCCAAGAAACGCCGCAGTCGGTAGTGCGGCGTGTCAGAGGTAGTAAGAGCATTCGCTATTGGCAAGGATCGGGCGTAGTGAATGAAAGGGAGCCGTGAAGGCTGAAAGCTGACTCGGCAGCCAGCCAGCCGCCTTTCCTTTTCTCCTCTACCGCAACACTAGCCCCACAGAGCAACAAGCGCCTCCTCTCGTGCTCCCACGCTCGTGCTCCCACGCTCGTGCTCTCGCCGCGGAGCCGTGCCTCACGCACGGTACACTGCCGAACAGCGGCGGGGCAGCGGGCGCGCTGGGCGACGGTAGAGGCGCTTGCTCCAGAGTAGTCATCGGCTGACTACGACTGCTAGACGAACAACTGTTGTCAACATAGGCGAGTGAAGGATTCGAGGGGCGCGTGCAGGTCACGGGACCCAAACGCAATCCTCAAGGCAGGGCAGAGCGAGCAGCCCTAGGGCTCTCTGCCTTGTTGGTTTCGCTTTCAGGTACGGCGAGCTAAAATCGACGTTGTTTGTTTTGGGGTCTTCGACTTGGACATTCATGACAGCAGACTACCATGGGCACTATCTAGTGCCATCGTGGCGCACATAGTAAGACTCTGGCTTTCGAAGGTTCGGGCGCCGTGGGCGTGGACAGACATTTGTCGTGATACAAGGCTCACAGCCTTACGTTAGTAGTAGTCGCCGGTAGCTTGATGACCTGCAGAATTATTTGTCGATGTTGCGTACTGCGTGCTGCAGCAGCCCAACTTTGACATTCATCATTGCCGCTGCTATCCGCAACCTCACCGCAATCCTGCACACGTGCTGAGATGGTGTAAGACGCTGGCTTGAACTCTGTTGCCTTGTAACATGGATAGGTGCGTTGTCCTGGGGCGGGCAGATGGGATCTTGCAGTAGCACAGTAGATGCAAGGAAGCGCAATTGCGGGAGGCCAGTCGGATCGTGTGAGCGAGTACGCTAGTCGTGGTCTTTGAATAAAACGGCAGTAGCACATAGGGCGGTGGAGAGCAGGACCAAACAATCCGTGACCCGACATCCTCATGGCCGGCGCGCAACGTCGACGGTAGAGAGCCGAGCCAGAGCGGCCAACCTCCTTGCGCAATCGTCATCGACCGCCGTCTTTAGTACAGTATCTACCAGGCTCGACTTCCTCGTTGCGGCCTACGGTCGAGTGTTTCGATCTGTTTGAAGTTTATCGTGTCCCGTGGCGTTGAAGTATAATATTGATACACCGCTTGGCACGCCTGCCCTATCTCGACCTCACGCGGTTCCGATTTGAAGGCGTCGATGGCGGCTCCTTCGGCAGGACCAGCTGAGATGCGAGAGCCGACCCATCAGGTGACCTTGTGGAATAATGCTACTGACGTCGATGGCTGCTGCGTGTGGTATGGGGCAAGGGACTGAGATGGTCCATGACTAGAGGACACGCCGATACCGCAAAGTGCATACCGCTCATTTACAAGCCTGTTTCGCACTTTCGCTGCGTGGTCAGAGACCGGTCATCCGTGACTTGGTGTTGGAATTTGGCCTATACGGGCCAACGGACGTCCTCGGGACCGAAAAGACGGTTATCAGATTCCATCTGCAATTTCTGCAAACAGTAACACGTCCGTACTCACTTTCGAGTAGGTGAAGTCGGGATCTCGGATGACGGAACGGGCGGTAGGTTTCTTCCCTTCAGCCGAACATGCTGCGAACCAATCGCGGCTGTTGACGACTGATGATCGACGGATCCTACGAAAGTAGTTTGGCCTCATACAAACGTGACAGGCTACATGCGGCCTTCGAAAGACTTCAAGTGACATGCTCTCAAACCGACCAACGAAAGTGTCTGCAGTTCCGCAGTGCTGTCCGAATCATTCCGCAAGCCGTACACTGATACTGGTGTTGTGATGGCGCTATCTATGCCAAGTTGCGCTGGACAGAGTTTGGCAAGGCTATGCGAGAGACTATCTGGCTTACATGGTTACCTTGTAACACGGTAATGCGGGTTGCGTATGCGCAGTTGCGATAGTGGTCGACTACCACGATTGTATTGCTGATTGTAAGAAATCACGAGTCGAGGTAGACGTGCTCTCACATCAAGTGTCAGCGTCGTGTGGACTACATGTGGCCCTCAGGGATAGTGACGGGAGTAGCGCTGAGCTTGTGGTCTTGCTTTTGCTAGAAGATTGTCAACGGTCGCCCACGTGGTCGAGTCCAAGGCATCGCGAAATTGCGAGCTACTGTATCACACATCTCGTCTCATATTCCGCACTCGCCTTGGATGTGTACACGGGTGGATTGCTGACCAGAGTTTGATTGCGGGTACGAGGCTTCGGGTGTGGGATCTGGCCTGTAGTGATTGCGGAAGGCGCTAGGTAGCTGTGCACCTTTGTATGAACAGGTAAAGTTCCAGAGGGGCGCACATGCGGCTGAAGGTAGATGGTGATTAGTGACTAGTGGTGCGCCACAAGGAGTATTAGATACAAGGCCGCGGACGCCTATAAAAAATTCGGAGCCTCAAGATCCAGAACGCTCAAAAGCGGAATCTTCACGGGTCGCAGCTGCCGTCGAATTGAAATAGTTTCAATGACAGTGTCTTGATGACGTGAAGAGTGATCGAGACCCGACCCCCACGCATGCTGGCGTGATGCATGGCGGACGAGGAAGCACAAAGGAATCAGGATCAAGCGCTCGCCCAGGATACGCTAATGATCGGGCTTCTTCAACTGTTCCGCAGCTTCTAGCGTGTATCACATCCTCCAATGAAGCCGGATAGCAAGTGCCTATCTGGATAGACGGTGAGCCTCGCAACGGGGCAGTTCTGTAAGCTTCTTGATTGGTTCGGGAGGCTCATCCGAAGAGATGCACGCGAGACCTGTGGTGCAGAGGAGTGCTTCCGGATAAGTTTCCGCACTATACGGAGAAGCATTGCATGCTTGTCTCACTCTGGACACGTGTGCAAGCAGTGTAGGATCCATAGTAAGGATTGAGATACGGTTGGTGGGAAGTGGGCTGGTCTATCGTCGTTCTTCACTTGCGTGTCTCGACCTTCGAGCCCATGTAGATGGCGTCAAACGTCTGTCTGCCTGCGCCGAAGCATCAATGTGTCGGAAGTCGGGTGGTGTGGCTGGTGGAGAAGCACAAAGGCCCTTCTCTTCGGAAGCTCGAATCCGAAAAACGATGCAGAAGGTTTTGTCTCGCCAACTTTAAAAGGCCACGCGAAGAGGCTGACAGTAAAAGGACATCTCGATTCTCGATTGAGCAGCTCAAACTTAATTTCGGGAAAGGTAAGCGATTGGTGGTATGAAAAGAGACTTTTGCCAAGAGTCTGTGTCCTACAGGGCTCCAAGGCTGCCCCTCTATTTGCTGTTTCGATTGATGAGAGTGGTATTTCGGTGACGCGATCATGGCCTCAGACACCGTCCTTGACTTAGCCTTCGAAGTCGTCGTTTGAGACTTTTCTTGTTCTCCGAGAGTTGCAAGGTGCGCGTGATGATGTGAATTTTGATGTAGCTCGAGTATGAACGGATGTCATGGGAGCAGGGGATTCAAGATTCCTATTTGTTTCATGAGTTTGCCAGGATGGTTATGATAATAATAACAACAACGTGCGACATCGCAGCCGCGTTCCGTGATCGGAGCAGAACTCCGGCGGGCAATAAGCTTTCGCCCTTGAGCGCGTGGGATTGCGCGTGCTGTAAGAGTCTATCTAATGCACATGGATGAAGTGAAGTCCAGTTGATACGGATGGTGCAGATATGAACGAGACGCTCCGGAGACTCATCGGATACCTAGGGCTACCGCCTTAGCATCATCACCATTATCCATACAAGTACATACATCGCAAGTGCATGGGAGCTGCGCGGCGCCGTCATGGTATGCATCCGTATCCACCGCTTCAGAGAGCATGTACGTAAACGGGGGTTGCTTTTGAGAAGGCTTGACACAAGGTTGGCAAAGTTGCGTTAATGTTCTGACCTGCGCGACCCGGCGACCCGAAGGAAGCTCACAATTGGCGGCCAGCGCTGAAACTGCTTGCGGTGCCGCCTCTCAAACTCAACTTCACCGTCATCCTGAGGATTGGCTGAGGGGGAGCGGTGGTGTGGCTTGTCAGTTGTCATCACATGTGGCATGCCTCATGCCGTGCGATGGGTGACGAGTCAGCGGTGCGCTAGAGCAGGAACAACTCTGATGAGACCGTTGCGATGGAGATGCTGAGCGGCGCTGGGGTGGGGCTAGATGAGGATGGACTATGCGAGCCTGAGGAGCGTCAGCACACGCGGCGTGCAGGTCATGTGCACGCAAGTGAATTGCTACATGTATCGCTGGCACGGGCAACGAGGGTACACCTATGTACATAATCATTGGACAGACTGGCTGCAGTAGGGACGGCACTTCACCTCGCGGGATTGCATTGGCAGACTTCTAGCGTGAGGGCGGGATGTGTTCCAATGTTCGCTGCAGGCGCGGCAGGATGTAGCCTGCCCTGCTTGGAGCCCTGAAGGCTGAAATCCATAGTAGTAGTGAAGTGATAGTGATAGTAGTGGCCGTGTCATGTCGTGCGGGAGTGAGGCGCCAAGCGCGCATCAGTGGTGTTCGGCCAGCCACAGCGCTATGCTCAAAAGACGCATGTACATGCGCGCGGTGGCTAGTGGGATGTGTAGACGACTGATAGTGCTGGTGATTAGCAGAAGACGACAGGCAAGGCAGACCGCTACTGGACTCGTCTCAGAGATACATGTAGTTGTACCGTCTTCGCACAGCGCATCACCCACACCCCCACAGAGCGGTGATTGCGTGCCTAACCACTTCTGTAGGGAAAGAGTCGTCGCTAGCAGACATCCTAGCTCGTCGATGATGAGGCACTTGGGGGGACGGAGGAGTGGGTTACTAGGTAGTAACAGGCCAGCATTGGATTTATTAGACGATTGGACGTGTCAAACGGGCAGCAGGGTCAAGGCACCAAGGCAAAGCAAAGCAAAGACTCACACACCAGACACACACACGCGTTCGTTAAACTTTGCGCCTGACGTTTCCGCTGCTATCCACACCCACCGCCGCCGCCGCCGTCCTCGACCAAAGCTGCACGCACGCACGAACCCTCTCCTCGCTCACTCACGCTCTGCACACGCGCGCACGACCGCCGTCGCCGCCGCCGCCGCCCAAGTGCGATTATTCTCCCTTTGCCTTGCCTGCAGTGCCTTGCCTTGCCTTGCCTTGCCTTGCCCTGACCTGACCTCTGACCTCTCACAGTCAGCGTGCGTCGTCTGTTCCCTCCCGACCGACTTCCACCATCCCTCTTCCTTCCGTAGCCGGCTGATTCTCGCTTCACCCGCGAAAAATCACCGCCCAACCCAACTGGACCTGACCTGGTCTGAGAGCCTTGCAGCCGCATGCTGTCTGGAATTAGAGTGTTAGGTGCCGCGAACTAGTAGCTGTTCACGCAGACGCTGCGCCGCCTGAGACGACCACGACGATCGCAAAACGAGCCTGTAAGTACCACCCTGTCCGTACCGCCTCCCATATTATTTACCGCCCTGTTCGTCCGCTCTCTCGCCCGACGCCAGACCACGCTCCGTCCTTTGCCCTTTGTTCACCCTTCCTCCTTCCGAATGTCTGCCGCAGTAATGTCGAATTTCCGCTCACAGCAGCTCCAGGTCGAACACTGGATGCTGGCCCAGATGTCTCATTACCCACCACCACCGCCGCCGGACCAGCAGCACTACAGTCCTCTCTACCCGACTTCGGCCGGCACACCGCAGCTGCTGGATCCCTCGCAACAGAACCAGTTGCAATTTAGCAACCTCAATCAACCCGCCTACCCCAAACTCGAGTCCGCCACCCCAACCGGACAGGACTCGCCTCAGATTCACAACTTGGCCCAGGAGCTTCAAAAGCACGCTGCTCACGAAGAGCATCAACGTCAACAGATTCAGCAAGCTGCTCAGCGACTCCAACATCAAGCTCAGCATCAGCAGCAGCAGCAACACTTCCAACCTCAACCCAATCAAATCCAGCCCGACGTCTCATCTGATTCACAGCAACCCCAGAAGACCAACAGGTTACGCAAAGCATGTGATTCATGCAGCATCAGAAAAGTCAAGGTATGTCTTGCTTCATTCGTGGTCGCTGCTTGAATTGCAACTAACGTTCTCCAGTGCGATGAGAGTGGCCCTCCATGCCGTGCCTGCGCGGCACTCGATATTCCATGCACATTCGAACGTCCTAGTCGTCGCCGAGGTCCTCCCAATAGGCATGCAGAGGCCATCAAACGAAGACGTCTAGAAGAATCGAACGGCACTGGATCAACTGCAGCTGCAGGCTCCGTTTCGGGAACTTCGACGCCTTCTTCGCCCACCCACGCCGCCCAAGCACTTGCTGCTCTATCATCTCACACATCAAATCAGCACCTATCAGCGGAAAGCATATGCCCGATCGAGACGCTTAACTTGCTGATCAACGACTTCTTCACATTCATCCACCCGCTGTGCCCATTCCCTCACGAGCCTAGCTTCCGCGAGGCGTGGAAGCGCCGAGAAGATGTGTCAAACAAGTCATTCCTTGCGCTGCTTGCATCAATGATTGGTGCACTTGTCGCATCATTCCCTCGCAAACCTCGCCAGCATCTCAAAGCTCAGGGCAAGGAGCACCTTTTCCCGAATCACATGAGCCTCGTACACAGGTGTCAGAGCATCTGCTCATTAGCGCGAGGACCTGGATATCTGGAGAGCGAGAATCTCAGCGTATACGACGCTGCCACGAGTTATTTTCTTGCGTTGATGGGCGTGTACACCTTCAGATGGCGTCAAGGTCGGCTTTACTTCGGCGAATGTTTGACGATCCTCCGGACCCTTGGCCTACACAAAGGCGACAACCCTCAGTCCCAAAGTAACGGCCTTCCGAGCGCAGTGGGATCACGCATTGGCGGCCAAGATGGAGGACGCGAACAGCCACAAATGGACAATATCACCCGACAAATCGGGTTCCGCATCTTTTGGACCATGTTTGTCAGCGTGCGGACTGTTCAGCAGCTGGGCGCCTCCTTCGGCGAGCTGCAAATACCACCACCGACACCAACGGAACCATATCCACCACTTCCCGATGAGATTGACGATTACTGCATTTACCCGACCCACAGCGACCCGCAGCCTCACGGCCTTGTGCCCATGATCGCCGGATTCAACGCCAACGTCAGGGTGTACAGCTCGTACAACCCACTCACAACCATGGAGATGGCTTGGGGAATTGACGCGATCGTTGACTGGGAGCGTCAAAAGAAGGTCCTGCACGAATCGTTGCGAAGATGCAAGGGAGCTATCTCGGAGCTCCCGCATGAGCTGGTCGTCTTCCCCAACGTGAACCCCGTTGCTCAAAACGGGCAGACGGATGGCTCACAATTCTTCGAAGGCTTTGCGCAAATCTCGATCGATCGCGACCCGGCCTCAATTCTGCTAAACCCAAACCCCAGCCTGCCTTACGGTCAGGAGCAGTCTCCCGAGGAGCGTCGACACATGCAATACGAGATCCAAAAAGCGAACATCTATGCCAGCAGCTTGGCGACACGCTCGTTCCTTGTTGAAAAATACTGGAACCTGATGGAAGCGCATGCGCGATCGAGATCTTCGCAGCCGCCCAACTCCATGCCAAGCTCGCCCGGGCAAGGCATAACCGCAGCTGGAATCGACGGCATGTTCGCTCAAGCGCCTACCAGCAACTTTGACATGACCGAGCACGAATTCCGCGAAGAGCGTGAAAGCATCGTCAAGGACCTCCTCGTCGTGCTCAGTAACATTGAGCAAGTGAACATGGAGCCTAATGCTGATAGCTTCGTAAGTATTCCGAACCACACTTATTTATCGCCATTACAGTCCTCTAACGCAATCTCAGACTATGAAAATCCGCTCCATCGCAAGCACACTGCTTGACATGCCCGAACAGAGGAAGGGTCAGCTTGCCATTCAAGCGCAGGAATACCTTCACGTCTTCCTGAACATCCTCATGAAACTCGAGCGCGTCAGTCCTGCCAACAGCGACCCTGAAACGCCCGAAGACGAGGCCTCGGAGCTCAGACATTGGGCCGATCTTCGTGAATATCAGTTGAAATTCGCCCAGGGCGGCGGTCTCCTTGGCTTCAGCTGATATGATCACGAGGTTGAATGCATATACAATGCGGAGTTGTCGTTGGTGTTATTCTTTTTTTCGTTTTTCATCTTTTCCAGGTGCTGGGAGCAATGGGAGCAGCGAGACGACTGGGTGACGGCCGTGTTGCTCTCAAATACATTGGCGCTGTGGAAAGAAAGAGAGTTGAGCGACATGGCTCCTCTGGCGTTTGGGGAACCAGCATGGTATGAGTGTACGAAAGAATATGCATTTTTTTTTCACGATTGCTCGATGGTACTGCATCCTTTCCAATTGCATATGTTCAGGACACGAAGATGTGTCATTCTCTTCACGATCCTGCCAATCAATTCCCTGCTCATTCAGATCACGCTTAGGTATCCATACCCTCTTCTAGGTGCGCTGATATCTCTGATTGGTAACAACCTAACATCCGTTCAACTCTAGCGCTAACCCTGAAATCACCAGAGCCGCGCCTCCTTGGTCGCAATCCAACAAACTCGTCAAGGACAAGCGTCGATGCATATCCAAAACCTAAAATGTCTATCAAGTGTTGACTTCTTGCAACTGATCAATGCAATTGTATGGTTAACGTGCAGTGGCAACTCCGCCTAATCCGCTCAAACCTTAAGATCCGGGGTGAGACATAATGACACATCCAGCTTCGAATAAACTCAACCCTTCACGGGAAATCATAGATACATATAGCCTGAAGCATCTATCAACACACACTGAACAGTCACACCGTGCTCTATCCAACAAATCCTTCGAACTTCGAACTCCCGAGAAACGCAAGCTCGCCACGTCGCTGCTCAATCGGACAAAGATGAGCCCACCGGACGTGCTGGTAACCGGAGCCTGCGGCCATCTCGGCTACGCCCTTATGCTATCATTGCCAAGCTACGGATACAACCCAGTCGGAATAGACATTCTCCCCTCTCCAACGAGCGACGGACACCCAGTCCACGTCGGCTCGATCGCAGACGCAGACTTCTGCGCCTCCATCTTCGAACAATATCCGACTCTGCGATATGTGCTGCACACGGCTACTCTACACAAGCCGCACGTGGGCACCCATTCCAAGTCGGATTT
>Ga0265798_10004297_pt1 | contig 19780 bp, 24 predicted proteins | sample P3T30metagenome_FD_192430 | JGI IMG/M metagenome (GOLD analysis project Ga0265798, IMG submission 192430) | Plant litter microbial communities from East Loma Ridge, Irvine, California - P3 T30 | ecosystem: Environmental > Terrestrial > Plant litter > Unclassified | place: USA: California... | reverse complement strand
TGAGCCTGTTCGACAGGCGGCCGAGTATGGATAGTAGGCCGGGCAGTGCGGCTGGGTATGGCAATGGGAATGCGAACGGCAATGGGAACGGGGCGCTTAAGAAGCGGTTGAGTTTCTTGTCGAATGGGGGGAGTTGGGCGAATGCGGGTTATAACGCTAATGGGCAGCAGTGATGAGTGAGGTTTGTACGAGGTTGGTTGGCGGACAGATGTGTTGTTGTTGTCGTTGTGTTGGGTGGCTTGGACACTTCTTTGATACCCTTTTCTTCTTCTTTCTTGTTCACTTCGAAACTCTGTGTTTTCTTCTCCTTCGGTCCTCTCCGACATTGAGTTGGAAAGTCCTTTTTGAAAACTACTTTTTGGTCCGCTTCTTGTAGGATATAGTCATTGAAACATATATACATGTATTCTAGCAACGAATTGTCCCGACACCTCACCAACCCCCATCTCAAACTCCATCGCCACTCATTTTCGGAAGATCCACATCCACCACCCAAGGCGCATTAACAGGCCGATACCCTACATCCATAACCGCCGCATTAACAAACAACGTCTCCTCCCCCTCCCTCAGCCCCTTCTCACCCTCCTCAGAAACATCCACAAAAACGGCCCTCCTCTCCTTCGCAGCCTCCAAATCAACCCCAATCCTCTCCACCCTCTCCACTCCCTCCTCCCAGACTTTCTCCTTCCACTCCTCAACCGAACACTCCCTCCCCGCCACCTCCGCCACCCCATCCGTCCATTCCAACCTCTCCGCCCCCCACCCCTCATGAATATGCCCAAAACAACAAACCTTCGGCCTGCACCTCATGACAGCCCTCAGCAACAGCGGACACCCGACAGCGGGCACAGAAGCAGTAGGATCCAACCTCTTGTAAGGCGGGCCGTGCGTGATGACAACATCCACATCATTGCCAGAACTCTCGTTCCCCGTCCGAGTAGGAATCGGTTCCTCGGCAAAACTCACCCCATCCGACAGCGTGTCGTCTTGTTCGTTGAACCTGTCCTCTTTTGGTTCGTACGCAAACGCCCAGTCCCAGAATTCGGGCGTGTAAGGCGAGGCGTACACTTTCGCCACGGCGCCGTTGGGGAGGGGGATCGAGTGGGTGCCTTCGGGGAGGTAGGTTACTCCTTCAAGGTTGGCGCGGCCTGTGGGGGATGTCCAGAGGTCTAGGGCTGTTTGGTAGCGGTCTTGGGCCTGTTCGTGAGATAGGTTGGGGGGTTGGCGGTGTTGGGGGTCGTGGGTGGCGTGGGAGTGGACGAAGCGGGGGTCGAGCGAGAGGTCGTGGTTGCCGGGGATGATTAGTTTGCTGTGTAGGTAGACTTGTTAGTAAGTTAGGTTGGCTGATGGTCATTGATTTCTGGATCTCTTTCTCTTTGGCCGTAGCCGTCACCGCATGTGCTGGTTTTTAAGAATGGGGTTTGACCTACACGGGAGCGTCTATTTCGGCCAACATGTCTAGGGTTTTGTGGTACTCGTGAAGCTCGCCGGTCATTGTGAGATCGCCACAGTGGATGAGAAGGTCTGCAGATGGGAGAGGAGACTTGAAGGGAGCTGTAGGTTCGCCATGTTCCTTCGAGCTGAGCGGTGCGTTGTGGGTGTCGCTGATGATGAGAATTCTAGTTTTGATGGTCGGACTCGACATGGTCGTGGTTGTGAGCTGAGATGCAAAGAGGAAGGCGTAGCTTGGTCGATGGTAGTGATGGTTGATGGCTGCGAGTCTGTTGCCAAAGGTGTGATGATTGAGTTGTGAATGAATTCTCTGCTTTGTCAAGTTGGTGAAGTATCGCATTTGCTATGTTCACGTCTTTCTACAAAATGTCCAGGTGGGGTTCGACAGGTTAAAGCGATATCTTGCTTACTCATCAGCTAGCCTTGCATATAGCCAGATCTACTGGTAAGAGATAAATTTATATAGATAAGAACACTCAGATGGGACCATTTCACGACACTAGCAACGTTGTCCACGGAACACCATGATGGTCTCTTTGCTTAAGACATCGTGTCTTCATGGATCGAGGTCAGTACCAATCTTCAAAGACCAGATGAAAGGCAATTCCTTGGGGAGGGCATCAACTTTTATAATTTGTGACGCTATGCTACACAGGTAGACTTTTTCAAGGCTTGAACTCTCACATCGGCATTACTGTCGTAAGCTACATGGAGCTACCCGTGCTGAACTTTCCCTCATTCGCAAGCTGCACGCCGGCGTAGCACAGCGAATTCCGTACCAAAACGCCAATCCTATGAAGTGCTCTACTTCCTGATGGCGCGCTGGTAGAAGGCGAGCTCCTCACCCTCAAGGATGTAACCGTCGCAGCGACCGGACTGGCCGGGGCGCGAGGCAATGAGGGCGTAGAGACGACCGGCCTCGAACTGACGCTCGAGGGCGGCCTCGGCCTTGCCGGAAGAGACGAAGCGCTCGTGCTGCTTGCTCTCGACGGACTTGCTGGTCTTGACAATCTCCTCCTCGGCCTTGGCCTGGCGTCTGCGGCCAAGGGGCTGGCCGTAGTGGGCCTCGTACCACTGACGGAAGGGGGTGGCGTCAACCTGGACCACGGCGGAGCGGGTCAGGGTGTTGGTGCGGACGAGCTCGTTGTTGGAGGGGTGGAAGGCGACACCGACGATGCGGACCTTGCGGGAGATACCCTCGCTGCCCCAGGAGAAGTTGCCGGATTCGAGACGGAGACCACGGAACTTGCGGTTACCACCACGGGTGCGGACAAGGTGGATGCGCTTGGGGCCGATTCTGGTGTTGGCGGGCTGACGGCCCTTCTCGAAGGCTCTGTTTGCGTGTCAGGAACTTGCGTTCTTGAGTGGCATTCATTGCGATCGGGTTATGCATACCTCTTCTTGCGGTAGTATGCGCGCTTAGCACCGGAGGCGCTGCGCTTGTGACGGGAGTCACGAGAGATACTGCGCGTGTGTCAGCAATCTGTATTGTGCGGTGGATGTGCGTTTGTCGTGTGGACTATACCCCATGGTTGCGGTTGGTGAAGGTTACTGTAGAAAGACAAGATTAGCAAAGATCTTTTCAAGCGCGCTTTTCAGTGTTTCGCGGGTCGGGGATTGCAATCGCAGAGCAGGCGTGATGTGCGTAATCGTGGTGTATTCGGCGACGTACCTTGACGTAAATTCCACCGGCGCAGAGGAGTATGTGTTGGCGATGGGCGTGAGTGCGTGGGATCCGCAATGCTGAAGTCCAAATCAACTTTCGATGTTCGAAAAGCGCTGGCTTTCAGGTCGGCCGGCGTGCGCTGCGGGATTACACCGGCCCGTCAGACTTGGCAGCGGCCCGCTCGACATCTCCGTTCTAGCGCGAGTCGAGAGACACTCGCTCGATATCAGATGAAACCAGACATCCTCCAATGCAGACATGAGATTGACCGTGACAAACTACTTCTGCAACCAGGTTCCAACATCCCCTCGACACGATGTCTACAGTACTACAATCGGGCCTCCAGCCATCATTTGATTGATATACAACGGCTTACTTGCCGATTCTACAGGCAGCTCGACGCTGTATCACATCGGGACGATCGATTCGTGCTCCCATTGTCAGATATCTTTCGTCTTGCTTGACCGCCGACGTCTGCAATAATCCCCAAGCACTGTACCTTGGGTAAAGTTTGTGCAGTTTTACAACGGCCGGAATGAAAGGAATGGATCACTCTCATCAACTCCTTGTGATCAGCCTCGGTGTGCGCGCTACTCCGCAGATCTGTTGCCCAAGAGGGTAAGTCTGTGTAGTTGATCCTCACAAGCCAACGCAGAGTGGTTGCCTACCTGAGTATCCAACCTCACCTCCGCAAAGTGTATGTGATGGGTATCGGGAAATCGGGTCACAGTGTCCTGAGTATCGGGACTTCGGGTTACCATGTGTAGGTGAACGGAGCTTCGGGTTGTCGGCACACCAGCCCCTCTATCAGTGTAGTTGACGATCCTCATGATTGTATAGGTTCACCGGGTTCGAAAGGTGCTCCAGTTTCCCCCATAAAAGAGGACATACATCCACATTTTCCACTTCATTTGAAGTTCAGCACCATAGATCAGTCCTAGACTTTCGACTCGGACAGCGACCTACACAATCTACGAACCACCACCGAACAGCATAACAACCTGCCACGGCGAAGAATCACACTTATCACATCATCGACTCTAGACAGGAGGCTACAGCACCATTCAGGCCCGACTTTGATAGTAATCACGATCCGATTCGTGTTTGACTGTTCACTAATCGGCTGAGCACAGCCTTGTTCGTCTCACACAAGCGAGGTCAGGCCCAGCTTCAAACATGGATTTATCATGGCCAGCTCTACTGTCTTATGGCCTCATCATCGGTCTTCTCGTCGGCCTACTGCGAATCCGTTATCGCCATGATCTTCGAAAAGTCCCTGGCCCTTTCCTGGCGTCCTTCTCGAACATCGACCGAATCTGGTACTGCATCAGAAAGGACCAGATGAATTACCACCGTTCGCTGCATCGTAAGTACGGTCGACTGGTACGCGTGGGACCTAATCATGTCTCCATCTCCGACGGCAACACGATTCCACAAATCTACGGCATCAGCACCAAATTCATCAAGAGCGACTTCTACGTCCCATTCGACCCCAAGACCCCTGCCGGCACGATCCCAACGATGTTCTCTGTTCGAGACGAGTCGGTTCACAAGGCGATCAAACGCCCTGTGGCTAACGCCTATTCGATGAGCACGATGCGAGAGCTGGAGCCGATGAACGATGCATGTTCGGAGATCTTCCTGGAAAAACTGGAGGGAATGGTTGAGACAAATGTTGACTTGGGCAAGTGGTTGCACTGGTATGCCTTTGACGTCATCTCTTCCATCACTTTTTCCAATAGGCTTGGATTCATGGAACAAGAGACGGATGTCGGGGGTATCATCCATGCCATTGAAGGAAGGCTGGTGTACTGCAGCATCACCGGACAGGCGCCATGGTTGCACAAGTACTGTTTCTTCGGGAATCCCTTGGTGGAGCGGTTAGCGAATCTCATACCAGCAGTACATGCGCTGGGTTCATCGAGCAAGATTGGGTCCTTCGCGGCGAAGCAGCTGCAGCGGTACCAGAACAAGGACTACAACACAACCGAAACTCAACTTCCCGACATGTTAGACCGCTTCAAGCGTTTCAAGGACGGCGAGGAAGTGATGGATTACTCGCGGCTCCTCGCGCACGCATCCGCCAACGTTTTTGCAGGAAGTGATACCACGGCAATCTCCCTGCGTTCGATATTCTACTACCTCTGTCGCACACCATCAGCCCATACCAAGCTTCTCGCCGAGATTGACCAAGCCGACCGAGAAGGTCGACTCTCCGACCCCGTCACATTCGCCGAGGCACAGGAGCTCAAATACTTCCAAGCAGTCGTCAAAGAGGCTTTGCGGATGCATCCAGCGGTGGGATTCCTGCTGGAGCGCGTGGTGCCTCGTGGTGGTGCCGAGGTTTGTGGAACGTGGCTTGCTGGTGGCACGGTTGTGGGAATTAACCCTTGGGTGGTGGCACGGGATAGGGAAGTCTATGGCGAAGATTCGGAGGATTTCAAGCCCGAAAGATGGCTGACTGCGGATGAGCAGCAGTTGAAGGCGATGGAGAGGAATAATTTGGCGGTAAGTTTTCCATGGCGTCTTGGTGGAATGCGGCAGCTGCTTTGCTGGGAATAACAGTATGCTGACAATAACGACTGCAGTTCGGCGCCGGAGCCAGGACTTGTATTGGTAAAAACATCTCACTCTTGGAGATGTCGAAGCTCGTCCCCCAGGTTTTGCGGCGATTCGATTTCGAGCTCACGCATCCAGGCCGGGAGTGGGAACTACACGACTATTGGTTCGTCACGCAGACCGGGCTTGATGTCAAGATCAAGGCGAGACACCGATAAAAGATCACCGGACTGGCCGAACAATGGATTGTTTGCCTGCCCAAGAGTAAGCCAACCCACAGACACGGAACATTCCCCATACCCCGCACGCCTTCGTACTGACAAGAATCCAGACTGTGGGGCGCCGTGTGCTGAAGCGAAAGTCTTCTTCACCATGCCCAGCCCCGAAGGAGAGTCAAGCGCCGCCATCTCGCTGGACACTTTGAGCGTGGCGACCTTGGCGGTCGTCTTGGCCTGCACGTCGAGAGCGGCAGATGGCGCTCGGGGGTTCGACTATCGAATGGCGATGACATGCAGACGCATGGTACTCGTGCATCCTGACAAGTCTAGACGAGCCCAAATCTCACCAGCTACCGCGTGTTTGCGATAGTCTGGGGTAGCGTGGAGAATAACGCGGGGGAGGGAACAAGGGAACCGTCCGTTTTGGCGACCATTCGAGAACTTTGCGAAGCTTACTTCGAGCCCCGAGGACGCCAACCTTTTGCTGTCACGCCTGCGGTTGCTGCGGTGGTGGTACTTGCCGTCCTCGCGCGGCGCTGTTATGCTTTCCACCAGAACATGGTTGTCAATACCACTGAGTGGCGTGACTGCTGCGAGATAAGAATTCCTACAAGTAGCACAGTGAATCCCACCAGAGTTCACTCGTCAGCCTGCACCATCTTCCAGCCTTTCACACTTCATCAGGATTCCTGCTGTCTAATCAGACCGTGACGGAAGGAAATCCAGCAATCATGTCGGCCGCCGTCATCAACTACGATGCGCCTGAGCTTGAGAAACACGGCCGTGTCGAACACCTCGAGCGAACGGTCTCGGACGACTCTGATGTCGTCAACAACAATGCAATCGACGCTCTCACACCAGAGGAGCAGAAGAAAGTCATCCGAAGAATCGATAGACGTCTCGTCTTGACACTCGGAGGCATGTACTGTGTCTCACTCATGGACAGAACCAACACAGTACGTCGTCCACTCCACCCCCCAATCGAACGAGAGCATCCACTAACACACGCAAAAAGGGTATCGCCGTCGTTGCCGGCATGGGCGTCGACCTGAAGCTGATTGGAGAACGATACTCGATCATCGTTCTCATCTTCTTCATTTCCTACGTCTTGCTGCAGCCGCCAGCGACCGTCGTCCTGCGAAAGGTCGGACCGCGGACGTTCCTCCCGACCATCACCATCCTTTGGGGCGCCACCATGGTCTGCTTTGGCTTCGTCAAGGAGTGGCACCAACTCCTCCCCCTCCGCATCATCCTCGGAATCTTCGAAGCCGGTTTCTTCCCCGTAAGTCCCTGATATCTTCTACAACACTCTCAACCCCTCAGAGGAACTCCCACTAACATCACCACCACCTAGGGCTGCGCCTACCTGCTCTCCTGCTGGTACCCGCGCTACGAGCTCCAAAAGCGCAACGCAGTCTTCTACCTCATCGGCAGCATGAGCTCCGCCTTCTCCGGCATCCTCGCCTACGGCTTCTTCCACATGAACGGCCTCGGCGACCTAGGCCCGGACTTCGGCCAGCACTACGGCCCGACCAAGCTCAAGCCCGACGCCCCCAGCGGCATCATGCCCGGCATGGCGGGCTGGCGCTGGATCTTCATCATGCAGGGCATTATCACCGTCGTCGTGGGCGCCATCGGCGCCTTCACCATCGTCGACTTCCCCGAGCTGGCGGCCAAGCGCACCAAGACTTCGCTGCCGTTCCTGAACGAGAAGGAGGTCGCGTTCGTGTGTGCGCGCATCGAGAAGGATCGCCATGATGTGGTGCTCGAGCCCTTCAACTTGGGCAAGTACCTGCGCGGAGCCTGCGATTTGAAGATCCTCGGTTTCGGCGCCATCTTCGGCTTGACGACGACGGTCACCTACGCCATCGCCTACTTCCTCCCCATCATCCTCAACGTGGGCATGGGATTTTCGGTCGGCGCTTCGCAATGCTTGATTGGTAAGTTTCTGGTCAAATTCACTCGATGAAAACAAATTTCATGTGTGACCCTTGACTAACACTCTTAACCCATCAGCACCACCCTACATCTTCGCCGCCTTCGTCATGTACGGCTGCGCCTGGTTCGGCGACAAGTGGCACCTGCGTGGGCCCTTCGTGATCTTCAACGCCGCCTACGGAATCCTCGGCTTGGGAATGCTCGGCTTCCTGACCTCGCCCGGCGCCCGCTACGCCGGAGCCTTCCTCGCGACCGCGTCCGCCAACGCAAACGTCCCCTGCGTCCTGACCTGGCAGGCCAACAACATCCGCGGGCAGTGGAAGCGCGCCCTGGCGTCCGCGACTCTGGTCGGCGCCGGTGGAATCGGTGGCATTATCGGCAGCACGGTTTTCAGGGAGGAGGACAAGGCGACGGGGTACAAGCCGGGCATGTACACGACTATGCTGGCGAGCGCGCTGGTTATTGTTATTTCATGTTTGTTGGAGTTGAAGTTTAGGCGGGCGAACAGGCGCGCTGAGGCTGGTGGGAAGATTATTGCTGGACTTGAGGGTTTCAGGTACACCTACTGATCTGTCCTGGTTGAGAGATGGTGGTGAGTGGGTTTGGGCGATGATGATGGTTAGATGACTTTATTGTATATGAAGAGATGAACCTTTACCTTGCAGCCGATCAGTGTTGAGACTTGAACGCATTCGCATTTTCCAGTGATCCTTTTAGGGTGACCTTTGAAGGTCGGGTAGGGTCTCGAGCCCGCTGACGACAACACTCCCTTGCTCCTGGATGAACGTTTGATCGGTCTGTGTTGCTATCACGACCGGGGAGCCGCGCAGAATGACCAACCAACTTTCATCTTTCATCTCTCCCGCTGAGGTTGACCGTAGTGTAGCAGACACACCGACCTTTCGTAGCAGTAACAAGATGCATGACATTCCGCGGACAACCAGTGCCACGGGCATTTAGCTTTTCTGCCCATAACTAGCCAGTTTGTGAATAAAATCATGTAGTACACTGCGAATAGCAATCTCCGCGGGCGCCCAGCGTCACGGTTGTCAGCCTTTTGTACTAGTCTGTTCGCAAATGAAGCCACGTAGTAGTCGTGTACACCACTGGTATCTACTGGTGGACTCGCGTATGCGTAGAGTAGAGCTGGTAGAATGACGCCCGAGAGAGTCCGGATTCCCAAAGAGTAGACTTTGTCGTTATGAGCGGATATGCGTATTTTTGCCCGGCGTAGGCCGGGGTTGATGAAACACGACTAGTTAGGGGTAAGACTCCCAGAAGAGAGTTTCTAGAAGAAGCGGTGTCCCCTGTTCTCGAACATTGGGAATAATGGTACAGTGGTACACCTCACAGCAGTGGTCTGGTAGGGCCACGTGTGACGGGCACATCAGACGGGCTACCTAGGGCTTGGTTCGGGTCAATTCAGTTCACCGCGAAGGGAGTGCACTGCAATGCGGTGCGATGCCGTGAAGCAAGTGAAGTGAGGATCACGAGTCTCGGTGGTGGCTTCGCTGGGGATAATGATGATTCATCAATTGTCAGTCGTGGCCAATTATGTTGACTGACCGTCGTAAAGTGAGGCGAAGTAAGTGAGAGTGGCAAGGTCAGGGTATGAAACCGTTTTTGACCGTCGACCGTGGCTGTGAAGCTGACGGGGTCCGGTCTGAAGTCTAGAAGGGCGGGAGAGGCCGATGGGATTGTACTGTTGTATGCGATTAGCGATAAGCGAGTGGAGATTCCCGCTCTGGGCAAGGATTGCCGTAGCTCATGACGATTATTCGACGCACAAGTGCATTATGCAATTGCGCGGGAGCACGGAGCATGCAGGGTCTGGGATGTGAAGTGAGGTCTCCTAGCGAGAAACCTTGGTCGAGAGCTGTGATGATTGATGCAAGAAAATATGTCAAGGTTGTTGATGAGGTACTTTGATACAGCTTCAATCAATTTCTTAATGGCGAAAAGCATTCGAAAGGGAAATCACGTGGACTTCACTTCCGACTAACGCAGGGCAAGGGCAAAAGGCAAAAGTTTGCGGCTGAGAAAGAAGGGAAAGAAGGGCCGCCGCCGCCACCTTTGACTTCCAGTGATGTGAGCGCCCACTTTGTGACGTAGCCGCTTGCATATCCGGCGCCGATGCCACTCCAACTCTGTCCGCCCGCCCTCTCACGTCTGTCTGTCTCTGCCTGCCTCCAATCTGCCTCTGCCTCTGCCTTGCCGACTGCACGCTACTGTACTCGTCTCAAGACCGTGACCTTCAACTCCGCCTACCACCTACCTGCCTGATTATTTGCCTGCCATGGCTCCCGTGACTACCACCAATCTCGCCATATCACCCGCCTAAATCCCTTCAAACTCGAACAGTAACAGTACTTACATACACACACACACACATCACCGAAGCACGTCACCTTCAATCCCGACTGCCACGGCAAGCGCTATGTCGCGGACAGCCACTTCTCCTCAATCCACAACAACACATCACCACTCGTCTCTCAGGCCCACGACCTCTACGCCTACCGTCCGTCAACAGCCTACCACACCCTCGACTCGTCAGCAACAACACCACAACTCCTCAAACATGCCTCCGTTCTTCTCACCCCGCCTGCCGACGCCGCAACAGACCGCTGCCCAGAGTGCAAAGTCACCCAGTCCTAACTACTTTGGGTTACAATCACATGACTCTGGCGGCTTCATGAGCGATGCGCAAGTCCACGCCAGGCAGAACTGGGTCTCGCCCTCGTCCGACATCCATTCCACCGCCGCCGCCTCGCCCAGCATCATACCCCACGATCAGAACCCTGATTTCGAAGCATTTATGAGACAGTCTCAAGGAAAGGCATTTCACCTAGGAGACTTCAACGGCGGCGGCAGCAACTTCAACATGAATGCACCGCCACCTCCGCGCATAGTCGCAAGCCCTATGCCCATACCAAAGGATAACGCCAAGCCTCCTGCAGGAACGCGAGACAGCGCGCCTCCATCTTCACGAAGTAGGGATACACTCGACCCAGCCTCCGCCGACATGTCTCAGTCACCGAAGCGCATGCTGTCCCCTGGCTCTTTGACGTACCCCGAGCTGACACGTAGAGCGTCACCAGCTACCCACGCCGCAAGTGAACACGCAACTGGCAAGCACCAACGCGAAGGCTCGCCCGATCGCCACCACCGCGTCAAGCTCCCTTTGGACAAGTCTTTCGTCGGATCTCAAGGCATGGCCAAGCACCGCGCTGAGACTCTTCCATTCAAAGATGACCCCGAGACACAATTGTTTACAACAGCTCAACACGTCGTAAATCTCATATCCTCTGCCGACGAGCAGACACTGATTTTGGACTTGCGTGTATCGACGCAATACGCACAGTCGCATGTCAGAGATGCACTAAACCTCTGTATCCCGACAACACTACTAAAACGACCTTCTTTCAACGTGCAAAAATTGGCCGAGACGTTCAAAGATGATGAGCAGCGCGCAAGGTTCGGCAACTGGCGTAGTAGCAAGTACATCATCGTTTACGACAACAACTCCACCAGACTAAAGGACGCCACCATCTGTCTCAACATGGTCAAAAAATTCCAGGCAGAGGGTTACCAAGGGACTCTATACATCGTCCAAGGCGGCATGTCAGAGTTTGCCAAGCGATTTTCGTCTCACGTCGAAGCCGGTGTTGATTCGCAAAAGGTTCAAAACTCCACACCCGCCACCGGTGCAGACGGCCCAAAGGTGGCGCCAGTCATAGGAGGATGCCCCATGCCCGACACCGACAAACCCGCGAACCCCTTCTTTGGAAATATCAGACAGAATATGGATCTGATCGGGGGTGTCGGCCAGATGCCAGTCAAGCATCCCAAGCGTGCGACAGAACACACAGAAAGAGTCGCGTTCCCGAAATGGCTTAAGGAGGCATCCGAGGAAAAGGACCAAGGAAAAACCATCTCCAAGCGATTCGAGCAGATTGAGAAACGCGAGAAGAAACGCATGGAAGATGCACTGTCCGGGAAAGTCACTTTCGAGGATGGAGCGCCGCAGCTTGGGAACAAGTCAAATCTGCCGTCAAAGGGCGTAGAAATCGCTGGTCTAGGCATGGGCAACAAGAACCGATACAACAACATCTGGCCCTTCGAGCACTCACGAGTCAAGCTTGAAGGCGTGCCTAGAGATGACTGCGACTATTTCAACGCGAGTTACATCCAGGCTTCCTTAAGCCACAAGCGCTACATCTCTACACAGGCACCCATACCCGCCACCTTCAACGACTTTTGGAATGTGGTTTGGCAGCAGGATGTACGGGTCGTGGTTATGCTTACAGCAGAGAAGGAAGGAGCGCAGGTCAAGGCGCACAACTACTGGGATCAGCGGGAGTACGGTCCTTTGCACTTGGAGTTCTTGTCCGAGAAGAAAGCCTCACTGGAGCCGGCAAAGATCCATCGTTCCAAGAATCGACCTTCCGTTGGCCGTCGGTCCTCCACTAACCCGGCGAACGTGCCGCTTGCGCCTCAAGATTCCAAAGATGAGAAAAACGATGCGCCGTATGTGACGGTGCGCAAGTTCACGCTCAGCCACAAAGATCGTCCCTTCGAGCGCATGCGAGAAATCACTCAGCTCCAATTCGACTCATGGCCAGACTTTGGCGCGCCTGCTCACCCGGCGCATCTGCTTGGCCTGGTCGAGCAGACTGACGCTGTAGTGTCCGTGGCCAACCACACTTCTTCCAAGCAGCCCGAACCAGCCGATTCCCGTCCTATCTTGGTCCACTGTTCCGCGGGCTGCGGTCGCACCGGAACTTTCTGCACCGTCAGCTCTGTCATCGACATGCTCAAGCGCCAACGGATCCAACGTCTCGGCGCAGTCGCCGGGCAAACTCCCGCCACACCAGCCAAACGCCGCACAGAGCCGATGGAACTTACCGGCAGCACACCCGTCAAACCGTCTCATCAAAACAACTTCAACAAAGCGTCTCAAGGAGAGTCTACCGGCGGCAAAAACTTCTTCGACTCTTTCTCTTCGCTTCCCAAGGAAGAGGCTACAACCAGCACGGACGACGACATCGTCGAGGGTTCTTGGGTCGCTAGAGACGATGTCGACCTCATCGAGAAGACGGTCGAAGATTTCCGCATGCAGCGTCTGAGCATGGTCCAGAGCTTGCGCCAGTTCGTCCTTTGCTATGAGAGTATTATGGAGTGGCTCGTCGAGCAGGAGCAGGGACCTCCCGAGGCTGGGGTCGAGTAAAAAGAATTGCACGAGAAGGGCGTTTGAAGCGCCTTATACAGGGTGTCGTTTCTTGTTGCATAGCGTTGGACGTCGAGCATCACTTTGCGGGAATGAAGAAGAGGAAGGCATTCGGACGCGAGACGCGTCTCGCCCGATCTTTCCTGGCGTTTTATGTGGCTAGGGGTCCTTGCTTCGGATATATGCTATCGCTGTTTTAGCGTTTAGGGAGGCTTCCGTTCGTTTTTTTTTCGATTCAAGACTTTGGGTGTTGCGTTGGTTTTCTCCTCAGTAAGGCAAAATTGTTAGATCTCTTCATTTTCGTTCCTTCTACTTCTCCTTCTTTTCAAAGATCCTAATATTGGGATTTGACAGACGACCAGCATGAGATGAGATCGGACGTGAGACGACGAAATTGATGAGAATCACTGGACAATTCTGGTTCTGTGTTGTTAGATCAGCCTCATTGTCGGCGACTCGGCTTGGGCTTCTAATGGGAAGGGCAGTCTATCTAATTATCTACATACATATCTGCATACAGCTCTTTTTTCGGATCAGAGGTATGTTCACGCCATTATTGCCTCGAAGCTGTCGGTTTACATTCGACCGAGCATCAAAGGTGTGTGCAACCTTATGCGAGGATTACAGGCGGGGTTGGATCTGTGGATGTAACCTTCGTCACTGCAATCGTCGCAACCTTTTCTCTTTTGAACTCTAGCGGCATCGCATCACTTCGCGGATGATATCACAGAGCGATCCTTCGGTGCCTGACAAGGGCGTACCTCGATGGTATATCTACCGCGGCGGCGAATGCTTAGCTATGCTTGACTGAGAGCTTACCTTACCTTAGCACTTGCTCGCTCCAGGCAGCTCGCGGTTCGAGTATTGCGCATACATATTCGCAACCTCTCTCCGCTCCACACCATGGCGACCCTGCTTAAGGATCTGTCCCTCCTCTGTCTTCTCTTCTCCTCCTCATCAGCCAAAACCCTGCTCAACCTAAGCGATCACCCCTGGACCCTCTCCAACGACGCCCTCAACATCTCCGTCCCAGCCCATCTTCCCAGCCAAGCACACCTGGACCTCTTCGCCGCGGGCGTCATCGGAGACCCATACCATGACCTGAACGATTTCAATCTCCGTTGGGTTGCGTTAAGCAATTGGACTTATTCGAGTGATCCGATTGAAGGACTATCGAGAAAAGCGACCAGCAACAGCACGACGAACACTTGGCTGCTTTTTGATGGGCTGGATACTTTTGCTTCGATAGAGTTGTGCGGGCGACATGTGGCTAGCACGAACAACCAGTTCCGGCAGTGGTGGTTTGATGTTTCAGATGTTGTCGACGAGGCCTGTCTTGGTGGGGATGGGGATGCGGTCTTGTCGATGGAGTTTGGGTCGGCGCCGAGGATTGCTGATGCGATTGCTGGGGAGGTTGGTGCTGAGACTTGGCCTTATGGCGTGTGAGTATCGGAGACCAGAGATTGCTAGGGGTCTAGGGAGCTGGATTTGCTGATTTGTGGTGACTGTGCAGACAGCAGGTGTTCGAGTTTCCAAATCGTTGGTTTATCAGGTTTGTCCCATGGATACAAGGACACCGTTTGGCTTCCACATCTGCTCACTTCCGTCCCACAGGAAAGAACAAAGCGACTTCGGCTGGGACTGGGGCCCTGCAATGGCTCCAGCAGGTCCGTGGCAACCCGCATACATACTGCAAGTGGGTCCGAATGAGATCCACGTGCGCAACAGCGACATCGACATCTACCGCGAAGGCCAGCTCAATCTTATTCCACCAGACCAGAGCAAGAATTGGGTCGTGAACGCCAGCCTGGATTACATCGGCCAATTACCCAAAGATGCAACGATGAGTTACATCCTCATAGACTCGAAAGATAACACCACCGTATCTCAAGGCCAGCTGAGCAATATCACCATTACGAACGGAGCAATCACAGGCTCAACCACCATCGACTCCGAAGCCGTTGAACTCTGGTGGCCAGCAGGACTAGGTGCTCAGAAATTATACCATCTCACGGTCAAGGTCGAATCGTACAGCGACAACAGAAACACCACTGTAGCAAGTGTCACAAAACGCACAGGCTTCCGAACAATCATCCTCAACGAATTCCCCATCTCCCAATCCCAGCTCGATCAAGGAATCGCTCCGGGAAACAACTGGCACTTCGAGATCAATGGGCACGAATTCTACGCCAAAGGGTCGAACTTCATCCCCCCGGACGCTTTTTGGCCGCGGGTCACGGTCGAGAAGATGAGTAGGCTGTTTGACAGTGTGGTTGATGGGAATCAGAATATGCTGAGGGTTTGGGTGAGTGGACGCACTGGCCCTTTTAGTTGCACTCGACTTGACTTGAAGCGTTCATTTGCTAACTTTGAATTGCTTCTCGTATCAGGCTTCTGGGGCTTATAGTCCGGATTTCCTATACGATCTCGCTGATGAGCGTGGGATCCTGCTTTGGAGCGAGTTTGAGTTTGGCGATGCCCTGTATCCTGTTGATGAGGGCTTCTTGGAGAATGTGCGGGAGGAGGCAGAGTACAATGTGAGGAGGGTGAACCATCATCGTAAGCCTTCGATCCTTGATGAGGCGACGATATAACGCTGACTGTCCAAAGCGAGCCTTGCCCTCTGGGCTGGCGGGAACGAGCTCGAAAATCTTGAACTCAAAACAGTCGAGAGAGTGAGTCCCGGAGAGCTAGAACGATACAAGAGCGAGTACGAGACTCTCTTCCTGAAGACTCTTGGACCTGCGGTCTTCGAAAATAGCAGGAGTATCAGCTACACCCCTAGCAGTACTTCCAACGGCTGGCAGGAGCTGGACTTCAGCAAGTCTGTGCCAATCGTTGAGAGATACGACAACTTGACCACCGGTTCGGTATACGGAGAGACCGACTTCTACAACTACAACGTCTCCGTGCTCTACAATGAATCGGCATTCCCGATCGGACGTTAGTGCAACCGACGGGAGAGTTATCATGAAGTGTTCAGTGGCTAATGATTCCTCCCAGGCTTCTCTAACGAGTTCGGCTTCCATAGCATGCCCAGCATCCACTCATGGCGTCAGCAAGTGTCGGAAGAATATCTATCCTTCAACTCCAGCGTTGTAACGCTGAGAGACCACCATCCTCCACCCGGCGGCCTTAATGCCAGCAATTACGCCAATGCAAGTATTGGACAGGCTCAGATGACAGAGGGTGTGCAAATGTGGTACCCTACGCCGGACAAGACTGACCCTGTCGCAAATTTCTCCGCTTGGTGTCATGCTACTCAGATCTTCCAGGCCGATCTCTATGTCAATCAGATCCGATTTTATCGTCGTGGCTCTGGATTACCCAATCGCCAGCTGGTAAGTTGCTAGAACTCTCCGTGATCGCAGATATGCTGACTCACCCGCAAGGGCTCGTTGTACTGGCAGCTCGAAGACCAATGGGTGGCTCCGACGTGGTCGAGCATCGAGTACGATGGGCGCTGGAAAGTCCTCCACTACGCCGCCAAACACGTTTACGAACCCATCATCATCGCTCCCTACTTCAACTACACAACCGGAGATCTCAGCGTCTGGGTGACATCTGATCTTTGGCAACCAGTTTCCGGTTCAGCAACGTTCGAATGGTACGACTGGTCCGGCAATAGACTTGACGTCGACACTTCGTCGTCAGCAAACTTCACCGTCGGCGCCATCAATAGCACCCTAGTCCTGCAAGCTGACCAGAAGGCTCTGCTCGGAGCACTGCGCGATCCTCGCAACGCCGTTCTCAGAATGACCTCCACGGCAACTGGCTCGCTACCCAACACCAAGAACAGCACCCGCACTTTCCGCCACGAAGCCTGGCTGCACGCCTCGCCGCTGAAAGACGCCGCGCTCGTCGATCCCGGTCTGCAACTCGAGTACTCCAACCAAACGCAGACCTTCACCGTTCGGGCTACGAAGGGCGTCGCAGCCTGGGTTTGGTTGGAGCATGGGCCGGGAGTTCTGGGGAATTTCAACGGGAATGCTTTCTGGTTGGGGAAAGATGAGGAGAAAGAGATTGGGTTCAGGGTTAAGAGTGATGAGACGGACGGGAGATGGGTTGAGGAAGTCACGGTGCAGAGTTTGTGGAATATGACTTTGAGTGAGTAGGGAGAGTTGTGGACCGGAACCTGAGTATAATCAATCGACTTTCGCGTTACTCCAATCCGAAATCAGCCATGTGTCTATCTGTCGATTCGCGCCTTGCGCTTCGCATCTCACATCCTCACAGATCCATAAAACACCTTTCCAACCACACACAACGTCTGGACTTAGATACTCACGCCAGCACGAGCCCTCAGCCTCGCTCCATACCGCCACAAGACCAACGGCGCCGGGACACCCACCATCAAAGCAACGAGAGCCAACACACTATTCCCCCACCCGTACCCCAAAGCCCTATACATAGCCGGTGCAAACAGAGGGAAAGTAAACGCCGACAGACTCCTCAAGAACTGCGACGCGCCCGTCGCCGAGCTCGCAGTCTCGGGATAAGCATCGATGATGTAAGCCTGAATCGGCATACCCGCAACCTGTAAGCCGAAAGTCATGACGAACATGCCGATGTCGACGACGATCCAGTGCGCGTGCGATTGTGCCGCCCAGCCGTAGATCAAGAGCCCTGCTGGAGCGATCAGGGCGCCTGGGAGCATGATCGGGATGTGGCATTCAGGGCGGCCAGGATCATCCGGGCCGTCCTGCAGTTTCCGGAAGATCAGGTCCATGATACGGCCGCCTGTTTGGGAGCCGGCGATTTCTCCTAGTGCGACTGCTATGTAGTGTAAGCCGCTTATTTCGACGGACTGGTCGTATGCGGTGACGAAAAGGTCGGAGAAAGTTGCTAGGGCGATGTAGAGCAGGCCGTAGCTTAGCGCGGAGATGATGGAGAGGATCTGGACGATTGGGTGGAAGGCTAGTAGACGGAGTGGCCGTGAGAGACTACGGCTGACGATCCTGGTGGTTGATACTTCGGTTGATGTCCGCTCGGCGGCCGTGAGATGTCTCTGATCGCCAGTTTCGGAACGTTTCTTCTCAGCGCGGCGACAAAGGATGGTAGGCGCATGAGGCTCTTGGAAGGCGATGAACGAAGCGATTATCATCACGCCTTGGAATGCTGACGTAGACCAGAACATCCTAGCGATCGATCGAGTCAGCTTCATGCGCATCTTTGAGCATTTTCAGGGTCACATTACCATCTCCACGTCGTGCGAGCGGCCATGAAACCACCAATAATCGGACCTGCGAACATAAACATCAGCAAAGCCTCAATCGATCCCGGACCGTCACGACGATCATACCGACGGCAGCCCCAAGCAACGGAATGAGAAGATAGATCCCCAACGACCTCCCCCTCTGCTCCGGCCTCCAGATGTCGCCCAGCACACCCCCCGCCAGCGCATAGATTGCACTCGCCCCAAATCCAGCGAGAAATCTAGCGGCGATCAGAGTCTTCTTGTTCCTCGCAAAGCCGCAGACGATGTTCCAAACCAAAAACCAAACATTAGAAGCGTGCAGAATCGGCGCCCGGCCGTAGACTTCCGAGAGGGGCCCGATGATCAGAGGGCCAAAAGCTGTGGCGAGGAGGTAGATTGAAAGTGCCATGACCGATTCCGCGCTGTTCATGTCGAGCTCCTGGGCGATGGTGTTGATCGCAGGGGCCATGATCGTCGATACCATGATGCGGTTGAACCCCGTGGCGGAGAGGACGTCTGTGACTGTCCATTTCTTCGTTGTCGGCCAGTTCTTGGGGCTTGGGTGGAGCGGTGGAAGTCAGTTGCGTTGTTTCACACGCAGGGGATTTGGTGATCTGGACAACTCACTTGTCGGCGTCGAACGGCTCTTCAAAGCAGACCAAGAACGGATCGTTTCGTCCCTCGTTCGTTTTGGTCCGGGGCGATGCCAGTTCAATGCCAACGATGGCTTCGGGATCGGTCGTGTTCGCAACCGCTTCATTACGGGATTGGGGTGTGGTTGTCCGCATGTTTTGGATCGATGATGTGCCGAAGAATCGATGCTGTAACTAGAAGTTGACCTCTATAGTAGTGCAGAGAACGATACTTGACAATGCATCGATGGGCATTCCGAATTTATGTATGCGATCAGATAAAGCAGCCCGGGATCAGATAAGCATCGTACGAGAGCGAATGCTGCCCGCGGGATGAATCCTTCCCGTTTTTTGCCGGACTCCGTGTTGCGAGAGCGAATGCCGTACACCGCGAATCGAGTTTGGTGATTGTCCTCCCGGACTTGGTATCTACCTACAATCAATGTTGAGCTGCGACGGCAAAGTTAGCTGGTGAACAAAAAACTATCACAGGTGTCGCCGGGGTTTAGGGCCCTATGTGTTGATCGCCTTCCATGATGTTTTCTCAGGTGACCTGTGGTGTTCCCATCGATTTTTGGCCAACTCCTCTGCAATCGCACCGAATTTTGCATGGTTAAGCTGCGCACTAGCATTAGGACGTTGATAAGACGATCTGGGAGCGCAGGTATCTGTGCATTGGGATCATAATGGACTCTACATCGTCGCCGAAGGACAAGTAGTCTAGATGATCAGGGTTGGGGTTGGGGTAGTCGAAGGAAGGAATCAAAATCGGAAATCGGGAATTGCGGATGCCCTATGACAGGGCTTAGCGCGCCAAGGTACGGATCGACGGACGCTTTCACGTTCTGGTCGTAGAGTCGTTCGCGTCTCATCCACTTCGCGCATCTAAAG
>Ga0265798_10004295_pt1 | contig 19783 bp, 12 predicted proteins | sample P3T30metagenome_FD_192430 | JGI IMG/M metagenome (GOLD analysis project Ga0265798, IMG submission 192430) | Plant litter microbial communities from East Loma Ridge, Irvine, California - P3 T30 | ecosystem: Environmental > Terrestrial > Plant litter > Unclassified | place: USA: California... | reverse complement strand
GCTCAGCAAATCTACGCAGGCCACTGGTGACCAAGGCGTACTGGCGCTGGGCAACCCCCAGCCGGTATACGCGGCCGTGGCTCGGCTGCTGGCCTTGCCAGCGGGAGCCGGCGAGTCGCTAGCCAGGCTGCGCGCAGCCTTTAATTCGGCAACTTAAAATGGGTGCAATAAGAAAGCCCGCTGCGTACGTAGCGGGCTTTCTTAACTTAAGTAGGGGGCTAGCCAAGCCGGCTACTGGCGCACCACGTTGAGGCGGGCCGTTTGGCTGCCTTGCTGCACTACTAGCACGTACTTGGCGGGCGCCAGGCGCTCGGCGCCGGGCAGCGGCACGGTGCTGGTGCCCACCTCGACGGTAGCCAGGGTGCGGTCGTAGATGAGGCGGCCCAGCATATCGTAGAGCTTGATGCTGAGCGGGCCGGCCGTGGGCGTAGTCACCTGCACCGACAGGCCCTCGGCACCAAACGGCACCGGAAAGGCGCTGATGCCGTAGGTAGCGGCCGCCAGCGTGGGCGGGGCCGAAGCGCTGGCCAGCGTCCAGCGCCCTTGCAGGTCGGCGACGAAGGCGCGGGTCACGGTTTTGGCGGTGGCGTCGCGCTGGGTGGCGCCCTCATTGGTCCAGGTAGCGCCGGCATCTACCGAGCGGAACATCACCAGCTGGCCTTCCAACAGGCTGTTTAGCTCGTGCGTTTGGTACTGCTGGGTGAGCGTGGCGCCCAGCAGGCCCCGGCTCGCCCCGGCCTTGATGTCGAAGTAGCGGCTGATGCTGCTGGCCACGCCCACGCCCTGCGGCTGGCCGGTGGTGCGCACCACAGTGGTAGCGCCGGGTGCGCTGGCCGGCACGATGGTCAGGCCCAGGCCGCCAAAGCTATCGGCGGCCGTGGCGAGCGTATGGGTGGTTTGGACCTGGCCCAGCACGTAGCTGGTTTCGGTTTCGCTGAGGCGGGCGGTGGGGGCCAGCGTGAGCGTGGCCGCGCCGGTAGCCAGCACGGGGCCCGCCAGCGTCAGCGCCTGGCCGATGGTGGCCGCACCAATGGCCTTCGGCCCCGTGCCGCCGATGACGAGCGTCTGGTACGTGGAGGGGCGCAGGGTTTGGGCGCTGGCGCCCCGGGTGGCCACGGTGCCGCTGCTTTGGGTGAGGGGGCCGGTGCCCCGGTAGTCGCCGTAGAGGGCCAGCTCGCCGCCCGTCAGGGTCAGGGCGCCTTGCTGGGTAAGCGTGCGTACTTCGGCCGTGCCGGTGCTGATAGCGGGGTAGGGCGTAGCGAGGCCCGCCGGAATAACGGCGTTGGTGGCGCGGGTGGGCACGCAGCCGCTGCGCCAGTTGGCCGCATCAAACCAATTACCGTTGCCCGCTGCCCCGCTCCACACCGGGGCGGCCAGCCGCACGCCAATGGTGTCGCTGGTCACGCAGCTAAAGCCCGGGCCGCTCAAGGTGAGGCGATAAATGGAGTTTTGAGTGGGCATGACCACGAGCGTGGGCGCATTCGTGGCGGCTGGCAGGCCGTCGCCGCTCACCAGGCTCCAGGTGTAGGTGAGTGAAGTGCCCGCCGCTAGGTTGGTAGCCGAAAGCGTGACTGCCGAGCCGGGGCACAGCCCAGTGGCCGAGGGCACGAGCGCGGGCCGGGGCGGGGCCGGGCTCACCACCACCGTGGTGCTGGCCGCGCCGGGGCACACCCCCGTAGCCCCCGATACCGTGACGGTGTAGGTGCCCGCCATGGCGGCAGTCAGGTTGGCAAGCGTGGGGTTTTGCAGGGTGCTGGTGTAGCCGTTGGGGCCGTGCCAGGCGTAGGCGGTGGTGCCTGCCGCGCCGGTGGCCGTGAGCTGCACGCTGCTGCCGGGGCAAGCCGCGCCACTGTTGGTGGCCGTGGCGGTGAGGGTGCTGCTGCACAGGGCAGGCGAGGTGAGCAGTATGCTGCGCCGGGGCGTGCCCGCTGCCATCACGGCCTGCATCCGGTCTTTTTGATTGCCCGAAAACAACTGCATGCAGGCATCATCCACGTAGTCCATGTAGTTCATGAACATGTCGCCGCTGGGCCCGTTTGAGCACGTAACGTGCGGAAAGCTGGGGCAATACAAGTTGCCGGTTTCCTGGGTAGGCGTATCGGCGCAGTAGTCGTTGCCGCAGTTCGAGTCGCCCCAGATGTGAATCAGCCCTAGCCAGTGGCCCATCTCGTGGGTGAGCGTGCGGCCTCGGTTGTAGGTAGTGCTGAGCGTGCCCACGCGCCCAAAGGCGGTGTAGGTGATAACGACCCCATCGGTATTGGCGGCGCCGCCCAGGCCGCTGAGGCCCGCCAGGCCCGCCGTATTGTCCGGAAATTGGGCGTAGCCTAGCTCGTTGCTGGGCAGGGCCAGCACCCAGATGTTGACGTACTGGTCGGGGTTCCAGCTGGTGGCGGGCTTGATGACGCCATCGGTGTAGTAGTCGGCGTAGGGCGCGGCCGTGAATCCCTTGGTCGCACTGCTCACCCGGTCGATGCCCGGCTCGGCCAGCGGGCGGCCGCTGGGGTCGCGGGCAGCCAGCACAAACTGAAACTGCGCATCGGCCCGCAGCCGCTGAAACGGGCTGGGTACCTTCACGCCGTCGGCGTTGAGGTTGCGGTAGTCCTCATTAAGGGCATCGAGCTGCGACTGCACCTGTGCCCGGCTGATGTTGGCACCCGTGCCCACGGCCTCGCCGTTGTGAACAATGTGCACCACCACCGGCAGCGTGTAGGTAGTTGCCGCCGTGCGCAGGGCGCTCGTGCTGGCAGCACTCGCCAGCTTGGCAGCATTGTAGCCGGGTAGGCGGCGCTTTAGCGCGTCTTGCTGGCGGCTATCGGCGGCCGGAGTGCCGCAGGTGCGCGGGCCAGGGCTGGGCAAAGAGGCCTGCCCGGCGGCCGGCCCAGCGGCCAGCGTGAGCCCGGCCAGCCCAAGCGCGGCCAGCAGGGAGTAGATGTTGGACATATAAAACGGGGGTGGGAACAGCAGCAAAACGGGCCCGGCGGCCACTCGGCAAGCACAAAACGAGCTAGCCGAAGAAGGCGGCTAGCCGGCGCGTCAACCAAAGATAAAGCCCGCTCTGCCGATAAGCTGCGCACCCTCAGCACGGTGGCCCGGCCGCCCCCGCACCCCCGCCGGCCGCGCCGGCTAGCGCACCTCCGCCTTGAATTTTTCGGCCCAGTGGTCGGCCAGGCGGGTGGGCTCGGGGAGCTTGTAGCCGCGCAGGCAAGCCAGCGTGAGGCGGGTGGCGGTGGCCTGGTCGCAGCGGTGGCCGGGGCTCACGAACAGCGGCAAAATATTGTCCTTGCTGCGCAGCACCTCACCGATTAGTTCGCCCGTTTTGGCATCGAGCAAAGGGGTGAGGCTGCCCTTGGTGGGGCCGGGCTCCTGGTAGGTGCCGGTAAGCTTTTGCTTAGCCACGCCGAAGGTGGGCATGTCGAGCAGCACGCCCAGGTGCGCCCCAATGCCCACGCGGCGCGGGTGCGCAATGCCGTGGCCATCCACCATAATCACGTCGGGCTTGTGCGTGAGCTTGGCAAAGGCCTGGACGACGTTGGGCGCCTCGCGGAAGGACAGGAAGCCCGGCACGTAGGGCATCGTGACGGGGCCGTAGCTATACACTTTTTCGACTAGCTCCAGCGACGGAAACTTTAGCACCACAAACACCGACAAAATGGTGTCGGGCGTGGGAAACGACGAGTCGCAGCCCGCAATGAGCTGGGGCTCGTGGGCGAGCGGCTCGGCGCGCACGCGCTGGCGCAGCGCCTGCTGCTGCTCGGTGAGGCTGCGCACCAGGGCGGGGTCGGGCGCGGGGCCGGGCGGACGGAAATAGGCCATAAAAGCAAGGGCTGGAAAAGGAAAGAGACTAAACGGCCCGCGCCCGCGCCCGGACGTGCCCCCGCCCAATTTTTTGCGCCCTTTCTCCTGGCTAGCCTCGCCCCAGCTTGTAGGCTGTTTCGGCAAAATGAAAAATTAGGCTACAAGCGCGCGTTTGATTTTGTAGACTAACCTCAGAAAAACGCAAACTAGCCTACAAAGCGGGGCCGAGCCGGGCGCTGGCAGGTGCCCCGTGCAGCCAGCGGCGCCGGGTAGCCCCTTATTGGGCGTGTGGCCCGCGCTGCGGGCGGCAACCAGCGCCCCGCCCGGCGGCGTATAGCCGGCTTCTGCCCTTCACCCGTACCTACGAGCATGTCTGACCAATTGCAAGCCGAGCAGCCGGCCGCCCAGGGCGCTGGCCCCAAGCTGGAGCGGCGCTATTATATCGACGTGGAGCGCCCGCACCACACGCCCGCGCAGCTGATGGCCGCCGTGCAGGCCGATTTGCCCAGTTTTTCGCCCGGCCTGCTGGCCGATTTTGAGCGCACCAAGGGTGCCGAGGGCGCGCTAAGGGTGGGCGATGAGTTTCACATCAAAATCCTGGGGCCCTGGAATGGCAGCGTGCGCGTGACGCAGGTGAGCCCCACGTCCTTCGAGTTTGTGACGCTCGAAGGCCACCCCGAGGCGGGCCGCATCAGCTTTGAGGTGCACGCACTCGATGGCCGGCCCGACGCCCTGCGCTTTGAGATTCACTCGGTGGCCCGCTCGCGCGACGGGCTGGTGGCCTTTGCCTACGACACCATTGGGGGCGGCAAGCTGATGCAGGAAGCCACCTGGGTAGAGTTTTGCGAGCGCGTGGCCCAGGCCAGCGGCGGCCAGCCACTAGGCCCAGTCACCGTCGAAACCATTCGCCACACCACCGCTGGCGCCACCGACCACGACACCACGCATGGCTAGCCCTCCCACACTGCCTGCGCCGGCCGGCACCACGCCGCCCGCCTGGGAGCAGTACCGCGCCCGACTCGAAGCCTACGCCCACGCCAAAGTCAACTACGACTACGAGAACGTGCGTGAGTATACCTCGGCCACCGGCTGGCGCATCGACCAGTACGCCACCGACCTGCCCGCCGAGGCGCCCGGCCCGCCCGCCGCGCACGGCTCCTTTGCGGCGGCGCAAGACGTAATGCGGCGCTACGCCTTCCCGCCGCCCGACCTCATCACCGGCTACTTCGACCCTAGCCAGCCGCTCTCAGCGCGCATTATGGTGCTGCGGGCGCACTTCCTGGTGTTCAATTTCTACTTTGGCGTGCGCGTGGTCGATGTCATCGACGAGGCAGCCCAGGCCAGCCCCGACGGCCCCGAGCGGGTGTGGGGCTACGGCTACCGCACCCTGGAAGGCCACTTCGAGAAAGGCCAGATTAACTTTTCGATTCACAAAAACCTGGCAACCGGCGCGGTGCAGTTTCGCATCAAGGCCATGTCGCAGCCGGGGCACATCCGCAACCCGTTTTACTGGCTAGGCTTCAAGCTCTTTGGGCGCACGTTGCAGCGGCGCTTTGCCCATCAATCGCTGCTGCGCATGCGCCGGCTGGTGGGCGAGGCGCTGGCCCAGCTTCCGGCCCGGCCCGAAACAATGCCCGCCACCCGGGGTTAATGCCCCACTACACGCAAGCGCCGCCGCTGCCTCTTGGGCCGTTGCGGCGTTTTTGTGAGCCTTACTTTTTTACCAAACCGCTAGTACTATGTCAGCTACTAAAGCCTACGCCGCGCCCGCCGCCAGTATTCCCCTCGAACCTTTCCAGCTGGAGCGCCGTGCGCCCGGCGCCCACGACGTGCAGATTGATATCCTGTTCTGCGGCGTGTGCCACTCCGACCTCCACCAGATTCGCGACGAGTGGGGCGGCTCCATTTTCCCGATGGTGCCCGGCCACGAAATCGTGGGCCGCGTATCGGCCGTGGGCGACCACGTCAAAAACTTTAAAGTAGGCGACCTCGCCGGCGTGGGCTGCATGGTAGACTCGTGCCGCACCTGCCCCAGCTGCCAGGAAGGCCTGGAGCAGTACTGCGAAACCACCGGTATGATTGGTACCTACAACGCCCGCGAAATCGGCACCGGCCAGCCCACCTACGGTGGCTACTCGCAGAGCATCGTGGTGGATGAGAAATACACCCTCAAGGTGAGCGATAAGCTCGACCTGGCCCGCGTGGCCCCGCTGCTGTGCGCCGGCATCACCACCTACTCGCCCCTGCGCCAGTGGAAAGTAGGCCCCGGCCACCGCGTAGCCGTAATGGGCCTGGGCGGCCTCGGCCACATGGCCGTCAAATTTGCCGCCGCCCTGGGCGCCGAAGTAACCGTGCTCAGCACCTCGGCTGGTAAGGAGGCTGATGCCAAAGCGCTGGGCGCCCACAAGTTTGTGGTAACCAAAGACGCCGAGCAGCTGAAGGCAGTGGGCAACTACTTCGACTTCATCATCAATACCGTATCGGCCCAGCTCGACTTGGCCACCTACGTGAACCTGCTGCGCCGCGACGGCACCATGATTTTGCTGGGCGTGCCCTCGGAGGCCCCGCACATCCACGCCTTCAACCTGATTTCGGGCCGCCGCCGCGTCGCTGGCTCCCTCATCGGTGGCATCGCCGAAACCCAGGAAATGCTGGACTTCTGCGCCGAGCACAACATCATGTCGGACATCGAGGTAATCGACATCCAGCACATCAACGAAGCCTACGAGCGCATGCTGAAAGGCGACGTGAAATACCGCTTCGTCATCGACGTGGCCTCGCTGAACTAAGCCCCGTTGCCCTCGGGTAATAAAGCCCAAAAGAGGCCGCAGCTTGCTAGCTGCGGCCTCTTTTGGGGTAGTAGGCACAGTGGGCGATGCTACTTGGTGAGCACGAAGCCCCGGCGCGCATCCACCCGCTGGCCATTTACTAGGGCATCGAGCCGCGAGATGGTGTTGCTGCAACTGCCTACGGCATCGTATTGCAGGCCGATGTCGGTGATGTCGTAGCGGCGGGCGGCGCCCGGTACTTCCAGCCGGTAGCTGTGCGGGTCGGAGGGGCCGGCGCTGGCCGGAAAGTTGCAAAAGAGCGTGCGGTCGACGTAGTAGAAATTGCCGGGCCGCTGGGTGGTGCGCACCGTATCGAGGGGCTGGGTCAGGTCGGCGTTCTTGTAGCGCACCAAGTATGCCGAAAAGGCTTCTGCCTTGCGAAAGCCCTTGCCAGCGGCCAGCGTATCGGTGCTGAACGCGAAGCCCAAGAGCGGTGGCCCGGTTTCGGCCAGCCCGCATTTCTGGTTGCAGCTGCTAGTCGCCAGTAGCGTGCCGATAAGCACGGCTGCCGTGCAGAATGGGGTAAATAAGTGCTTCATGAGTAAATGAGGTAGGTGGGTTTTGATGGAGAAAGAAGACGTACTAGCGGCGTGTGCGCGCTGGCCTGGCGGCCGTTGCCGCAAGCTGCCCCGCCCCGCAGCGCCACAACGGGCTAGCCGGCCCCAGAGCAGCTAAGGTGCACGCACACAACCCAAGATGCTGATTTTGGAAGGATAGTTGCAAGTCATCCCCAAGCTGTGGGCTGCCGCCAGGCGTTAGGCCGCGCATTAACTAGCCCGGCAGCTTTGCGTAAACCTTTCTTATGAAATACCTTCTTGTCACCCTGGCGCTGCTAGGTCCGCTCGCGTCGGCGCAGGCCCAGGTTCAGACCCAGCCGTCGGTGAAGCTTCCCAAATTGCAGCGCGGCTGGACCAACCCCCTCCCGATGGATTCGCTCACCGGCAAGGTCTCCTTCCGGGCGGTAGTGCAGGCGCCGGGCGTCAGCCAGGCCGAGCTGTATGCGCGGGCCAAAAAGTGGTTTGCCGACGCCCCCAGCGCCACCAAGCTACCCTTGCTCACGGCCGATGCCAGCGGCGGCAAGCTCGTGGGCAAAACCAGCGAGCTGATGATGCAGAACATCTTGGGCGCCAACGTGCAGGTGCCCATGTGGCGCACCATCACCATCCAGGTGAAGCCGGGCCGCTTCCGCTACCAAATTACCGATTTTGCCTTCGACAGCGGCAAGGGCCAGGGTGCCGTTACGCCCTTCGAAAACTACCTCACGCCCAACGCCCTCACCTTCAACGAAGCGGGCTACCCCCAGCCGGTGCTGCAATCGACCATCGACGCCGTGCAGCGGAGCGCCCGCCAGCAGGCGGCCTCCATTCGCCAGGCGGTGAGCGGCAAAGGGGCCGACGACAACTGGTAGCCTAGGCCTCAGAGCTGCACCGTCTTTTTTACCTGCGTGGTAAAGCTGTTGTAGCCCGGCGCGGGCACCCACGTAGCGGGTAGCACCGGCAAGCCCGGCACCGGCGGTAGCCCTGCACTGCGCGTCGTAATGGTCAATTGCAGCGGGCCGGGCGCGGTAGTCAACTCCAGTAACTCACCCGCTGGCTGGGGCGCAAAAAACGTGATTGCCGTGGCCGGTGCGGCCAGGGCGGCGGTGGGCACGGGCTGGCCCGCCACGCGCACGGCCCGCACCTGGCCGCTGCCAGCCAGCGCCAGCCGCAAAGCGGAGGTGGCGGCCCGGCCCGGCAGCACCAGCACGCGCAGGTAGCGCTGGCCATCTCGCCTGGCGTCCGTCAGCAGGCGCACGCTGGGGCTAGCCAGCCCAATGCCCGGCGCGGCCTGGTGGAGCACCGGTGCCCGCTGCTGCGGAAAAAGGGCCGGCAGCGGGGTATACTGCGGCTGCGTAAGCAGCTGGCGCGTCCAGGCATCGGGGTGGGCGGCGGCCGATAGCCAGTACGCACGGCCAAGGTCGGCGTCGAGGGCGTAGTAGAGGTGCGTTTGCTGGGGCTGGTCGGCGGTGGGCTGGCGGGTATCGTGGCCCACCGCCAGCGCGCAAAGCGCCCCGGCCAGCGCTACGCTTGGCAGCCCCCACTGCTGCTGGCTCCCCACCGGGCGGCCAGCCGATGCCACGAGCAGCGGTAGCAGCAGCGGCAGGAGCAACCCGGTTAGCAAGGCCAAAAACAGTACGCTCAGCAAAGCCAACGGCGAAAGCCCGAATAGTACCAGCAGCAAATACCCCGTGGGCACCAGCAGCGCCACCGGTACCTGCGCCAGTGCCCAGCTAATTACTCCGGTCGCCGGTAGGCTGGCCGGGGCGGCCGCATGGCGCAGGCGCAGGCCCCAGGCCAGCGTGGCCGCCAGCAGCGGCAATGCCAGCAAAAAAGCCGACGAGGCGGCGCGAGCTTGCAGCAGGCCCAGCAGCGCGGCTACTATCAGCAACGCTCCACCTATCAGCGCATCGGGCCGCAGGTGGCGGCCCAGCCAGCCATAGTAGCCCGCCAGCAGCCCAAACGCCAGGGCCAGCAGGGCCACCTGGTAGGCTGGGGCATTGTACGCCGCCTGGCCGTAGAAGGCGCTGTATTGCGGGTAGGCCCAGCTTACCAGCGTCAGTAGGCCCCAGCCTGCCAGCAACACTAGTAGCAGGCCGCCCAGCCAGGCCAGCGCCCCGCCCAGCAGGCTAGCCACGCTGAGCCGGCGGCGGTGCTGGGCCACGGCCGCCACCACCAGTAGCAGCCAGATAGCGACTACGGTAAGGGGCAAATTCCAGGCGGCGGGGTAGCGCACTAGCCAGTGGCCCAGCGGGTTGAAAAAGGTATAGTCCGGGGCCTGGGTCTGGGTGAGCGAAATGCTGGCGAAATGCCGTACCAGGCTCAGCATGTACGAGCCTTGGTGCTGAAGCGAGCGCAGGCTCAGGTGCGCGGGCGTGTCGGCGGGGCTGTGGTAGTAGGCATAGCCCCCGACGTACGCAAAGTTGAGCCCCGTGAGGCCTGCCTGCTTTAGCGGCGTAAAGTCGGTGTCGTTGCGCAGGTGGCGGTAGGCTTCGTAAAAGAGCGACGAGGCCAGCGGCAGCGGGGCAGCGCGGGCATATTCCTGCATCAGCCAGCCATTGTGGGGGCTTACCTCAAAGGTGAGGCTGGGCCCGGCATTACCCCGGCCCTCAAAGTTGAGCACCACGCCCACTTCGCGGCGCAGGCGGGCGGTGTCGGCGGCGTAGGCCCGGGCGCCCAGCAGGCCGGCTTCCTCACCATCGGTAAATAGCCAGATGACGTCGTGGGCCAGCGGCGGGCCGGCGCGTAGCGCCCGCAGGGTTTCGAGCATGGCGGCCACGCCGGCCCCGTCGTCGCCGGCGCCGGGCGCCTGGGGCTGCGAGTCGTAGTGGGCCATTACCAGCACGGCCTTGCCACCCGGCTGCCGGCCAGGCAGGCGGGCCACGATATTCTGTACCCGGCCGGCGCTCACCTTCCCGCCGGTGGCCGCGAGGCCCACGCTGGCCAGCACGGTAGGGGCGAGGCCCAGCGCCCGGAGGCGGCCTAGTAGGTAGCCGCGCACCTGGGCCTGGGCCGCCGAGCCGAGGGGGTGCCGCTGGCGCGCTACCACCGCCACATCGCGCCCGGCGCGGTGAGCCGAAAACTCGGCGGCGGGTGCATCGGCCGGCAGGGGGCGGGGCGGGCGCAGGAGCCAGATGGTGAGGGCCGCAAACAAGGCCAGCCCGAGCAAAGGCAGCCAGCGCGCAACGGAAATCTTCAGGGGCCGCATCATGCGGCAATAATAAGGCCGCCGCATGGTGCGCCCGGGCGCGGGCACGCAAGTCGTTAAGAGCTAGCGTGCCGGCTGGGAGACTCGGCGGAGCTTTTAGCGCACAGCGGTGCCGGCTGGGCTAGGCGGGCACCGGCTGCGCGGGCCAGGGCATTTGGGTGAGCTGCACCTCGGGCCACAAGTCTTTCTTGCCGCTGTAATGCAGAAAGATGCGGGCAGTAGTTATCACGTCCTTTTCGCAGTAGGCCACGATGCGGGCCAGGTTCTTTTCGACCCAATACGTATGCGCCACCTGCGAGCCGTCGATGTCGTCTTTGGGCGATGGGATGCCGAAAATGCCCGCTAGCAATGGTAGCGAAATAGTGCCCTTATTGTCACCAAATTTCCACAGCTCCATCGTGTCGAGCAGGTGGGGCAGGTCCCAGGGCTTGTGGCCAGCCACATCGAGCATGGGCGGAATATCCTGCCCGCAGATGAGCATGCGCCGGCCCAGGTAGCCGTAGTCGAACTCGCGGCCGTTGTGGGCGCACAGGTAGCTGCCATCGGGGGCAGCCGTTTCGAGCTTGGCGTAGCGGGCGGGGCCGTAGGGCGCGTAGCGCTGCAAAAACTGCCCAAAGCCGCGTAGTACCTCGCATTCGTCTTCGTTGGCAAAAGACTTGGTGCGGAACTCCAGCGTCTCATCCTTCAGTAGGCGAAAAAAGCCCACCGAGATGCACACCACCTTGCCAAACTCGGCGTAGAGGCCGCCGTTGGCGAATAGCTCCGCGTGGGTTTGGCCGGCGGCTAGCTCCCGGGCGTGGCGCTTTTCGCAAAACTTCTTCCACAGGGGCTGGTGGGCCTCGGGCAGCTCGGCGTGCGTGGCGCAGCCCGGCACGGTTTCGATGTCGATGAAGAAAACGCGGGTCAGGTCAACGTGACGCAGGATGTGCATAATATGGTAATAAGGAAGTACCCCAAAGCTACACCAGCGCCCCGCATTGGCGGGCGGCCCCGGCGCCGTAGGTTCACGGGCATAGTTGTGCCGGGTTGGCCCTAGCCATGCGTTATTATTGCCTTTCGGAGTGCTGGAAGCGGTGCGCCCGCTGTGGCTGCCGAGGTGGCCGGGTGCAGTAGCCTGCCTAACGGCCTGCCGGCGCTGCCTACCCCCACAGGGAGCCAGTAGATGCGCGGGGCTACGGCAAGCTCTCGGCCGCTACCTTGGTAAGGTGGAAGACCGCACCAGTCGCGTTGGAAACGCTGCTGGCCGCTTCGGCCGCCCGAGGTGCTGCTTTAGCGCAACAAGCTGACGGCCCTCACGGCCGCCGAGCAACTCTGGCTGGCGCCCAAGCGGCTGCTCCCCGAACGGTTTCAGCGCCTGCGCTTCTTGCCCACCGTGCGCGGGCGGGTCATTGACACTGGCTATAGGCAGCACCTCAACGGCTTCGTAAATACCTCCCTATGGGCAGGGGGCTCGCCGCCCGCTAGCCGGTTCGTACTGGTGCGCGTGGCCTTGGAAGGTGACGCTGCTGCAAAGCGGGCGTTTAACCAGGTGTTTTAGAACGCCTCAGCGTTCAGGTTGCCAGCAAGGTAGCTCGTGCTCGGCGGCGGCTAGCAAATAGGCGCGCCCCAAGTTACTTTTGCCGCCGGTGCTGGCTGGTAGCCCGCTAGCCCGGGATGGGTGAGGCCGCCGCACCCGCCTCTTGATTTTATTAGTTGTATAATGCGGGCATTGCTCACAGGCCTGCTGGTGCTGCTGGCCTTTCCCTTATTGGCCCAGTATACTTACTCTGTTGCCCCCACGGCGCCCGGCGATAGCACGGTGGTGCAGCTATGGCGGGCGCGGGTGCGCGCCCATCCCCAGCCCGACACCGTGCGCCTGGTGCTGCTCACCGAGCTGGGCGATGCCCTCCAGGCCCGCGATGTGCGCTCGGCCCGGCCGGTGCTGTGGGCGGCAGTGGCGCTGGCGCGGCAGCTTACCTACCACGATTTTCTGGCCGAAACCCTGCTCGACCTGGCCGACTACCATGTGCCGCTGGCGCAGTACGACTCGGCCACTACTTGCGTGCTGGCGGCGGCTCGCCATTTTAGGAAGCTGCACGACGTGGGCGGCGAAGTGCGTTGCCTGGGTCGCCTGGGCCGCATGGCTCACCAGCAGGGCCGCTACGTGGCCAGCCTCGACTACACTTACCGGGGCCTGGCCCTGGCTACCACCGGCGATACCCGCCGCTTCAGCACTAGCCTCAAAATCCAGCTAGCTACCCTCTACGCCGAAGTGGGTGACTACCCCGCCGCCCGCCGCTACCTGGGCGAGGCCTTGCAAGCCGCCACCCACTACGACTACCCCGACCGCCTCAACCTGGCCTTGGGCGAGCTAGGGGAGCTGTGCCGCCAGCAGCGTCAGTGGGCCGCTGCCCGCCGCTACCTCGTGCGCAGCATCGCCGTGAGCCAGCGTATCAATGCCACGCCCTATGCCCTAGCCATGCAGCTGCGCCTGGCCTGCCTGGCCGAAGACCAGCAGCAGTACGCCGCGGCGGCGGCCCAGGGCCGGCAGGTGCTGGCCCGGCTGGAAGCCGCCCACCAGCCGTTGCTTATTCCGCCGGCCCAGGCGCTGCTGGCGCGTACCGCCCTGCACCAGGGCGCCGTGGCCCAGGCCGTGGCCTACGGCCGCCAAAGCCTGGCGGGTAGCCAGCGGGCGCGCCTGCTAGCGGGCATTCGGGAGGCCAGCGCCGTGCTGGCCGATGCCTACACCCGGCAGCGTGCCTATGCCCCCGCCCTAGTGGCCCTGCGCCAGTATACCGTGGCCAATGATAGCCTGCTGGGGGCCGCCACCCGCCGCCGGGCGGCCGTGCGGCAGTTTGCAGCGCAGCAGCGCGAGCAGCAGGCCCAGATTAAGCTGCTCACCCAGCAAAACCGGTTGCAGCAGCAAACCCAGGAGGTGGCCCGGCTGCGCAGCCAGCGGGCCGTTATTGCCCTGGGCGTGCTCTGCCTGCTGCTGCTGCTGCTGGCGGGCGGCGGCCTGTGGGGCTACCACCGTCGCCAGGCCCGCCGCGAAACGCAACTGCGCACCCAAATCGCCGCCGACCTACACGACGATGTGGGTATGCTGCTCTCGCAAATCAGCCTGCAAAGCAGCTTGCTGCAAACCGGCCTGGCCGATGCCGCCGGGCAGCGCCAGCAGCTGGGCCAGATAGCCGAGGCTAGCCGCTCGGCCGTGCGCCAGCTCAATGACGTGGTTTGGAGCCTCGACGCCCACAACGATACCCTGCCCCAGCTCTTCGAACGCCTGCGCGACTACGCCTATGAGGTGCTCACGCCCGCCGACATCGCCGTGGCCGTGGAGGCCCCCACCACCGTGCCCGAAGTGCGCCTGCCGCTGCTGCTGCGCCGCAACGTGTACCTTATCTACAAAGAAGTGCTCCACAATATCCTCAAGCACGGGATAGGCACGGGCTGCGTGCGCGTGCAGCTTACCTTCGCGGTCAGCCGGCTCCAACTGATTATTAGCAATGACGCGGCCCCGCCCGTGCACCAGCGCCGTAGCGGCCACGGCCTGCGCAGCATGGCCGCCCGTGCGGCGGCCGTGGGCGGCACCGTCACCAGCGGCTGGCCTTCCGAGGGGGGCTTTCGGGTGCGCATAGAGCTGCCGCTCAACAAGTAGCCAAGGTGCCCGGCCCGGCAAGCTGGCCGGCTGCCGCCTCGCATCATCATGCGATACCGCTGCCCTGGCTGGGTCGATACCTTTGTGAGGTGAAAATTCGCCTGGCTCTTATCGAAGACCAGCCCGCCATCCGGCAGGTGCTGCACACGTACTTGGGGGCCCAGCCCGAGTTTGAGTGCACGCTGGTGGCCAGTTCTGTTGAAGAGCTCCTGGACGCGCTCCGCGCCGGGGCTGCTCCGCCCCGCCTCATCTTATCCGATATCGGCTTGCCCGGCGGCGTGTCGGGCATCGAAGGGCTGCCCCTGATTCGGGCCCAGGTGCCGCAGGCCGAGACGGTGCTCATCACCGTGTATCAGGAACCCGAGCGGGTGTTTCAGGCGCTGTGCGCGGGTGCCGTGGGCTACCTGGTAAAAACCACGGCGCTGCCCGACATCAAGAGTGCCTTGCTTGATGTGCTGGCTGGCGGCTCGCCCATGTCGCCGGCCATTGCCCGGCACGTAGTGCGCTATTTTCGGCCGGCGGCGCTGCCTTCGCCCCTCACCCCGCGCGAGCAGCAGGTGGTAGAGGCCATTGAGCAGGGGCTCAGCTACAAGCTGGTGGGCGACCGCCTGGGCATGTCGCTCAATACCGTGCGCTCCCACATTCGGGTTGTGTACGAAAAGCTGCAAGTCAACTCCAAGGCCGAGTTGATGAGGCGCCTACGGCCCTAGGCTTGCGCTCCCGCTAGCCCCTGAGCCCCTGGCGCTGCCCCGTGCCAGGAGCTAGCGAGAGCGCAAGCCGCCGGGGCACGAGTTGAGTGGATATCGAGCAGCGGCCGCCGGCCAGCGCCCCAAGAATTGGAGTTGCCTTATTGGAGGCCAATGCCTGGCTAGGCCCAGCGCATGCAAAGAGACGGCCCGATAGCGGATGCAAAGCGCGGGCCGCCTACAGAAAAGGGATTTTGAACCAGGTTAGGCGCCCGGGCTAGCCGCCCGGTAACAGTTTATGGTGCGGGGCGATGTAACGTTTGGGCTGGTCGGTCGGTAGCCCCGCCGACACTTCGCAAACAATTCACACTGGCCTGGGCAACCTCTGGGCAAGCACTTGTATCTATATCCGCACCCACTCTTCTTTCTCGTTTTTCTATGATTTCTTTTACTCGCTGGCTACTCGCCCTCACGCTTTTGGTAGGTGCTACAGGGGGGGCAGCGGCGCAGGCGCCCGCTGCCGCACCGGCCGGGGCTAGCACGGGTTCGCTCACGGGCACGGTGCTCGACTCGCTCAGCCGCCAGCCGGTGGCTTATGCTACGGTGGTGCTGCTACCTGCCACCGGCGATAAGCCCCTGACGGGGGTGGCTGCCGACGACCAGGGCCACTTCAGCATGAGCAAGCTGGCGGCGGGCACCTTCCGGCTGCGGGCTAGCTACGTGGGCTACGGCACGCGCACCCGCGCCGTCACCATCGGCCCTGGTGTTACGGCGGTGGGTAACTTTCTGCTGCCCACCGCTGCCCAGGCCCTGGGCGAGGCCGTCATCATCGGCCAGAAACCGGTGGTGGAAGTGAAGCCCGACCGCCTCGTATACAACGCCGAGCAGGACGTGAGCAACGCCGGCGGCACTGCCCAGGACGTGCTGCGCAAGGCCCCGCTGCTAGCCGTAGACGGCGATGGCAACGTGAAAATGCGCGGCTCCAGCAACTTCAAGGTGTTGGTCAATAATAAGCCTTCGCCCACGCTGGCGCGCAACCTGGCCGAAGCCCTCAAGAGTATTCCGGCCGAGCAGATTAAGAGCGTCGAAGTCATTACCACGCCCTCGGCCAAGTACGACGGGGAGGGCACGGCCGGCATTATCAATATTGTGCTGAAAAAAGGCGTGGACCAAGGCCTGAATGGCCGCATCGGTGCGTCGGCCGGCAGCCGCAATTCTAACTTCAACTCGGCCCTCAACTTCAAGAAAGGTAAGGTGGGCTTCACTTCCTCGGCTAGCGCCGGGGCATGGTACAACCCCGGCCAGTCGAGCCGCGAGCGCCTTGGTTTTGCGGGCGCCGTGCCCGATACGCTGCGCCAAAGCTCCGACAACCGCAACCTCGGCGGCTGGTACTACGGCACGGTGGGCCTCGACTATGACCCCGCCGAGCACCATACCATTTCGCTGGCTGGCTCGGTAAATGGTTACGGTGGCAATTCTACGCAGGACTTGCTCAACCGCTATACTAATTTTAATCCGGCTAATAATCAGCTTTTTACCCGCGCTACTAAAAGCACTTTTAGCGGCCTCAACGTGGAGGCGACTGGCACCTACACCCGCACTTTTGCCCAGGCCCGCAAGGAATGGAGCGTGCTGGGACAGTACGCGCTCAATAACGGCACCTTCGGCTACGACTTCGACCAGTACAACAACTCGTCGGTGGCCCTGGAGCAAAACCAGGCCAGCTACCGCGAGCGCAGCCGGGGCCGCACCCCCGGCCACGAAGTCACGTTTCAAACCGATTTTACCCAGCCCTTCGGCGACAAGCGCACCCTGGAAATGGGCCTCAAAGCCATTTTTCGCCGCACTGGTTCGCAGGCCACCGTCGATGGGCTCACGCCCACGCAGGCCCCGGCTTTTGTGCCGCTGCCCGGCCGGGGTACCGATTTCGACTACGCGCAGGATGTGCAAGCAGCCTACGCCACGTACTCGTTTAGCGCGGGCAAAAAGCTGAGCGCCAGCCTGGGCACCCGCTTGGAGCGCACGGCTATTACGGCGCGCTTCGGCGCGGGTACCGATGAGTTTGCGCCGCCCAGCTACCTCTCGCTGCTGCCCAACGGCAACGCCCGCTACGCCTTCAGCGATGCCACTAGCCTGCGCTTCGCCTACAGCCGCCGCATCACCCGGCCATTTATCGACTATCTCAACCCGTTTGTGGACCGCTCCGATGCCAAAAATATCTCCTTTGGCAACCCCCTGCTCGACCCGGAACTGACTGACTCCTACGAGCTAGCTTACAGCACGACGCTCAAAACCACGACCCTCAACGCTGCACTCTCGGTGCGCCACACCGGTAATGCCATCGAGCAGGTCCGCTACCTTACCACCAATCCCGCCCCGCCCGTACCGCTGCCCGCCAGCGTGACGCCCGATGCCAGCGTGACGGCCCAAACGTTTGCCAACGTGGCCGCCAACACGTTCTACCAGTTCAACGTCTACCTCTCGGCCAAGCCTACGCCCAAATGGGACCTCAGTGCCGGCCCCGATGTGCAGTATATCGTGCGCAACTCGCCCGCGCTGGGCATCCAGCGGAGAGGTTTCACTGCGGGCATCAACGTCAATACTTCGTACAAGCTAAGTAAAGGTTTTACGGTGCAGGGCTTTGCCTTCGCCAGCACGCGCACGCCTGATATTCAGGGTTCTGGCCCGGCTAACCTTTACTACCAGATGGGGGTGAAGAAAACTTTCCTCAAAGAGAAAGCCGACCTCACGCTCAACATTGCTAGCCCCTTCAACAACTACTGGCCTTACCGTAGCACTACCACCACGGCGCTCTTTACCGAGCAAAGCGAGTACCGTGCCTACCAGCGGGCCTTCCGCCTCAACTTCAGCTATCGCTTTGGCCAAGCCGGGCAGACCAAGCAGCGCAAAGCCATCCAAAACGATGATACCAAGGGCGGTGGCAGCAAGCAGGGCGGCTAGCACAATGAGGGCGCGCCTCTAACAAAAAAGGCCGGTTCCGCACTGCGGAACCGGCCTTTTCATTTAAGCAGCATTGCTTACTTCGTTTCGCCGTTCTCAGGCTCCGAAGGCTTCTCGGCTGGCCGCTCGTCGCTGGCCAGGTTGGGTGCCTCGTCGCTCTTGGCAATGGTGAAGAATAACTCATCCTTGCCATCCTCATAGTCGGCGGTGATGATGTCACCGTGCAACAATTGGGCTTTCAGGATTTCCTCGGCAATTGGGTCTTCGATGTACTTCTGGATGGCCCGGTTCAGCGGACGTGCGCCGTACTTGGGGTCATAGCCTTTGTCAGCCACGAAGTCCTTGGCTTTCTCGGTCAACTCCACGCGGTAGCCCAGCGTGAGGATACGGCCAAGCAGCTTGCTGAGGCTGATATCGATAATCTTATGAATATCTTTCTTCTCCAGCGAGTTGAAGACCACCACGTCATCCAAACGGTTGAGGAACTCGGGCGAGAACGTCTTTTTCAAGGCGTTGGTAATGGTGCCCTTCGTAATCTCGTCCATGTTCTCGTTGCGGGCCTTCGTGCCGAAGCCGATGCCAGCGCCGAAGTCCTGCAAGTCACGCGCCCCGATATTCGAGGTCATGATGATGATGGTGTTGCGGAAGTCTACCTTACGGCCCAGGCCGTCGGTCAGGATACCGTCGTCCAGCACTTGCAGCAGCAGGTTGTACACATCCGGGTGCGCCTTCTCAATCTCGTCGAGCAGGATAACCGAGTACGGCTTGCGGCGGATTTTCTCCGTCAGCTGGCCGCCCTCTTCGTAGCCCACGTAGCCGGGAGGCGCGCCCACCAGGCGCGATACGCTGAATTTCTCCATGTACTCCGACATATCGACGCGCACCAGCGAGTCTTCCTTATCGAAGAGGTAGGTAGCCAGCACCTTGGCTAGCTCCGTCTTACCCACACCCGTCGGGCCGAGGAACACGAACGAGCCAATCGGCTTCTTCGGGTCTTTCAAGCCCACGCGGGTACGCTGGATAGCTTTCACGAGCTGAGCAATGGCCTTATCCTGGCCGATTACCTTGCCTTTCAGCTCATTGCCCATGTTCAGCAATTTCTCGCCTTCGTTCTGGGCCACGCGGTTCACGGGAATGCCGGTCATCATGGCGATTACCTCGGCCACGTTTTCCTCTTTCACCGTGTAGCGCTTCTTCTTGGTTTCGTCTTCCCAGGCCTTTTTGGCCGTTTCGAGTTGCTCCAAGAGTTTCTTCTCGGTGTCGCGCAGCTTGGCAGCTTCCTCGTACTTCTGAGATTTCACCACGCGGTTTTTCTCGGTCTTGATGTTCTCAATTTGCTCTTCGAGCTTGAGAATATCCTCCGGCACCACGATGTTGTTGATGTGCACGCGGGCACCAGCCTCGTCGAGGATGTCGATGGCTTTGTCCGGCAGGAAGCGGTCGCTCATGTAGCGGTCGCTCAGCTTCACGCACTGCTCAATGGCCTTATCAGTGTACACCACGTGGTGGTGGTCCTGATACTTGTCCTTGATATTGTGCAGAATCTCGATGGTTTCCTCGGGCGTGGTGGGGTCCACCATCACCATCTGGAAACGACGGGCCAGGGCACCATCTTTCTCAATGTACTGGCGGTACTCGTCCAGCGTGGTGGCGCCGATGCATTGAATCTCGCCGCGGGCCAGGGCCGGCTTGAACATGTTGCTGGCATCCAGCGAGCCCGAAGCTCCGCCAGCGCCCACAATCGTGTGCAACTCGTCAATGAACAGAATTACGTCGGGCGACTTTTCCAGCTCGTTCATCACGGCCTTCATGCGCTCCTCGAACTGACCACGGTACTTGGTGCCAGCCACCAGCGAAGCCAGGTCAAGGGTCACTACGCGCTTGTTGAACAGCACGCGGCTAACCTTCTTCTGGATGATACGCAGGGCCAGGCCCTCGGCGATGGCCGTTTTACCAACGCCCGGCTCACCGATGAGAATCGGGTTGTTCTTTTTGCGGCGGCTCAGTACCTGGGCCACGCGCTCAATCTCTTTTTCACGGCCCACGATGGGGTCGAGCTTGTCTTCTTCCGCCAGCTTGGTCAGGTCGCGGCCGAAGTTATCGAGCACCGGGGTGCGCGATTTTTCGCCGGC
>Ga0265798_10004294_pt1 | contig 19789 bp, 15 predicted proteins | sample P3T30metagenome_FD_192430 | JGI IMG/M metagenome (GOLD analysis project Ga0265798, IMG submission 192430) | Plant litter microbial communities from East Loma Ridge, Irvine, California - P3 T30 | ecosystem: Environmental > Terrestrial > Plant litter > Unclassified | place: USA: California... | reverse complement strand
GTCGACAGCGACGCAAAAAACTCGCTGTCGTCACGCGTATTGCGCCACTCGCCATCGATGCGCTTGTAGTGGAAGCCACCCGAGCGCGCCGCTACCCACATCTCTTGCAGCGGGGCCTGGCTGTTGACGATGATCTTCGAACCGCTGTCGATGAATTCGATCTCGAGCACATTGCCGCTGCGCTTGCACTCGACGTCGACCACGTCCTCGTCGTTCAGGCGGTCGAATGCTTCCTCGATCCGCTTCAGGGTACTGTCGGCAAGGTCCAAAAATTCGGTTTCGGTCATGCTACACTCCAAAATCTGCTAATCAAACCATGATTCTAATCGTGAAGTCCTCCCCCGCGCTTCTTTCCGCTTCGGCAATGCTGCTTGGCCTGCTGGCCGGCTGCGGCCAGACCGGTCCGCTGTACATGCCGAACCCGCCGTCCAGGCCTGCGCCGACGCCGGCCCAGACCGAATTGCCGCCGCAACCGGTGCCTTCGAATAACGCTTCCACTCCAGCTCCTCACCGCTAATTCAATGTCGCAATTTAAGCTCCAAGACGGCGTCCTGCACGCCGAAGGTGTTTCCCTGTCCGCCATCGCCGACGAATTCGGCACGCCAACCTATGTGTATTCGAAAGCGGCGCTGCTGGAAAATTTCAATGCTTACCATGACGCCTGCCAAGGGCGCGATGCGCTGGTCTGCTATGCAATGAAGGCCAACGCCAACCTGGCCGTGCTCGACCTGCTGGCGCGCCAGGGCGCGGGCTTCGACATCGTCTCGGGCGGCGAACTGCTGCGCGTGATCGCCGCCGGCGGCGATCCGGGCAAGACCATCTTCTCGGGCGTCGGCAAGACGATTGAAGAGATGAATCTTGCGCTGCAAAAAGGCATCCTCTGCTTCAACGTGGAGTCGATTCCCGAACTGCACCGCCTGAACCAAGTGGCAGGCAAACTCGGCATGCGCGCGCGGGTGTCGCTGCGGGTCAATCCGAACGTGGATGCCAAGACCCATCCGTACATCGCCACCGGCCTCAAAGCCAACAAGTTCGGCGTTGCTTTCGATGATGCGCTGGAGACCTACCGCACCGCCGCCGGCCTGCCGAACCTGGACGTGGTCGGCATCGATTGCCACATCGGCTCGCAGCTGCTGGACGACGCGCCGCTGCTGGAAGCGCTGGATAAACTGATCGAGCTGGTCGACGCCTTGCACGCTGAAGGCATCCACCTGCACCACCTCGACATGGGCGGCGGACTGGGCGTCGATTACGGCGTGGCCGGCGACGCGCCACCGGTGCCGGTGGGCGAGTATGTGAGCCGCGTGTTCGCGCGCATCGACGCCTGGCGCGCAGAGAAGCACGACAACCGGCCGATCAAGGTCATCTTCGAGCCGGGCCGCTCGATCGTGGCCGACACCGGTGTGCTGCTGACCCGCATCGAGTACCTGAAACCGGGCGTGGAAAAGAGCTTCTGCATCGTCGACGCCGCCATGAACGACCTGATGCGTCCGGCTCTGTACGAAGCCTGGATGGGCGTGCAGCAAGTCACCGCCGGCACGGGCGAACTCGTCACCTATGACGTGGTCGGTCCGGTGTGCGAATCGGGCGACTGGCTGGCGCGCGAGCGCGCGCTGACGGCGCAGCCGGGCGACCTGCTGGCGATCATGACCGCCGGCGCCTACGGCATGACGATGGCGTCGAACTACAACACGCGCGGCCGCGCCGCCGAGATCATCGTCGATGGCGACCGGGCGCACCTGGTGCGCCGTCGCGAAACGCCGGCCGAGCTGTTTGCGCTGGAAACGATGCTGAAGTAAGCCTCTCGTACTGCACAGCCTGCCAAGCAGCACCTTGTGCTTTGGCAGGCTCATGCTTACAGCGGTTTGAGCGGCCGCAAAACGGGGCCGATCTCAAACCGGTCCCACCCTCCTCCGGCGTAAACTGATTGCTCGACGTATCAGCAAGTTTCAGCAACCGCGCCCGGAGGATCCATGGCTGAAGATGATGCAGCAGGCCCGTCCCTGATGATCCGCGCACAGGGCCAGCCCGACGTTCCCCTGTACCTGGTCTCGTTCGACAAGCATGGCCGCTGCACGGCGCCGCGCACGCGGGCGGCAGTGCTGGCCGACGCCCGCAGCGGGCGCTACACCGACCTGCATCTAAATCCGGCTGATGCCTCAAGCGCGCGCAGCCGCACGCGCCTTGGTCCGGCTCCATACGATGCGCAAACCCAGCAGCACGGCAACGATCAGGCCGAACAAAATCGGCTGCGCGAAGTCGTTCTTGCCCGCCTTCATCCACCAGAAATGCAGGATCGCCAGTGCCGCGATCGGGTAGATCAGGCGGTGCAGCCACTGCCAGCGCTTGCCGCCGAGGCGCTTGATCATGCCGTTGGTCGAGGTCGCAGCCAGCGGGATCAACAGCACGAAGGCGATGAAGCCGACCAGGATGAAGGGCCGCTTGACCACGTCGGTCAGCATCGCGCCCACGTCAAAGAAATGGTCGAACCACAAGAAGGCAGTGAAATGCACCAGCGCATAGAAAAACGTGAACAGCCCGATCATGCGGCGCAGCTTGACCAGCCAGTTCCAGCCCGACAGGCGGCGCAGCGGCGTCATCGCCAGGGTGATGCACAGGAAGTACAACGCCCATTCGCCGCTGCCCTGGGTGATCGCGGCCAGCGGGTCGGTGAAGCTGCCCGTCGCCGTGCCCCACACCAGGCGCGCGAACGGCAGCAGCGCCAGCACGAAGAGCGCAGCCTTGACCCAGCCTACCTGTTTGTTGGAAAGCTGGACCGCCATCAGTAGAAGCGCTTCAAGTCCATGCCCGTGTACAGCGAAGACACCTGGTCGTAGCCGTTGAACATCAGCGTCTTGCGCTTGGGCTGGAACAGGCCGGTCTCGCCGATGCGGCGCTCGCTTGCCTGCGACCAGCGCGGATGGTCGACGTTCGGATTGACGTTGGAATAAAAGCCGTATTCGCGCGGCGCCGAATCGTTCCAGGCGGTGCGCGGCTGGCGACTCAGCAACCGGATGCGCACGATCGACTTGGCCGACTTGAAGCCATATTTCCACGGCACGATCAGGCGCACCGGGGCGCCGTTCTGGTTCGGCAGCACCTGGCCATACATGCCCATCGTCAGCAGGGTCAGTGGATGCATCGCTTCATCAATACGCAAGCCTTCCACGTACGGCCAGTCGAGCACGCCGCTACGCAGGCCCGGCATCTGCTTGTTGTCGGCCAGGGTGGTGAATTCGACGAACTTGGCGTTGCCAGTCGGCTCGACCTGCTTGAGCAGGTTCGACAGCGAATAGCCGACCCACGGGATCACCATCGACCAGCCTTCGACGCAGCGCAGGCGGTAGATGCGTTCCTCCAGCGGGGCCAGCTTGAGCAGCGTGTCGATGTCGAGCGTGATCGGCTTCTTGACTTCGCCCTCGATGCGCAGCGTCCATGGCCGGGTGCGCAGCGTGTGCGCGTTCTCGGCCGGGTCGCCCTTGTCGAGGCCGAACTCGTAGTAATTGTTGTAGTTGCTGGCGTCCTTGAACGGCGTCAGCTTTTCGTCGGTGGACAGCGCCACGTTGCGCCGCGCCGCCAGCTTCTGGCCGGCGTCCTGGGCAAAGGCTTCGCGGTTGGCCATTTCCCAGATGCCGCTACCGACGGCGGCGGTGGCCGCCATGCGGGTGATGAACTGACGGCGTCCCTCGTACACGCTTTGCGGCGTGATCTCGGACGAAAACGGGAGGTCGATCCCGTTCGGATTGCGTTTGATGAGCATGGCGGCCCCGCGAACTGTGAGAACCCTTACCTTACAACAGTTCTCCTTAAGCGAGCGTTAGGCCGCCAACACTGGCGCGTTACAGCTCGCCGTACGAGTGCAGGCCCGACAGGAACATGTTCACGCCGAGGAAAGCGAAGGTCGTCACCAGCAAGCCCACCAGCGCCCACCAGGCCGCCGCGCGTCCGCGCAGGCCGCTCATCAGGCGCATGTGCAGCCAGGCCGCGTAGTTGAGCCAGACGATCAGGGCCCAGACTTCCTTCGGATCCCACGACCAGTAGCCGCCCCAGGCTTCGGCCGCCCACAGCGCGCCGAGGATGGTGGCCACCGTGAAGAAGGCGAAGCCGACCGAGATCGACTTGTACATGATGTCGTCCAGCACTTCGAACGACGGCAGGCGGTCGGCCAGGATGCCGTGCGACTTGAGCAGGTAGGCGCTGGCCACCATCGCCGCCAGTGCAAAGGTGCCGTAGCCGATGAAGTTGGCCGGCACGTGGATCTTCATCCACCAGCTCTGCAGCGCGGGAACGAGCGGCTGGATCTGGGCGGCGTCGCGCGACACCGTGTACCACAGCAAGAAGCCGACCGCGGCGGCGATGATCAGCATCACGAACGGCCCCAGCTGGCGGGTGGCGTAGCGCTCTTCGTAGTACAGGTGGAACAGCGCAGTGATGATCGCGAACAGAATGAACACTTCGTACAGGTTCGACACCGGGATGTGGCCGACATCGGGCCCGATCAGGTAGCTTTCGTACCAGCGCACCATCATGCCGACCGAGCCGAGCACGACGGCGGTCCAGCACAGGCGCGCGCCGACGCCGCCGCCGAATTTGCCGCGGCTGAGCAAGCCGACCCAGTAGAACACGGTCGAGAACACGAACAGCGCGCTCATCCACAGAATCGCCGATTGGCTCGACAACATGTACTTCAAGAAGAATTTCTGCTCGGCCGCGGCCAGGTTGCCGTCGTACATCGCGATCGCGCCCAGCGACAGCACGCCGACCGCCAGCATCAACGGACGAATCGGTTTCCAGTGCCAGCCGAGCGCTGCGAACACGGGCGCCGCACACAGCAGGATCACCTCTTCATAGATGTCCATGAAGTGGCCGTAGCGATTGAGCGCGAACAGCGCCGCCGCGCACAGGGCGATAGCATAGACCCAGTCGAAGGCGCCGAGGCGGCGGAAGTAGCCGGGCTGTTCGGTGTAGGTGCGCGCAGTGTCAGCGCTGGTACTGGCACCCGCCACGGTTTTGGTTTGCGACAATTCCATCATTTTCTCCTGGCCATTTTGTCGGCCATCACTAGCTTACGCCGCCTGTGGCAGCTTTGTCTTCAGGTCGTCGAATTCGCGTTCGAAGTCGAGCGTCTTGCGCTGGGTGCTCATCGCCATCAGCGCGCTGGCGCCGGCGCCATCTGGGCCATCCTTCACCCAGATCCAGACGCGCCGCTCGCGGATATAGAACATGGCGAACACGCCGGCCACCAGCAGGATGCAGCCGAAATACACCACGTTCTTGCCCGGCGAGCGCGTCAGTTGCAGCACCGAGGCCTTGACCTCGTCGAACTCGTCCAGTTGCAGGTAGACCGGCGCACCGTACAGGAAGCTGTCCGACAGCGCATTGGTCGCCAGTTGCAGGAAGCGGCCGTTGGCTTCGCTGGCCTCGCTCGGTGCATCGCCGTGTTTTGCGCGCGCTACTTGCCACAGTTCCCACAGCGCGCCGTTGAGCATCTTCATGAAGATGGCGGCCGCCTTTTCCTGTTCGGCCGCCGGGATCTGTTCCAGGAAGCGCGCCACACCGACGAAGCCGCCGCTGCCGCCCTTGCCTTCGCTAACTGCATCGCCGGCAAAGATCGCCAGCGTGCGCGCCGCCGATTCCTGCAGCTGGGCGGCCAGCGGGCCGCTCTGCTGCTGCGGCGACAGTGCGCGCTGCGCGTAGCGGGCGGCGGCCTGGGCGCGCGCGTCCGGATCGGCCAGCGCCGCGCGCAGGCGCATCCAGTCGCCCACGCTGTACTTGTCGTCGATCGGAATGCGCAGGAAGCTGAAGTTCTCGGACGGGTTGGCGCGTACCCCGGCCAGGTACACCTGGCTGCCTTCGAGCGTCACCGGCTGCATGTAGTTCATGAATTCACGCGCCTGGCCGGTGTGGTCGCGCAACTTGTACTGCACGCTCGGGCCGACATTCTTGAGGTCCTTGGTGGCATCGATCCTGGCAGCGGCGCCCGACGCCTTGCCCAGCGTCGCGGCAAACTGATCATTGAACGATTTGCCTTGATTTACTGCGCGCACGTCATTGCCCTGCGCCGTGTTTTCGACGTTGAATGGACGGAAGCCCGACCACTCGACCGAATAGGTGGCGTTGCCAACCTTCAGTTCGGTAGCGCCCTTGACCTCGCCGGAAATAGCGAACGAATCGGCGCCCTTGCCGGCCATCGGGAAGCCGGTCAGACGCAGCTTGCTGCCGCCATCGTCAAAGCTCGACTGGTAGACGGCGATGCCCTTGTAGATCAGCGGCTGGTTGACCTTGATCGTGGCCGGGAAGGTGTGGCCGTTTTCCAGGTCGCGCACGACCACGTCGCTGGCGAACAGTTTCGGCATGCCGGTCGAATAGAACTCGATATGGAATTTCTTGAGCTCGATCGCGAACGGCAATTCCTGCACCAGCACGCCGGTCGGCTGGTTCAGGATCGCGGTGCGGCTGCTCTGCCCTTCGGCAATCGCGGTGTTGCCGCGGAAGGTCGGGTTGCCGGTGCCGAGGCGGTGCCGGGCCGGAATCTCGGCGATCACGCCGTCGCCGGTAAATGGCGTCTTGCCGAAGATCCACTGCTGTACGCGCATCGGCAGTTCCGAGTCGAGCATGCCGCCGAGCAGGATGATGATGATCGACGAGTGCGCGAAGATATAGCCGAACTTGTTGCCGGCGCCCTTTTTCGCCGTCACCAAAATACCGCTGTCCTTGTCGATGATGCGGGTGGCGTAGCCGGCGTGGCGCAGGCGCAGCGCGCTTTGTTCGGCCAGCGCGGCGCGACCCAGCGGTGCTTGCCAGTTCAACTTGTGGTGGAAATTGCGCAGCGAATCTTCGCGTACGTTGTCGCGCCAACTGCGCATGTCGCGCACCATGCGCGGCGCGTTGCGCACCACGCACAGGCCGGTCGAGACGATCAGCACCACCAGCGTGATCAAAAACCAGGGGCTGGCATACACGTTGTACAGGCCGAGCTTGTCGAACACGGCGAACCAGAACGGCCCGAACTGGTTGACGTAGTTCGGCATCGGCTGGTTCTGCTGCAGCACGGTGCCGATGATCGAAGCGACCGCGATCAGGGTCAGCATGCTGATCGCAAAACGCATCGACGAGACCAGCTCGACGGTTTCGTCGAGCCAGCGGCGGCGGGTATTCAATTCAATTCCGGTGGTGCTCATCGTTGTCCTGCCAGCGTGTTCCAGCGCGGCAGTGTACCCGCACGCGCGAAAAAAAGGGCGTCAGCCCGATGCTGCCGCCCTGTTTTTTTTCATCCGTATTTATCGAACAAGCATGACGAAAACTTAACGCAGACCGGCAATATAGTCGGCCACCGCCTTCATTTCCTCTGGCGACATGCGCTGCGCCAGCGTGGTCATCTGCGGGCTGTTTTTGCGCGCGCCGAGCTTGAAGGCGTCGAGCTGGGCCACGGTGTAATCCTGATGCTGGCCGGCCAGGCGCGGGTATTGCGCCGGGATGCCGTTGGCGTTGGCGCCGTGGCAGCTGGCGCACGCCGCCACGCCGCGCTCGGCGATACCGCCGCGATAGATCTTGCGGCCCAGTTCCACCGTTTCCTTGTTCCTGGCCGCGCCCGGCTTGTGCTTTTGCGTGGCGAGCCAGGCCGCGATGTCCTTTTTCTCGGCATCGGTCAGCATCTTGGAAAAGGTGGTCATCACCGGCTGCTGGCGGTTCGGGGTGGTGAAGTCGATCAGCTGCTTGTGGGTATAGCTGGCGAACTGACCGGCCAGCTTGGGATTGGCGACGATGCTGGAGTTGCCGGCCGCGCCATGGCACGACAGGCACGACGGCAGGCCGCGGGCGGCGTCACCATTGTCGTACAGGGCGCCGCCGCGGGCGGGATCGACCTTGGCGACGGCCGTGGCGGGCACGGCGGAGGCCGCCATTGCCGCACCGGCGCCAGTCAAACCGCTGCCGAAAACTACCGTTGCCACCAACAAGGATTTCACCACGAAGGGTCTTACTACGGTAAACGCCAAGCGATTCATACCAGCACCCTGAAAAAGTCAAACACGATTGGAATGTCCAGTGCAGCGGCTCTTGATCGCGCTGGCCAGGGCCGGAGCAGCAATCAACCCCTTATTGTACAATAGCTTTGTTTCTCCATCGCCATTCCCTTGTCATTTAAACCTTTTCCCCATGTCCAGACTTTGGCAGGCCCGGTTCTTCACGACCGTTAATCAGCTGCGCGATCTTCCCAGCACCACGGTGCCCGAAATCGCTTTCGCCGGGCGCTCGAACGCGGGCAAATCCACGGCGATCAATATCCTTACCAACCAGAAGGGTTTGGCGTTCGCGTCCAAGACCCCTGGTCGTACCCAGCACATCAATTACTTCTCGATCGGCGGCGCCCACGTGGGCCAGCACCGCAAGGACGCGGTGCGCGTCGACGAGATCGAAGCGCTGCTGGTCGACTTGCCGGGCTACGGCTATGCCGAAGTGTCGGGCACGGCCAAGCTGCACTGGCAAAAGCTGCTGGGCGACTACGTCCAGCGCCGCGACCAGTTGGCTGCGCTGGTCCTGATCATGGATTCGCGCCGGCCGTTCACCGACCTCGACGTGCAGATGCTGGAATGGTTCGCCCCGACCGGCAAACCGATCCACTGCATCCTGACCAAGGCCGATAAGCTCAACCGCAACGAATCGACCAATGCCCTGCGTGAAGCGCGCGGCGTGCTCGAGAGCTATGTCGACGAAGAAGGCAATGGCTTCCCGTTCACGGTGCAGCTGTTCTCGGCCCTGAAGCGGATCGGCATCGAAGAAGCCGACGCGAAAATCATCGAACTGGCGGGCCTCACGCCGGGCGAAGACGATGCGGCCCTTGATCCAGAAGAGACGCGAGGAGACACGCCGCCGGCGGACGACGCAAGTTCCGCCTGATTATTAGGGACTCCACAAGATGAGCATCATCACCTCGGCCGCCTACCCGGCGGCTCGTCCGCGCCGCATGCGGCGCGATCCGTTCTCGCGCGCCATGATGCGTGAAAACACCATCACCGCTTCCGACCTGATCTACCCGGTGTTCGTGCTGGAAGGCACCAACCAGCGCCAGCAAGTGGCCTCGATGCCGGGCGTCGAGCGCCTGTCGCTCGACCTGCTGCTGCAGACGGCCGAAGAATGCGTCACGCTGGGCATTCCGGCGCTGGCGTTGTTCCCGCTGGTCGACCAGTCGGTGAAGACCTACGACGGCATCGAAGCGACCAACCCGGACGGGCTGGTGCCGCGCGTCATCCGCGAACTTAAAAAAAACTTCCCGCAACTGGGCGTGATCAGCGACATCGCGCTCGATCCGTACACCACCCACGGCCAGGACGGTCTGCCGGACGAGAACGGCTATATCGTCAATGAAAAGACGATCGAGATGCTGGTCAAGCAGGCGCTGACCCACGCCGAAGCCGGCGTCGACATCGTCGCACCGTCGGACATGATGGACGGCCGCATCGGCGCGATCCGCTCGGCCTTCGAGGATGCCGGCCTGATCCACACCCGCATCATGGCCTATTCGGCCAAGTATGCCTCGAGCTTCTACGGTCCGTTCCGCGATGCGGTCGGTTCTTCCGCCAACCTGGGCAAGGCCGACAAGAACACCTACCAGATGGACCCGGCCAACAGCGACGAAGCGCTGCGCGAAGTGGCGCTCGACCTGGTCGAAGGCGCCGATATGGTGATGGTCAAGCCCGGCATGCCGTACCTGGACATCGTGCGCCGCGTGAAGGACGAGTTCAAGGTGCCGACCTTTGCCTACCAGGTCAGCGGCGAATACGCGATGCTCAAGGCCGCCGCAATCAATGGCTGGCTCGATCACGACAAGGTCATGATGGAATCGATGATGGCGTTCAAGCGCGCCGGCGCCGATGGCGTGCTGACGTATTTTGCGATGGATATTGCGCGTAAGCTCAAGGCTGGCGCCTGATTCGCTGCCGCCTGAAATGCAAAAAACCGTGCTTCAGCACGGTTTTTTTGTCTCAACGGTCAAGCAATCTAGCCCATCAGCACATCAGCGCCAGCAAGCTCTCCACTTCCTGCGGTGACGCCGACTTCTTCGGAGAGGGCCAGCACCTTGTCGAGGTAGTGTTCGTTGACGGCGGCGCCGGGGTCTGTTATCGGTCATGGAATGCCTGTTAAACGACCGCAAGCGATAATGGAAGTTCGCTGTTTGCCTTTCGACAATAGCCCAAAAGCAATCATATAACATTTGCCAAAAAAGATGCCTTATAGAAATTATAAGTTACATATTTACATGAGTTAAAAGCGGGACAGGGCTGGCTGCAACGAACGCATCGAGCGGCATCGAGCGGCATTGGGCGGCATTGGGCGGAGCAACAGCATGAGTAGCCGCGAACGCGGCTGCTACGATATCTGGCGGCCAGCGGGAGACTTAACGTCCCGGGGGGGCCTTGTAGTCAGGGAACATTTCCTTGTACAGGAAGGTGGCCAGCTGGTCGGTGTCCTGCGGGCGCGCGCTGAGCTTGACGACGCGGCCGAGGCGGTGTGAATCCCACTCGAAGTCGCCGGTCTTTTCGCGGCGGATCAGCTCGATCATCTTCTTGATCACGGCCGTCTCGACGTCCGGCTCGCTGCCCTGCTCCACCGTCACCGCGGTCAGCCAGCGGCGCTTGAAGCTTGGGTTCCAGCCGCGGAACTTCAGGTCCATGCTGTGGAAGGTCTTGTTCGAGATCGAGAACACGCCGCCGCTTTCGTTGCTGTCGTCGCGGCCGCGGCCGTTGATGGCGGCGATGTTGGCCAGCGCGTTGCGCGTGCCGCGCGCGGCGTCGCTTTCTTCGCTCGGGGTCTCGCTGCCGGTCGGGGCGCCGCGCTGCTTGCGGCGCGCTTCGATGTAGGCGGCCATGTCAGTCTCGGGCGCAACTTCGGTCTTTGGCTGCTGCGTGGGCGTTGGCGGCGGCTGCTCGGCCGGCTGCTCGTCGGGGATGCTGATCGTGTCCGGCAGGCGTTGCACGATCACGCGCTCCGGCTGCGGGCGCGGCGTGCTCTTCGGCGTCGGCTTGGTGCTCGGCGATGGGATCGGACGCGGTTTCGGCGCCTGCTCGCGCGGCGCCGGGGTCGGCTGCGACAGCGGCTGCACGTACACCACTTCGCTCTCGCGGTCGGATGCCGGACGCGCGCGCTTTTCCTGGTCCTCTTTGGGCTGGAAAAAGTACAGCGCCACCAGCAGCAAGTGCAATGCCACCGTGCCGGCCAGGCCGAACCGGTTGGGTCCCTTGCGCCCATAGGACGGGGGCGGACGCGTCAAGGATTGTCCGCAATGGGGGCAAACCTCGGTGTCCTCGTCGAAGGTATGGGAATGGTCGCGCAAGGTGGATCGGGTTCCTGGAAGCGGCATCTTAAAAAACGGCAGAGAGCCGCAGTCTAACCGTTTTGCGTCGCTCACGCATCACGCGACGGGCGCCGCCCATGTGCCGGCGGCGTTGATGGTTGTTACCAGATGTTTCCGGCCGCCAGTAAGGAGCGGGTTCGACGCTCATCACTGACGGCCGGCGATCTGCAACCGCCCCGCTTAGGCCGGATGCACCGGATGCGCCGGGTGCGCGACTGGCGCGGCTTCGTCCAGCTTGACCATCTGGGCATCGGTCATCGGCCCGGTGCCGCTGTACTTGTCCAGGTACAGGTAGATCACCGGGGTGATGTACAGCGTGATTACTTGCGAGAAGATCAGGCCGCCGCACACCGCCAGGCCGAGCGGCTGGCGCAGCTCGGCGCCGGCGCCGATGCCGAGTGCGATCGGCAGCGCGCCCATCAGCGCGGCCAGCGTGGTCATCAGGATCGGGCGGAAGCGCAGGATGCACGCTTCGCGGATCGCCGCTTCCGGGCTCATGCCCAGGTTGCGCTGGGCGTCGAGCGCGAAGTCGATCATCATGATCGCGTTCTTCTTGACGATACCGATCAGCATCAGGATGCCGATCATGGCGATCAGGGTCAGGTCCATGTCGAACAGCCACAGCGTCAGCAGCGCACCCACCGCCGCCGACGGCAGGCCGGCCAGGATCGTCAGCGGGTGGATATAGCTTTCGTACAGCACGCCGAGCAGCACGTAGATCACGCCGATCGCGGTGATGATCAGGATCAGCTGGCTCGACTGGGTGTCCTGGAACACGGCGGCGTCGCCGCCGTAGTTGGTGATCACCGAGGCCGGCAGCTTCATTTCCGTCTTCATGCGCTCGATGGCGTCGGTGGCGTCGCCCAGCGGCACGCCAGGGGCCAGGTTGAACGACAGCGTGATCGCCTGCAACTGCCCCTGGTGATTCACTTGCAGCGGGCCAACCGTGCGGCGCACCGTGGCGATGCTCGACAGCTTGACCAGCTCGCCTGTCTTGCTGCGCACCGAGACGCGCGACAGCGCCTCGTCGTAGTAGCGGTCGCTCGCGGCCGCTTCCAGGATCACGTAATAGCTGGCCGCGGTCGAGTAGATCGTCGAGACCTGGCGCTCGCCGAACGAGGCGTACATCACGGTGCGGATGTCGGCCATCTGCACGCCCAGCAATGCTGCCTTGTCGCGGTCGATGTCCACCGTGGCCTGCAACGCCTTGTTCTGCGAATCGCTGTTGACGTCGCGGAAACGGTCGTCGGCGCGCATGCGCTCGAGGAACTGTTCGGCCCAGCCGCCGATCTCGCCGCCCGACACGCTTTGCAGCGTGTACTGGTAGCGCGATTTACTTTGGCGTCCGCCCAGCTGCAAGTTCTGCACCGGGGCCAGGAACACTTGCACGCCGGCCACAGAGCGCGTGGCCTTGCGCAAGTCGTCCACCACCAGGTCCATCGGCGGCCGTTCGCCGCGCGGTTTCAAGACCAGGAACATGCGCCCGGTATTGCCGCCGCCGCTGAACGAGGTCGTGTCCTGCACGTACGGGTTGGCGCGCACGATGTCGACCACCTTGCCCTGCAGCTCGGCCAGCGCGACCGACGATGTATCTTCGGATGCTTCCACGGTTACGCGGATCTGGCCGATGTCTTCTTCGGGGAAGAAGCCTTTCGGCATGCTCATGTACAGCACGGCGGTCAGGGCAAAGGTGCCGAAGGCCAGCAGCAGCACCAGCGGACGAAAACGCAGCGCCTTGTCCAGCGAGCGGGCATAGCCGTCGCGCACATTGACGAACATGGCCTCGAAGCGGCGCCCGATCCACGACATGTCCTGCGGCTCGACATGGCCGCCGTCCTTCAACAGGCGCGAGCACAGCATCGGCACCAGGGTCAGCGACACCGCGGCCGACACCAGCACCGCCAGGCCGACCACCACGGCGAATTCGCGGAACAGCAAGCCGATCACGCCCGGCATGAAGAAGATCGGGATGAACACCGCCACCAGGGAAATTGAAATCGAGATGATGGTAAAGCCCATCTCGCGCGCACCGATCAGGGACGCCGCCAGCGGCTTCTTGCCCATCTCCATGTGGCGCACAATATTTTCCAGCACCACGATGGCATCGTCGACCACCAGGCCGACGGCGAGCGTGATGCCGAGCAGCGAAATGTTGTCGAGGCTATAGCCCAGCCAATACAGCAGCGCCAGCGCGCCCAACAGCGAAATCGGCACCGTCACCGCAGGGATAAACGTGGCGGCGGCGCGGTGCAGGAACAGGAAGATCACCAGGATCACCAGCATCACCGTGCCCAGCAGCGTCAGGTTGACATCGTGGATCGCTTCGCGGATCGACAGCGAGCGGTCATTGACCAGGTCGATCTTGATCGACTCGGGCAATTGCGCCTGGAAGCGTGGCGTCAAGGCGCGCACGGCGTCGACCACCTGCACCGTGTTCGCGTTGGGCTGGCGCTGCACCATCAGCGAAATCGAGCGCTCGCCGTTCAGGCTGCCCATGGCTTTCACCGACTGGTAGCTGTCCTGCACGTCGGCGATGTCTTTCAGGCGTACCGGCAAGCCGTCACGGCTGGCCACGATCAGGTTGGCGAAGTCGGCTGCCTTCATCAACTGGCCGCCGCCCTGGATGGTAAGGGCCTGGGTTGGGCCGTCGAGCAGGCCGAGCGGTGTATTCGAGTTGGCCGAGCGCAGCGCGGCGGCCAGTTCGTCCATCGAGATATTGCGCGCGTTCATCAGATCGGACTTGGCGCGCACCCGCACGGCAAAGCGCTTGCCGCCGTTGATCGAGACTTGCGACACGCCCGGCACGGTCGAGATCGCCGGCGAGACCAGGTTTTCGGCATAGTCGTTCAGCTCCGACAAGTCCATCGACGGCGAGGTCATGTGCATGAACAGGATCGGGGCGTCGGCCGGATTGACCTTGCGGTACGACGGCAGATCGGTCATTTCCAGCGGCAACTGGCGCTGGGCGCCGAGCAGCGCGGCCTGGACATCGACCGCCACCTTGTCGACGTCGATCGAGGTGTCGAATTCGAGCGTGACCGAGGTGTTGCCCTGGGTACTGGTGGAGGTGATCAGCTTGATGCCGGCGATGGTCGAGAACTGCTTCTCGAGCGGCAGCGCCACTGACGAAGCCATCGTTTCCGGGCTGGCGCCGGCCAGGTTGGCATTCACCTGGATCACCGGCGTGTTATAGCTGGGCAGCGCCGCGACCGGGATGTTCATGTAGGCCAGGATGCCGACCAGCACCAGGCTGATCGACAGCAGCACCACCATCACCGGACGGCGGATACACAGTTCGGACAGATTCATGCCTGTTCGCCCTTCTTGGCGACAGGGCTTGGTGCGGCCGGCTTGTTACCGGCAACGGCGCCGGCCAGGCGCACCTTGCCGCCCGGACGCAGGTTCTGCTTGCCTTCGGTGATGACTTGTTCGTTGCCCTGCAGGCCGGTGACCACGACATTGTCGCCATCGGCATGGATGCGCTTGACCGGCACCTGGCGCGCGGTATTGCCCTCACCCACCACGTACACGAAGTTGCCATTGTTCTGGGTCACGATCGCGCCCTGCGGGATCACCACCGCATCCTTCAGCGTCTGCACCGTGACGTGCGCGGTCACATACTGGCCCGGCCACAAGCGGGTGTCGCGGTTGGCGAATTCACCCTTCACGCGGATGGTGCCGGCCTGGGCGTCGACCGTGTTGTCGATGAAGCTCAGACGACCGAGCGACGGCGTGCTGTCGGCGTCGTTGCCGGCATTGGTGTTGACGCGCACTTCGACCTGGCCGTTCTTCTGCGCCGCCAGCAGCGCGCCGAGGGCGGACTCCGGCAGTGTGAACGAAACATTGATCGGGTCGAGCTGGGTGATGCTGGTGAGCGAGGTCGTCATCTGCACCAGGCTGCCCGGGTGGACATCGATGGCGCCGACCCGGCCCGACATCGGGGCGCGGATCGCGGTGTAGCTGGCGCTCACTTGTGCCGAGCGTGCCGCGGCCTGGTTCGACTGCACCAGCGCGCGCTGTGCTTCCACCTGGCTCAGCAGGGAGTCAAGCGCGCTCTGCGCCAAAAAGTTCTGCGATACCAGTTCCTGGCTGCGTTTATATTGGCGATCGAGGTCGGCCAGGGTCGCGCGGTCGCGCGCCACTTGGGCATCGGCGCGTGCGACGTTGGCCTGGTCGGCGCGGTCGTCGAGCGAGAACATCAGCTGGCCTTCCTTGACGAAGTCGCCTTCGCGGATATGCACCTTGCGGATGGTGGAAGTGGTTTGCGGATGCAGGTCGACGGTGCGCAGCGGGGTGACGGTGCCGTTGGCGAACAGTTCGACGCCGACGTCGCGCCGCTCGGGCGTGACCACATTGACCGTTACCGGGGGCCTGGCGCCGGCGGCGCCGGGGCCGCCCTGGCCCGCTTCGGCATGGGCATCGTTGCCCCGATTAACGTACCAGCCACCGGCCACGACCAGCGCCGCCACGACGGCGATCACGCCGACTTTCTTGTTATTCATTCTCGTCCCTCGCCGCCCGTGCCGACGGCTTCTGTCAATGGTCAATGTTCCATGCCGCACGATGCGCGCCGCATTGTCTCACAGTAAAATTACCGGCTTATTTCTTGGTTACTTGTTCGGGTAATACTCGGGCAGCATCAGCGTCACTTCCAGGCCGCCCTCCGGATGATTCGCCAGCGTGATGCTGCCGCCGTGGTGCTCGGCGATATTGCGCGCGATGGTCAGGCCCAGGCCGGTGCCGCCCGACTCGCGCGAGCGCGAGGTTTCGACCCGATAGAACGGATCGAACACGCGGCCCAGCTCGGTCTTCGGTATGCCGGGACCGGCGTCGCGGATACGCACCCGCGCGGTGCCGTTGATGCGGTCGACCGTGACGCGCGCTTCGCGCCCGTACTTCACGGCGTTGTCGATCAGGTTGCCCAGGCAGCGGCGCAGGTCGAGCGGCCGGCCCAGCAGCGCCATGGCAGCGCGGCCAGCCAGCGTCACCGGCTGGCCGGCGTCGCTGGCGTCGGCGCAGACCGCTTCCAACAACGAGTCCAGATCGAGTGCCTGCATCATTTCGGTGGTGTCCATGCTGCGCGCCAGCACCAGGCCTTCGCGCACCATTTGCTGCATCGCCGACAAGTCGCCGATCAGGCGTTCCTGCAATTCGGCGTCGGACACTTTTTCCAGGCGCAGGCGCATCCGCGTGAGCGGGGTCTGCAGATCGTGGGTGATCGCGGCCAGCATTTGCGTGCGCTGGAAAATGTACTGGCGGATGCGCGCCTGCATTGCATTGAAGGCGGCGCTGGCCTGGCGGATCTCGCTGGCGCCCGTCAGGTCGAGCGGCGCGCGGTTGATGTCCTGGCCCAGGTCTTGCGCGGCCTGCGCCAATTGCTTGAACGGCCGCGTGGTCATGCGCGCCACCAGGTAGGCCAGCACGGCGATGCTGATCATGAACAGCAGCACCAGCGCGCGCACGTCGGTGTCGCCGCTGATCAGGGACGAGCGCGGCGGCAGCACCGACAAGCGCAGCTCGGCGCCGTCGCGCAGGTGGATATTGAGTGACTCGCAAGCGCCGCCGTAGTCGAGGTTGAGCAGGCCGTACATCAGCGGCTGCTGTAGCGCGTTGTCGCAGGCTGCCGGACGCGTCGCGGCCGAGGCCACCTGGTAGCCCTTGCCCAGGCGCGTCGACAGCAGTCTGGCGAACGGCGTCACCGGGCCGTCCGGCGGCAGGGTTTCGCTGACCTGCAGTTCCAGGCCCGGGCGGTTGGCGACGTCGAGGTAGATCGAACGCGCCGAGGCCGGCACGATCTCTGTGGCCATGATCAATTGTTCGGCGCGTTCGAGCAGGTGCTGGTCGCGCTGGCGTTCCCAGTCGCGCAGGCGCTGGTAGTCGGCCGCCAGTTGGGTTAGTGCAGCCGAGATCAATACCCCCAGCAACAGCGTGATGAACACGCGCCCGGTCATGGAGCCGAAGAAACCTTTCACGCGGCCGGCTCCACCGTCACCTGGCCGGCCAGCACATAGCCGCCGTTGCGCACCGTCTTGATAATCTGCGGCATGCGCGCGTCTTCGCCCAGCTTCTGGCGCAGGCGGCTGATCTGGATGTCGATCGAGCGGTCGAACGGGTCGGCGTCGCGCCCTTGCGTCAGGTTCAGCAGCTGGTCGCGATTCAGCACGCGGTTGGGGTGCTCGAGGAACACGCGCAGCAGGCGGAACTCGGCGCCCGAGAGCATGATGACGATGCCGTCGGGATTGACCAGGTGGCGCGCGGTCAGGTCCAGGGTCCAGTTCGAGAAGCGCATCTGCTGCACGTTTTCGGATGGGGCGTTGGACGGCATCGCGTGCGAGCGGCGCAGCACGCTGCGGATGCGCGCCAGCAGTTCGCGCGGCTCGAACGGTTTAGGGAGGTAATCGTCGGCGCCCATCTCGAGGCCGAGGATACGGTCCAGCGGCTCGTTGCGGGCGGTCAGCATGATCACCGGCAGGGTCGAGGTGGCGCGCAGCTTGCGGCACAGCGTCAGGCCGTCGTCGCCGGGCATGTTCAGGTCGAGCACGATCAGGTCGGGACGCGCTTCCTCGAGCGCCTTCCACATGCCGGTGCCGTCGGCGGCGGCCAACGTGCGGTAGCCGTTCGACTCGAGGTAGTCGGCCAGCAGCGTGCGGATGTCGCGATCGTCGTCGACGATCAGAATCGTTGAGGGATTGTCCATGACCGCAATTATCCGAGTTTATGACCACCCTGTAATAGCATTTTGTATCGCTGTGTATATGCCGATAGGCGCGAAACATATTGATACAAAGGACGAGACAGGGGAAATCTCGCGGTTACAACTTTTGCGCAAGATAGGTCCTGTGCAGCGAGCGTTTCGAGTGCACATGCCCCGTCTCTCACACACAAAGGAACCACCATGAACACCGTCCGCAAGCACCTCGTGATCGCCTTTACCGCAGCCGGCCTGTTCGGCGCCGCCGTCGGCGCGTCGGCCCAGACTGCTGCGCCAGCCGAGGGCCGCCATGCCCACGCCATGACCCAGGAACAGCGCACCGCTGAACATGCCCAGTGGCAGGCCAAGCGTGGCGAGCGTCACGCGAAAATGGCGCAGAAACGCGCCGAGCATCAAGCCAAGCTGCGCGATGCATTGAAACTCAATGCGCAGCAGCAGCCGGCGTGGGATGCATTCGTTGCCAAGACCACGCCGCCGAAGCGTGGGGAAGCCGGGCAGCGCGGCGCGCGGCCTGATCGTGCCGCGTTCGCCAAGCTCAGCGCGCCGCAGCGCATGGAACGCCATATCGCCATGCAGAAGCAGCGTACCGAACGCATGGAATCGCGCCTGGCTGCGCTGAATAGTTTGTATTCGGTGCTCACGCCCGAGCAGCGCAAGACGTTTGATGAGCAGTCGCAGCATCGTCGTGGCGGGCATCGTCATCAGCACCGCGCTGCATAATCGCAGGGTTGGCGGCTTTGCCGCCAACCCTACCTCAGCCGCTCGAGCGAATGCAGGAACTTCTCCGCATTCTGATACCCGATCACGCGGCTATCCGTAATCTCTTTCCCTTCCCCATCGAACAGGATGATGCCCGGCGGCCCGAACAGCCCGAAGCGCTTGAGCATCGCCTTGTCCGCCGCATCATTGGCCGTCACGTCGACCTGCAGCAGCACGCTGTTCGCCAGCCGCGCCTGCACCTTCGGATCGACGAAGGTGAACTTCTCCATCTCCTTGCACGACACGCACCAGTCGGCGTAAAAATCGAGCATCACGGTTTTGCCGGCATTCGCCGCCAGCGCCGCATCGAGGTCGTTCACGGTCTTGATGCGGGTGAACGCCAAGCCATGCTGCTGGACGCCCCTCAAGTGCGCCAGCGGCGCCAACGCGTCGCGCCCGCCACTGGCCACGCCAACCAGCTGCATCGCGCCCAGCAGCGCAAATGCCGCGCCGGCCGCCATCGCAGCCCAGGCGCGCGTCTGGCGCAGCAGGTAGAAACCGTAGCCGAGCAGCAGCGCGGCCCACAGCAGCATCGCAGCTGCAGGCGCAATCACGGGCGAGACCAGCCAGATCGCCATCCCCAGCATCAGCACGCCGAACAGGCGCTTGACCGATTCCATCCACATCCCCGCGCGCGGCAGCAGCGAGCCGGCCGACAGGCCGACCAGCAGCAGCGGAATGCTCATCCCGACCGCCATCGAGAACAATGCGGCGCCGCCGATGAAGACGTCGCGCGTCTGGCTGATGTAGACCAGCGCGCCGGCCAGCGGCGCGGCCACGCAGGGGCCAACGATCAGGGCCGAAATCGCGCCCATCGCGAACACGCCGGCCAGCTTGCCGCCCTGCTGGCGGTTCGATGCGGCGCTCAAACGGGTCTGCAAGGTGTTAGGCAGTTGTAACTGATAGAAACCGAACATCGACAGCGCCATGGCCACGATCAGCAGCGCGACCGTGCCCAGCACCCA
>Ga0265798_10004293_pt1 | contig 19794 bp, 16 predicted proteins | sample P3T30metagenome_FD_192430 | JGI IMG/M metagenome (GOLD analysis project Ga0265798, IMG submission 192430) | Plant litter microbial communities from East Loma Ridge, Irvine, California - P3 T30 | ecosystem: Environmental > Terrestrial > Plant litter > Unclassified | place: USA: California... | reverse complement strand
CGCCGCGGCTTCGTGATCGCAGTGCGGGTCGCCCGACCACGTCACCGCAATCTGTCGGATGCCGCGTCGCCTGCACCACGCCACCAGTCGGTCGACGCTGCGGGCGAACACCGGGTCGCCCGGTTTTGCCGGCGTCGCATCGGGCCAGTCGAGATGCAGCACGTCTGCTGCGCCGCCAAGGAGGCGCACCGCGGCCTGCGCTTCACGGCGGCGCAACCCGGCGATCCGCTGCGCGCTCCAGCCGGGCGCATCGGGGTGCGATCCCGAGCCATCTGTCAGAAACGCGGTGTGCACCCTGCCCCCCGCGGCGCTGACCGCGGCGATCAGCGCACCACAGCCGAGCGTCTCGTCGTCGGGATGCGGTGCGAGCACGAGCCACGGCCCCTGTAGCGCCGCGTCCTTCGCCGAAATTCGCCGGGCACGCCGGGTCAGCGCACGCCACGCGTCCCCGCCGGGCGCTACCACCACCGATCGTCGCCCCAGCAATCCTCCTCGATCCACGCTGCCGCCGCCCGGTCGCGCGCCTGATCGGGTACCGGCTGACGCAGGTACAGCCCGAGATCGCGCGTGATCCGGTCGATCCGGCTTTTGGCAAAGAACGACGCGGTGCCGACCGACCGGGCTGCCGCCTCCATCGTCCGCAACCCCGCCTCCTCGACGATGCCGCGGGTCATGAGCACGAACGGGATCGCTTCCGCCGCCTGCGTCTCGGCGAGATGCGCGGCACGCCGAACCCAGAGCCCTGCGCTGCGCGTCTCGGTCAGGCAGGTGGCGAACCGCGCGCGCTGGATCGGATCGTCGGACTTTCCGCTCGCGACGAGGTGATCGCGCAAATGCCGCACTAGCGCTTCGACGGCACCGAGCTGCACCGCGGTGAACCGCCACGCGCCGGCGCTGAACCTCGGCTCACGCTCGTAATCGTTCGCCGCACCGATCACGCCCTCGCGACCGATTGTCATATTAGAGAAGTCGAACGCTCCGCTGCACGTCCCGCGCATCCCGCGAACCTGCCAACCGGTGTTGTCGGCGCGGTCGGTTTGGCCGGCGATCGGCACGAGGACCAGTTGCTTGCCGCCGGTTTCGTCGCGCGCGGTGACGAGAATGCGGTCGAGATGCCCCGCGCCGGTCGCGAAGCTCTTCGCGCCATCGAGAGTCCACCGATCGTCGCCAACCTTGCGGATCGCGAGACCAGGGGCTGGCTCGGTGTTCCAGACGCCAAACGTCCGTCCCGCCACAAGATCGCGGTCCAGCGTCGCGCGTTGCTCCGCGTCGCCGTAGGTCGCGATCAACTGGACCGCGTTGACATGCCCCTCATACACCCGTCCGAGACTCAGATCCGCACCGCCAATCGCGCGCAGCACGTCGAGCAGCGCATCTGTCGCCCCCCCCGGCGTCACCGCCTTGAACGCACCCAACGCCCCCGCCTCGAACAGCGCATGGAGCCGCTCGGCGGGAAAATCTTCGTGCGTGTTCTCCTGGTCCCACGATGCCGCGAGGTGGCGGACGGCTTCGAGGACAGACCAGCCTGATGGATATTGCGTCAGTGGATACATCCCGGACCATCCGGCTGCGGGAGCGCGCCGGTCACGAACAGACAACGTCGGACGCGCGCGAGCGTTGCGAGTCGCCGTCCGCCGCCGTTCAAACAGTTACGCAGAGGTAAAACGCATGCCAACCATCGGTTAACGCTTGGCCGGCATACTCGCACCATCGGATAGGACGAGATCGATGGCAAGCACACAGGACGTCTTCACGCTGGTCGGCAAGCGCATGCGCGGCACTCTCGGTGAGCAAGGTCATCGGAGTCGTCCCGTCGAGATGCCGCCGATCGCCGAACTCATCTGCCGGATCGATCGCGCACTGCAGGATCGCCGCGCCGCCTGACCCTGCTCTAGTCAGATCGGTCCGCGACGGCGATCGCAGACGCGTACATCGCGGCGGCGCGACGCTCGCGTAGATCCTCGAATGCATCGCCCGGGTCCGGCGCGTCGCCGGTCGAGCGCAACACCGCCCACAAGGCAAAGCGTCGGCCGGGTTCACGCTCGGTGCCGAACGCGATGGCGACCTTCTCCCGTCCGTCGTCGATCGCGCTCTGATCGAGCGCATCGATATCGGCCGTGCCAAAGAAATGTCGTAGTACCGCGTCGAGATCCATTTCGCCTCCTGTAGCGCGCGTAGCCGAAACGCAACCGGTCCCGGCGCGGTGCCGCGGCTCGAAACGGTTGCGATCCCGCCCCCTACCGCTTAGACGCCGCCCGATACGCACGTATCCCGGACGGGTGGCCGAGTGGTTTAAGGCAACGGTCTTGAAAACCGTCGTAGGGGCGACTCTACCGTGGGTTCGAATCCCACCCCGTCCGCCAATTTCCGTTGCTCGGCCGTGCAAATTCCGAAACGGACGATCAGTTGGTTCGGTCCGGCGGTACGATCGGCAGCGGCAGCGCGGCGATCGGGACGCCTTCCTCCGCAAGAGCCTTGGCCTCGGCGAGGCTGGCCCGCCCGTGGATGGTGGCGTGCTTTTCCTCGCCGAGATGCATGGCGCGGGCGCGATCGGCGAAGGCTGTACCGACCCATTGCGATGATTCGAGTGCCTTGGCCTGCTGTTTCGCCAGCGTCGCCAGGGCGGACTTGATCGCGTCGGGGCTCGGGATCGGCGCCTTGCTGTTGCCTTTTGCCGGGATCGCAGGGGCCATGAGCGCCTTGATGATCGTGCTGTCGTCGCAAATCGGGCAGTGGACCTGCCCCGCTTCGCGCTGCGTTTCGTACGCGATGCTAGAGCCGAACCAGGCTTCGAAGACATGACCGCCGCCGCACTTCAGATCGAAGACGATCACCGCACGACCGTCACGGGGGGGATGGCACGACGGTGCGCGATCGCCGGGATGCGCGATCGGACGTCGCGCAGTCGGTCGGCGTCGATCTCGGCAAAACCCAACCCGGACGCCTCACCCATGTCGAGTAAAACATCGCCCCAAGGATTGACGACGAGCGAATGGCCGTAGGTCGTGCGCCCGTCGGCATGCACGCCCGTCTGTGCCGCGGCGACGACGAACGCCCCCGCCTCGATCGCGCGGGCGCGCAGCAGGATGTGCCAATGCGCCGCGCCAGTCGGCCGCGTAAAGGCGGCGGGGACGGACAATATAGTCGCGCCTGCGTCGCTCAAGGCGCGATACAGATCGGCGAACCGAAGATCGTAACAGATCGATGGACCGACCATCCCGACGGGCGTGTCGATAACGGTCGCAGTGTCGCCCGCAACATAGGCGGCGGACTCACGCCAGCTCTCGCCGGTCGGCAAATCGACGTCGAACAAATGCAGCTTGTCGTAACGCGCGCGGATCGTGCCGGTATCGTCGATCACGAACCCGCGATTAGCGAGCCTGCCATCGGAGCGGCGAACCGCCAACGAGCCCAGATGCACCCAGATACCTGCATCGGCGGCAGCGGCGCAAACCGCTGCGAGCACGCGGTCCTCGGCCTCGCTCACGATCGAAGTGCCCGCCCGGACCCGATCGCGGTCTATCAGGCCGGACATCTCGGGCGTGAACAGCATCGCGGCACCCTCGCCTGCCGCCCTATCGATCGCATCGACCAGCGTCGCCGCGTTGACGACCGGATCGATACCGCTCGTCATCTGGAGAACACCGATCCTGGCCATCAGGCCAGCAGCGCGTCGAGACCGCCCTTTGCGTCGAGCGCCGCGAGATCGTCCGATCCGCCGATATGCTTGCCGTCGATAAAGACCTGCGGCATCGTGTTGCGACCGCCCGAGCGCTCGACCATCTCGGCTTTCTTCGGGCCGCCCATCGTCACGTCGAACTGCTCGGGTTCGACGCCCTTCGAGGCGAGAAGTTTCAGCGCGCGCGTGCAGTACGGGCAGAACGCCTTGGTATAGATTTCTACTTTTGCCATGCGTCGGAGATGTGGTTTCCGCCGGGCGCTGTCAACTCGGCGCCGGTAAATTGGACGGTCAATTCGGCGTGGATCAATCGCTTGCCGTCGGAGACAGCACGCGCGCCCAGCACAATATCGTGACGGATCGCGCACCCGCCCTGAGCAAGACGCGCGTACAGCCGTCCGTGGTCGCGCCGCTGGTATACACGTCGTCGACGAGCACGACCGACCGCCCCCGAACCCGCTCGGGCGCGCAAACGGCGAATGCACCCGCAACCGCCTTCGCGCGCGCTTTGGCTCCCAGCCTTCGCAGTACGAGCGTCCGCCGTGCCCGAGCGAGGACGTCGCAATCGTGGGTGACGCCGGATAATGCCGCCACCGATCGGGCGATCAGCGCCGCCTGGTTGAACCCCCGCGACCAGATCCGCCATCGATGCAGCGGCACCGGCACCAGCAGGTCGGCATCATCGGGCATCAGGCGATGCATATGCCGCGCCATCGTCTCGGCAAAAGCGATCCGGCCGCCATATTTGAGCCGCAGCACGAGGCTGCTCGCGATGGGTCCGTAAGCGACCGCGGCGCGGACACCGGCATGCCGCGGCGGCTCGGCGAGGCATGGCGCGCAGACGACGCCCTCGCCGCGATCGAAGGCGAACGGGCGGTTGCACTGCGCGCACCAGGGCGGCCCGAGAAACCGCAGGCTGCTCCAGCAGATCGCGCAGAACCGATGATCCTCGGCGACGGGCGTCCCGCAGCCGCCACAGCGCGGCGGCAACGCGAGGCCGATGATCCGGCGAAACGGTCCGGTCATGCCGTATCTCCCCCGCCCTGAAACCTGCTCCCGTCTGGCTTCCCTGCGAGACCTTGTCGTGGAAGCCCGACCACGGCACAAGCGCGGTCGTGTCAGACAGCCCTCCCGAAATCTTCGACCGCGCGGCGCGTCGCCTGCGTCGCGACCGCGCCGCCCCCGATTATGCCGATCATGCATTTCTTCGCGATACGATGCTCGATGGCATCGCCGAGCGGCTCGACGCGGTCACCCGCCCGTTCACCGACATCCTCGACCTAGGGTGTTTCGATGGCGCATTCTCGCCGCCGCCCGGCGCCCGCGTGGTGCGGTGCGACGCGGGCTTCGCGTTTGCCGCACGGACCGGCGGGGTACAGGCCGACGAGGATCGCCTGCCGTTCGCCGACGCGTCGTTCGATCTGGTGGTCAGCGCCGGCGTGCTCGACCAAGTCAACGACCTGCCCGGCGCGCTTGCTCTCATCCGACGCGTGCTGCGTCCGGACGGGCTGTTTCTCGGCGCGTTCGTCGGCGCGGGGAGCTTGCACGCGCTCCGTGCGGCGTTGCGGATCGGCGAGAGCGAACGCCCCGCGGCGCGTCTTCATCCACAGATCGACGTGCGGTCGGCGGGGGACCTGCTGATGCGCGCCGGCTTCGCGTTGCCGGTCGCCGACGTCGAGACGCTCGATGTCCGCTATGCCAATCTGAGCCGCGTGTTCGCCGATCTGCGCGGCATGGCGGCGAACAATATGCTCGCGCAACGCCAGCCCCTGACACGCGATGTGCTCGCCCGGACGTTCGCAGCATTTGCAAATGCTGCCGACGATACGGGAAGAACGCGGGAGACGTTCCAGATCGTCTTCCTGACCGGCTGGTCGCCCGATCCTTCGCAGCCCAAGCCCGCTAGACGCGGCAGCGCGACGGCGTCGCTGGGCGACGCGCTCAAGCGCTAGGCGATCAGTCCGTCGCCCTCCGCGGCGCGCGCCAGGATTCGTCCCATCGCCTCAAACAGCGCATCCATCGCGACCGGCTTGAAGATCACGTCGTCCGCTCCCGCGGCAAGGCATCGCTGGCGGAGGTCGGGCGCGATATCCGCCGTGACGACGATGATCGGCACGACCGCCTTCGCATCACCTCGGGCGCGGATATGCCGAATCGCGGTTATCCCATCCATGCCGGGCATCCGCAGATCGACCAGCACGATCGCGAACTCGTCGTCATCGAGGATCTTCAAGCCGATTTCGGCGCTCTCCGCTTCGACCATCGTCGCCCCGGCGACGTCGAGCATGTCTTTGACAACACGCCGGTTCATCCGGTCGTCTTCGATGAAAAGGACGTTCACGAGGTAGGTCGCGATGGGCGTTTGAAAGGAGGCGAAAGGACCGTCATGCCGCTACGTCTACGCGTCATGCAGCGTGAGATACAAGGTCAGGAATTGAGTGGTTTTGTGAAACTGATCCATGTAAAACTGCCGCGATAAGATCGGCCCCGCTGACCGGCTTTGCCACGACGCGCGTGATCCCTGTCGCGAGCAATTCGTCGCGTTCCCGATCAGCCGCAACCGGCCAGAGCAGCGTCGTTTCGACACACGCCGATGCGGCTGCGTAGGCGATCCGGGTCAGTGCTGAAATATGATCGCCCTGCCCTCGTACCGTCGCGTCATCGATGAGCACGCGCGCGACATTGCCCAGATCAAGTCGGGCGATAGCTTCGTCGACCGACGTCGCGCACCCGACCGGACCACAACGCGGAGCGAGCAACGTCGTGAACATGCTGCGTGTGATCGGGTTGCGATCGAGCACCAGCGTTACCGTTCCCTCCACAGCGCCGCGTTCGGTGATCGCGATAGGTTCGGCGCGGATCAAGGGAAGCGTCAGCGTGAACGTCGCGCCGCGACCGATCGCGCTGCCGACCGACACCTCGCCGCCCATCGCACGCGCTAGATTGCGGCAGATCGAGAGACCGAGCCCGGTACCGCCGAATTGCCGCGTCGTGCCCGCATCGGCCTGTTTGAACGACTCGAATATCTCCTCGAACTTGCCCGGCGAGATGCCGATACCCGAATCGGTGACGGCAATGCGGAGGCGGTCATCCGTCGCGACGTCGATCGTCAGCGCCACCTCGCCCGATGTCGTGAACTTGAGCGCGTTCGACAGCAGGTTGAACACGATCTGTCGGACGCGCGCGGCATCACCCATGATCATATCCGGACAGCCGTCCAGGTCGACGACGAACGACAATCCCTTGGCACGGGCCTGCTCGTCCCACATCCGGGTCGCGTCGATCACCGTCGCGCGAAGATCGAACGGCGCGGACTCGATCGTCAAATTGCCCGTCTCCATCTTGGCGACGTCGAGAATGTCGTCGACTAGGGCGCGCATCCTGACACCCGCGCCGTGGACGATGTCGAGACGGTCGCGGAGCCCGGACCCGAGCGCCCGATCCGCGAGCATCACCTGCGTCATGCCGAGGATACCGTTGAGCGGCGTCCGTATCTCGTGGCTCGTGGTCGCCAGGAACTCGGTCTTGGCGGCAAGCGCTTTGCCGAGCGCATCATTGGTCACGGCGAGGTCGTCATTCGCCGCCCGCACGCGGTCGCGACTCCGGCGGATCGTGACCAGACCGACCGCAAGCATCGCGATCACCACCGCCACCGCCGCCGATGCACCGAGAAACATATAGCGCTGGGTCTGCGCATGCGCGCGTTCAAACGCGATGCTCCGTTGCAGTTCGGTTGCCTTGAGCTGGCTTATCTTCAGTTCCTGGTTAGCGAAGTCGAACCGTGCCGCCATAAGCGCAGTCTTGGTGTCAGTCGCCAGTTTGGTTGCGTCGTCATCCATTCGCTTAAGGGCTTGAAGTTGCCCCAATGCGCCCTTCGCATCGCCGATCATGCTATAAATGTCGTACGCAGTCTGGTGGACATCCCTGTAGGTCATGTCGGTGTCCTTTGGGCTAAGGCCGACCAAGGATCTGACCATCAACGCGCGCGCCTGCACCACATCGCCGCGCTGCAATGAGATTTGCGCATCCGTTGCCAACAATCTGCTTCGAAGTCCCAGATCGCTCGTGTCTGCCACCTTTCGCGCAAATACCAACGCTTGCTCGGCCCGTGAGAGATTACCGATCTTGAGCTGGATCCATGCGATATTGATATAGATCTGCTCGAGCAGGTTCCGACTTCCAAGAATCTTTGCGATAGACAGGGCCTTGGCAAGCTCGTCTCGTGCCTCCGGGTAGCGGCGCAATAACGCAAGGGAGAGCGCTCGGTTATTATGGATCGAAAGAGAAAGGTTCACGTCAGACTGGTATATGTCTAGCGCTTGCTGGAAGTATTTCAGCGCAGTTTGCTGCTCGCGGGCTTGATCGTACAGCGAAGCGATGAAGACGAGAGCACGGGCCTGCCCGCGGGGATCGTTGAGCTTCCGATATATCTCGAACGCTCCTTGATAATCCCGCAATGCGTCGCCCATTCGCACCCGATTGCTGTCTAGCCACCCCAAGGACAGCAGAAGATCGCCATGAAGCTTTGATTTGGGTTGGCGCTGTGCGATTTGGGCGATTGCGCTCTCGATAGGTGCTTCCGCCATGTCCGATTTGTTGGTCCGCAAATACGCTTCGCCCTGAAGCCACTGCGCGGTAGCGATCGCAACGCTGCGGTCATCGACCTGCGCAATCCGTGAACCAAGACGCTCGGCCTCTATAGCTTTGATCAACGCCTGCTGAGGATTGATGAGCATTGCGGCTTTCGCCTCAGCGACAGCGTCTGCATAGCCCTCATTTGCCTCCCTCGCTGGCGACGGCGGCGTTGCCATTGCCGGCGAGGGCGCCGCCCCCAAAAGCACTACCGCCATGATTAGGGCGAGACTTCGAAGAATGCGGGAGATCAGGCGCGCTTCCACACGGTCGCCAGTCGATTGAATGGCGCCCGGACGTCGGTGGCCAGCGCCAGCGCCTTGCCGTCGTCGAGAAAATGGATCAGCGCATCGATATTGATCGGACGACTGATCAGGAATCCCTGGATCATGTCACACCCCATCACCGACAGGAGCGCCATCGCCGCGGGCGTCTCCACGCCTTCCGCGACGACTTCCATTTCCAGCGCATGCGCGAGATCGATGGTCGAGCGAACGATCAGCGGGTCGCGGTTCGAACTCGTCAATTGCGTGACGAAAAGCTTGTCGATCTTCAATTCTCGCGCCGGCAATTGCTTGAGATACGCCAGTGAAGACAACCCCGCCCCGTAGTCGTCGATTGCGATGACGATGCCGATCTCGGCAAAGACCTTGAGGTTTGCGATCGCGCTTTCGGGATCGCGAATGACCGACGTTTCGGTGATCTCGAACCCGAGTTGAGCACCGCTCTGCTCGACCAACGAACATGCCTGCCTAACGAACCATGCGTCTGCTAAGAGCACGCCGGAAATATTGATGAACACCCGTAGATCGTGCCCGGCCCGCGACAATATCTTCTGATCCTCGATCGACCGTCGTATCGTCCACAGGGTCAGCGCGACAATATCGTGAGTTTCTTCAGCCAATGGAATGAAGTCGCTCGGTAACACCAGTCCGCGTGTCGGGTGGTTCCAGCGAACCAGTGCCTCGACGCTGGTGATCTGCTGCCGTCGGAGGTGCACCTTCGGTTGATACTGCAGAAAAAGCTCTTCGTTTTCGATCGCGACCGGCAAGTCCCGGACGAGTTGAGCCCGATCGATCGCCTCCGTGCTTCCGGCCACGTCGAGCGCGACTGGGGTGCGCTCGATACGCGCCTCCGCCAAAGCCTGTTCCGCTGCCTCGATCAGGTGAACCTCGTCGCGATGCGGGGCCGCCGCGGCACCACCAAGGCGTGCCTGGATATCGTGGGTCTCGCCGTCGATATCGAATGGACGTTCGAACGCGCCTTCCAGCGCAGCGATCGCGACATCGAGCGCAAGCCGAGCCCCACTCTCGAACGCAATTTCCAGAATTTCGCGACCGACCGCAACGATGCGCGCGTCCGGCAGAGCTTCTCGCACCCGCGCGCCGAAATCGACTATCAACGTCTCCGAACGGGCTTTGCCGAGGTGGCGTCGCAGCGCTGCAAAGTTGGCGATTTCTGCCAGGATCAGGAAACGCCAACCGTTCAGCGCCCGATCGCAGATTCCGTCCTGCCGAAGTTCGCCGAGCAACACCGAGTCGACCAGCCGCGCATCGCTTTGCGCCGGGCTGCACTCGATCTGCGAGTACGGATGTTCGCTCATCCCGTCGTGCTATCGGCGAGCCCTAAACATACCCTTAACTGCAAACGACACACACATATAATGTATGGTTAACAGACTATAAAGATGATTGTTTAACGTCGCATTAGTGATATGTTGCACGGGCACCGGTAACGGTGCCCATAAGGGAGCATAAACATGCTGAAGATCATTGCCTCTGTACTCGGAATTACTATCCGACCTTGGTGAATAACGTTCGTCGGTCCGGATCCAGATTCGCCACCAGTTGGCGCGTCCGGTTTCCGGACCGACATTTAACCGTTATTAGTCAATGACTAACGAGTTTTGATCAGGGCTATCCAAACTCGCCTTTAATCAAAACTTCTAACTTTACTTTAAATAAAACCTCATTGGCTGCAAGTTGCATCAATTCCGGTTTCTAATCCCTACATTGCCGAACGGCGCTCGTTCACCAGCCGAATCGACGGTTAGGCCGACGTCACGCCAGCATGTAGCGGAAGAAGCGTCGCCGAGTTCGAGAACCTCATCGAATCGTCGACCGAGCCAAACTTCAACGCCAGCAGATCCAGCGCATAATTCTGGTTCAGCTTCCACGGCTTGCGTTCGCCTTGAACCGGCAGAGCCGCAGCAGCTCGCTGCACATAGCCGGAGGTGAAGTCGAGGAACGCCTCCTGCTTCATGCTGGGATCGTCGTTGGTCGGTGTCGCCTGCCGCAACCTACGTTTCTTCATCGTGTTGAGCAGGCGGCAGATGTACACGGCAGTAAGGTCGGCCTTCAGCGTCCACGACGCGTTGGTGTAGCCGAAGGTGGAGGACAGGTTCGGCACGCCGTCGAACATCATGCCCTTGTACTGGAGCCGTCCGGCGAGTTCGATCGGCTTGCCGTCGAGGCTGAAAGCGACCCCGCTCATCAATTGCAGTTCGAGGCCCGTCGCGGTGACGATCACGTCGGCGGGCAGGTCCTTGCCCGAATCGAGCTTGATACCTGCGGGTGTGATCCGCGCGATCGTGTCGGTGACGATCGAGGCTGTGCCGGCGTTGATCGCGGTGAACAGGTCGCCGTCGGGGACTAGGCAGACGCGCTGGTCCCAGGGATTGTAGCGCGGGGTGAAGTGCGTCGCCACGTCATAGTCCGGGCAGAGCTGATCGCGGACCATGCCGATCATCCGCTCCTTCACCACGGCGGGCTTCTTCCGTGCCATTCGGTAGAAGAACATCCCCATCAACACGTTCTTCCACCGCGTGATGCCATACGCAGCCTTTGCCGGCAGTTTCCCGCGCAGCCAGTTCGCCACGCCGTCCTCGCCGGGGCGTGCGACGATGTAGGTCGGCGAGCGCTGGAGCATCGTCACGTGCGCCGCAGTCTTCGCCATCGTGGGCACCAAGGTCACAGCAGTCGCGCCGCTGCCGATCACGACGACTCGCTTGCCGCTATAGTCGAGGTCCTCGGGCCAGAATTGCGGGTGGACGATCTGCCCGGCAAAGCTGTCCGCGCCCTCGAACTCAGGCGAATAGGCCTTGGCGTAATTGTAATAGCCCGCGCACATCGAGAGGAAGTTGCAGGTCAGCGTTACGCGCGCGCCGTCGGGTCCGGTCGCTTCGACGGTCCAGCGCGCGTCCTCGGTTGACCACGCGGCGGACTTGACGTGGTGGCCGTAGCGGATCTTTTGGTCGATGCCGTACGCATGTGCCGTTTCCTCGACATAGGCGCGGATCGAGGGGCCGTCGGCGATCGACTTGGCCGCGGTCCAGGGGTGGAAGACGAACCCCAGCGTGTGCATGTCCGAATCGGAGCGGATGCCGGGATAACGGAACAGATCCCACGTCCCGCCCATCGACTGCCGACCCTCGAGGATCATGTAGGTCCGGTCGGGGCAGCGCGTCTGGAGGTGGTAGCCGGTGCCGATCCCGGAAATGCCGGCGCCCACCACGATCACGTCGACATGTTCGGTCATGCTGCATCCTCACGCCCCGGCGTTACGCCGTAGGTTTCATAACCGAACCTATCCTGTTGTGATCTTTACTCAATAGTCCTTCGTATATTTCACGCTCGCGCTCTGCCCGCCGCTCGATCCCGCTGCCGACAACAGGCTGAGCGCCCTGGTCAGCGCGATCTCGAGCTGCGTCGAGGTAAAGCCCTTCGCGTCGGTCACGATCTCCACATAGATGTTCTTCGTGATGTACTTGCCCGCGGCGAGGCTGGTGCCGCGACCGGTCGCCTGGTCGGCGCCGAGGACGCGCAACCGGTCGAATCCGGTCGCCGAGCGGAGCTTGCCGAGCGGGTTCAGGCCGCCGCCGCCCGACCCACGCAGCGAGTTCAGTGCGGACGCCAGCTGGATCGCCTCGGTCGCCGACAGATTGGCCGGGCTCGATCCGAACAGCAGGCGGCTGAGCACTTCGTCCTGCGGCAGGACCGGCGTCGACGTGAACGCGATCTGCGGCTTCTGGCCGGTCCCGGTGACGTTGATGACGACGGTGATGTCGCTGGTCGTGGTGGTCGCCTGGATGTTGATATCCGGATCGGTCAGCGCACCGCCACGGAAGCGGATCTGGCCCTTGTTCACTTCGAACCGCTTGCCCGAGAACGAGTAGGTGCCGCGAACCACGTCCATGCCGCCGGTGACGATCGGCGCGGCGGACGTGCCGCCGATGTGCATGTCCATCTCCCATTCGGATTCGAGGCCCATGCCCGAGACGAACAGCTGGTTCGGCGCACGGACGCGGAGGTCGAGCTTGAACTTGCCGATCGCGGGCACGTCCGAGCGATCGGTCGCGACTGGCGTGCGAATGTCGCTCTTGCGGCGGACACCGGTCAGTTCGGGAACCTCGGCCTGGCCCTGACGGATGATCTGGTAGCGTGCCTCGGGGATCTGGAGATCGCCCTGGATCAGGCCACCATTGCGCCCGTTGGTAAGGTGGACCGTGCCCGTCGTGGTCGCGCTAATCGCGTCGCTCTTGGCAAGCTGCGCATCGTTCAGCGTCGCGCGGATGTCGATCGGGAAGCCGCTGTCCGCCGCGAACCCGATCGTGCCCTGTGCCTGCACTGTGCCGTCGCCGGCCTTTGCGGTCAGCTGCGTCAGTTGCAGATCGGTGTTCGAGAACCGCCCGGCGATCCGCATCTGCGACAGACGCGTGCCATAGGTCTCGTTGTCGTAGGTCAGGTTATCGGCGCGGACGACACCGTTCAACTGCGGCGCGGACAGGCGCCCGGAGAAGTCAGCCGCGACCGCGATCGGCCCCGACAGCTGCTGGTTCGGGATCGCGGCAAAGCTGAACAGTACTGCCGAGGGGCCGTTATAGCGGATTCCGCCCGACAGCGGCGCGGCCATCAGGCGCGTGCTCCACGAACCGTTGCCCGCCGGCAGCGGCCGGAGGTTGGCGACCATGCGGCCGATGACCGACGGCCCGCGACGGACCAGCGCACGACCGGTCGCGCCCTCGCCGCCGAGCGTGCCTGCAAACACGATGTCGACGGGTTCGGAGACGGCGGCGAGACCCGAGCGGGTGAAGTTGGTGACCGTCACGCGCGCGTCCGCGGTCGGCAGTGCGGTCGAATTCGCCTGCGCGAAGTCGAGGCTGCCGGTCGCCTTGCCGCCGATGCCGAGGTTCGGGACCAGAGCGGAGAGCGTCGACAGGTCGAGGCGATCGAGGCGGACCTGCGCGTTGGTGCCACGGCCGTAGCTGCCAGCCAGGCGCGCCGAGCCGCCGCCTGCCCCACCGAAGTCGAGGCGGGTTGGGGATAGGCGGTATTCACCCTTAACCGCGTGTATGCGGGCCGGGTTGACGGTGCGGAAGTCTATGCCGTTCGCCTGGCCCTGGGCGGCTACGAGGTAGGTGTTGGGGCTGAGTTTGGCGTTGACCGCTAGGCGGAAGGGGACGCCGTTCGAGCCGGTCACCAACGCCTGTGCGGTGCCGTTGCCGCCGACGTAGTTGACCTTCGCACGTGCTGCCGAGAGGACGATCGCGCCGTAGCGCATGTCAGCGATCTGCGCGTCGGCGACGATCTGTGGCGTCGGGGTCAGCACCGCAGTGGCGTTGACGATCGCGCGGCCGATGGTGAAGTCGACCATGCCGGGGATTTTGGCGCCGTTGGCACGGGCCGCGACGTCGGCGCGCTGGTAGCCACCCTGGTTGGCGAGGCGCACGTTGCCCGACAGGCCTTGCCCGGCGAACTGGAGCGCGCCCGCGAACGGGCCGGCCGCAGTCTGGACGATGCGGCCGCTGCCGACGATCCCGGCGAACACCACGCGGCGCACGTCGACCGCGAGTTGCGCGCCCGGCTTGACCAGCACGTCGGCGGTGAATGGCCCGTAGTTGGTGCCGCCGCTCGCGGTGACGGCATAAGCGCCGCCACGGCCGACGATACGCGCGTTGAGATTGACGAGGCCGACGCCGACGCCCGGCCGCGGTGCACGCAGGACGACGACCGGTGCGGTCGCGCTGCCCGTCACGCGGGCGGACAATGGGCCGTACGCGGTCGAATACGCGTTGGCATTGACCAGAACCGCTCCGGTGGCCGGATCGAACCGGCCTTCGCCGCTAGTCACACGGAACTGTGGCGCGTTCATCCGAAGATTGCGGAAGGTGACGATGCCTTCGGGGCTGTAGCCGATGTCCGAGCGGACGATCGCGTTGCCGCCGAGGAAGCTGCGCGCGCCCTCGTTGAAGATCTGCGAGGTCTGCGCGACGACGCGGCCGGTGATCCCGAAGCCGCCCTTGGGCCCCGGTACCAGTTTCGCGTCGGTCGTCAGGTTGACGATGCCGATCCCGTCGACGCGGTAGTTGTTGATCCGCCCCTTGAGCGCGCCGGTGTAGCGCCCCGTCGCCATGTTCGCGACGACCACCGCGGTCGCATCGATCTTGTCCGAGCGGATCTTGAGGTTGTCGGACAGGACGTTGACGCCCGAGATCGCGAAGTCGCCGTTGATCGCAACGTTGGTCGCGAGACCCCCGACCGCCGCGTTCAGACCGGTCACGCGACGTGCGCGCGCCTTGACCGGCACCAGGATACGGTCCGAGTTCACGCGTGCGAGACCCTCGGCGTAGAGGTTCTCGACGCCCATGTCGCCGAACGCGATCGTCGCCGCGCGGACCTTGTAGTCGACCGTCGGCGTCGCGAACGCGCCATCGAGGACGACGCGTGCCGTGACGTCACGACCGCGCAGGTTCGGCAGGATAGCGCCCGGAGTCAGCAGCTTCGCGTTCACCGCGAAATTGCCGAAGCGGCTGTTGGCGAGATCGATCAGGCCACCGGCGTCGACCGCAAGCGCGTCCGACTTCAGCGTCATGCGCGTGTCGGCCTTGCGGTCGTTGAGCGTGGTATCGATCGCCACGTCGAGCTGCGGCGACGTCAGGCGCTCGACCGGACCTTCGAGATACAGGCCGGGACGCGTCGAGCCGCGCACTTCGATATGACCGTTCTTCGCGGTCAGGCCGAGGTTGGCCAGTTGCCCGCCGCCGAGCGTTGCGACGGCGCGCCCCTGCCACGAGGCCCAGCTGCCGCGGCCATCGACGGTCGCGGTCAACGGTGCCTTGAACGACCCCATCGTCGAGACGACGCCGCCGACCGGCGCGGTCAGCTTCAAATTGACGTCGAGCTTGTTCTGCTCGGGCACCGCGTCGAGCTTGAGCACGAGGTGGTCGCCGCCAGCGATGCCAGCGCCGGTCAGCGCGGTCGCGTTGGTGGTCAGCTGCGCGCGCTTGTCGGCGATGTGGACCGCACCGTCGATCTTGACGATATGCGTCTGGCCAGTGACCGGCTTGGCGATCAGGAAGCGATCGATCACCAGACGGTTCACGTCGATGTCGAGATCGGGGAGCAGCGGCGCGTTGGGATCGGTCGGCGTTGCGTTGAGTATCGGGCGGCGCTGCAGCGTGACCAGCGGCGTGGTCAGCGAACGCACATCGACATGGTTCTTGGCGAACGCGAACGGGCGCCAGTCGACGGCGAGCTTCGGGCTGGTCAGGAACACGCCCTTGGGATCCGACACGCGCACGTCGCTGAGCGTCATCGCGCCGTAGATCGAGCCATCGATCCGACCGACCTTGATATTGAGACCGGATGCGGTGGTGTAGCCGCCGATCTGGTCCGCGACGAGACGCCGGCCCGGATCGGTGTTGATCCCGAACAGCACGATCAGGACGAGCGCGACTAGGCCGACAGCCACGATCGCGAGCCATTTCAGTATGCGCTGCCATAGCGGGCGACGGTCTACGATCACCGTTTCGGTCTGCTCAAACTGGTCCCGCTCAGCAGGGCCCTGTTCAACAGGTGGAGTGCCGTTTTCGGCCATCAGAATGCCTGCCCGATCGAGATATAGAGGGCGACCTTGCCGTCGCCCTTGCGGGGGTTCAGCGGAGTCGCGACGTCGAACCGCATCGGGCCGAAGCTGGTGTAGAACCGCCCGCCGATGCCCGCGCCGTAGCGCAGGGACGACAGGTTCGGCGTGCTGCTCTCATAGCTGTTGCCCGCGTCGATGAACGGCACGATGCCGTAATCACCGAACCGGTAACGCGCTTCGAGTGCAAATTCGTTGAGCGAGCGACCGCCGACCGGGTTGCCGTTGGGATCGAACGGCCCGAGCCGCTGATAGCCATAGCCGCGCACCGAACCCCCGCCGCCGCCATAGTAGCGCCGCGAGGGGGCGAGATCGTCGCGGTCGACGCCCTGGATCGAGCCGGCCTTGGCACGGCCCGCGATGACGATGCTGCTGGAGACGGGATAGTAGAACGTCCCCTCGATCATCGTCCGGACGTATGGCTTGACGGAACCCTGCACCGACGTTTCGGGGCTGAGGTTGAGCGTCAGGCGATAGCCCTTGGTCGGGTTGAGCAGGCTGTCCGAGCGATCGAACTTCACCTGGCCCGGCAGCGCGACGATGCCGTAGGTGCGGCGGACGTCCTTGCCTTGCGTGAAGTCGTAGACGCTTTCGTTCGTGCCGACGAGTTCGCCGCCATAATAATAGGTCAGCGGCTTCTGCCAGATCGGCGTGGAATCGTAGCTCCAGCGAACACCGACGCTGGTCGTGAACGCGTCATAGGCGTCGTAATTCGAATGGTTCGCGCCCGCAGTCAGGCTGAACGTCTTGTCGCGCTTGCCCGCGTTGGCGCGGCGGAACGTGCCCGCCAGACCCTGCTCCTGCGTACCCGCGATCACCGACGCGATCAGCGCGCCCTCGTACGGGAACAGGTTGCGGTGCTGCCACGTGCCCTCCGCGCGGAAGCCCTGCCCCGTCGAGAACCCGACATTGCCGCCGAGCGAGCGCGGCTTGCCCTCGCTCTGGCGGACCAGCAGGTCGACCTGCTCGGTGCCGTCGGGGTTGATCGTGCCGGTGCGGACCGGCTCGACCGACACCGTCGAGAACAGCGACGTCGCGACCAGCGCATCGCGCAGGTCGTCGGTCATCCGGTTGTCGTAGAGCTCGCCCGCCTTGAACCGCGGGAACAGGTTCAGATGCTCGAGATTGAAGACCGGATCGCCCTCGGTGCGAAGCTGCCCGAACGACGAGCGCGGGCCGGTATCGACGGGCAGCGTGTACGCGCCGGTCGGGGTCTGGTCATCGAGCAGGATGTCGCGCTCGCCGACCTTGACGAAGGGATATCCTTGTTGCGGGAGCGTCAGGCTGACATTCGCCTCCGCACCCTGGATCCGCGCGGCCTCGATCGGATCGCCGACCTTCAGCGGCAATTGCGTGCGGACGAGATCGGGCGGGGTCGTCGCGTCCGCCTTCACGGTGATCGACGACAGCGAATAGAGCCGGCCGGGTTGCGCGCTGACGGTCGCCTTCAGCCGCGCGGGCTTGGTCTTGTCGGCATCGGGGATCGTCTCGATCGTCGAGATCGCGGTCGCATCGTAATAGCCGAGCGACTTCAGCAACCGCACCGCCAACGCCTCGTCCTCACGCGCGCGCGCTGCGACCTGCGTGGCGTTCGCGGCCTTGCCCTTGCCCTCGGCGAGTGCGGACAGCGCCTTGTATTCACCTTCGAGCCCGTCGCCCGCCTTGTCGAGACCCTTGGTCGCGGTCTCGTAGCGGATCTCGGGCGCGTCCTTGTCCTTGATATCCGCCGCGGTCTGGAGCGGAGTCGTGTCGAAGCTCGACAGCGGGGTCAGCGGCTGCGCGAGTTGCGGGTCGCTCGGGCCGGTCGGCGGCAGGACGTCGCCCGCCAGCGTTGTCGCGGGGGCTGTCGCAGTGGCGGGTGTTGCCGGTGTTTGCGTCGAGGGAGCGGGCAGCGGCACCATCGCTTCCAGCGGCGCGTTCAGGTCACCGCTCAACGGCGGCAACGCGCTGTCGAACTCGGCGTCCGGCACGATCGGAGCGTCGGAGCGCGGGTCGTTCGACTGCGGCTGGTCGCTGGGCTTTGGCGCGTCGGGACCCTTGGCCGGGGCGGTGCCCGGCTTGGCAAGCTGTGCGGAAGCGAGGCCCGCAAATCCCCCGGTAAAACCTGTAGTCGACGCTACCAACGCCAGAGCGAGCCAATGATGCCGGCGGTTAGAAGCTGTCACACGATCCCCTTTGCAGGCAGCGATCGTGCTCGATTCACCCCCATCTTCGTCCACGTAACGCACATAGGACGGCTTGGTTTCACAAAAATTAACCTCAGACACAGCCGATTAGGCCACCGACCGGCATGACGATCGTATCCCGTCCGGGGCGGTCGATCCGTAGCGTCGCCGACGTCACGGTCGCGCCCGCCGAGATGTCGGCGCGGACGGCGACCGCCATGTCGAGCGTCGCGGTCACGTCGCCGCCGCGATACTGGGTCACGCCGCCAAAGCCGAAGCCGATCGCGGGCGACTGCTTCGTCATCGCGTAGTCATTGGTCTTGCCGTCGATCGCGAGGCGGATCTGCGCGGGGTCGGCGGTGGCCATCGCGACGAGCTGCCGGCCGGCGTCCATGCTCCAGAGATACGCGGCGCATCCCTTGGCGGGTAGCTTCTGCGTGCCGATCGCCCCGAGAGGGCCCGGACCCGAATTCGCCCCCGGATTGACCGCGACAGACGGGGCCGCGGCTTGCAGCGCGAGCATAAGAGCGAGCGAGATCATGGCGTCAGGCCTATCATGAACAGCCACGCGGGATAAGCCGCGATCGCCAGCAACGCGCCGAACGGGAGCGCGGTGTCCGCCGCCATGCTGCGTCCTTTGAGGTGTGCGGCGAGGACCACGCCGAGCCCGATCATACTTGCGATAAGGAGGACGGCGGGCAGCATCTGCCACCCGAGCCACAGCCCGATCGCGCCGAACAGTTTCGGATCGCCGCCACCCATCCCGTCCCGGCCACGTATGCGTCGATAGCCGAATGCGACCAGCCACAGCGTGCCGAATCCGGCGACCCCGCCGATCAGCCTCTCAAGGAGCGGCGGGTCGATGCCGAGCGCGGCGCTGACGAGCCCGGCCGCGGCGAGCAGGATCGTCAGCCGGTCGGGCAGCCAGAATGCTACGAGGTCCAGGCTTGCCAGCGCGAGCAGGAACCATCCGAATATCGCGCCGGCGATGCCGACTACCCCCGGCGCAACGAGCCCCGCGGCCAAGCCGATCGCCAACCCTGCCAGCTCGATCCGCCAATGCACCGGACTGATCGCGACCCCGCACCCTTTGCACCGGCCGCGCAGGACGAGCGCGCTCAACAGCGGCACCAGTTCGACCGCGCGGAGAGTCCGCCCGCAGCCATCGCACGCCGATCGCCCCTGCATCACCGATCGCCCGTCGGGCCAGCGCGTCACCAGCGCCGCGACGAAGCTGCCGATGATCGCCCCGAGCACCCCCAGCCCCACCGGCCAGAACGCAGCCTCAGACACCCGTTTTCCGCACCAGGTAGCGATACACGCCGAGGAGGTTGATCCCGAACAACACGATGTTCTGCGTGCCCAGCGCCCAGTCCCCGGTCAAGGCCGCACCGCTCA
>Ga0265798_10004289_pt1 | contig 19808 bp, 19 predicted proteins | sample P3T30metagenome_FD_192430 | JGI IMG/M metagenome (GOLD analysis project Ga0265798, IMG submission 192430) | Plant litter microbial communities from East Loma Ridge, Irvine, California - P3 T30 | ecosystem: Environmental > Terrestrial > Plant litter > Unclassified | place: USA: California... | reverse complement strand
AATCAACTCATTATTATCCACACTTACAGTTCGCAATTCCGGAGACAATTTAATGTTGCCAAGCGTAATATAGCTGTCACCGTCATGGCTTTTTCTCCGTATTGCCGACTTTATACGGGCATGCAGTTCGGCTAAATGAAAAGGTTTAGCTAAATAATCATCGGCACCCAGGTCGAGGCCAATAACTTTGTCGTCTACGCTGTCCTTTGCAGAAATGATGATTACAGCTTCCTTCTTATTGAGCTTTTTAAGTTCGCGCACTAAGTTCAGGCCACTACCGTTAGGGAGCATGATATCTATAAGCACACAATCGTAATCGTAACTGCCTATTTTCTCACTGCCCGATGGATAGTCATGAGCAGTTTCTACAATGTATTTTTCTTTTTCAAGCGACTCTCGAATCACTTCTCTAAGCCCCTGCTCGTCTTCTATAATAAGGATTTTCATCTTCCCTTGCAATTTTGCGTATATCAAATATACCGATTAACGCAGCAAGGACGGGAAACATTCTGGAAAGAATTAGGAATGGTTTTTACAGTAAGACTATCATAAATAATTACCTGGTTAATAAATCAATTCTTCTTTACACGTTTTAAAACCAGTAGATTTAATGGATTTATGCCTAACCCGGTTACATTACTGCGTGTAAACCGCGATGCCTTATCATAGAATAACGGCACCACGGGCGCTTCCTCCATAACAAGGGCATCCATTTTTTTATACAGTTCGATACGTTTGGCATCTTCTGTTTCTAAAAATGCCGCTTCGTACAGCCTGTCAAACTCTGCGTTTTTAAAGTGCGTATAGTTTGGGCCTCCCGGCGAAAAGTTTTTGCTGTAAAACAACGACAGGTAATTTTCAGCGTCGGGATAATCGGCGATCCAGCTGGCTTTAAAGAACCCTACCTTACCGTTAGAGATAGACTGCGTTAATGTGCTTGGCGGGTTAACATCTACCTGAACGTTAAGCCCTATCTTTTGCCACTCCCGCTGCAGGTACTCTGCAATATCAAGGTAGGAAGCACTAGTGCTCATTTGTATTGTTGGAGCAGTATTACCGCTTTGTTTTTTATAATCTGCAATTAGTTCGCGTGCTTTGGCTGGGTTATAGCTATAACCGGCAGCGCCAAAGCCCGGCAGGCCGTTCGGGATCATGCCGTTTGTAGCGGCGGTACCCATACCGTTACGCAAAAACAATATCATCTTCGCCCTGTCAAAACCATAATTTAGTGCCTGCCTGATACGCTTATCTTTTACAGCCTTATCATTTCCGTCAAGCCTGAAACCTAAATATTCTGTATTAAGGTAGGGTCCGGTAATCATCTTAACGTCGTTCCTGTATTTAGGAGCTAATTCACCCTTGGGCGTAAGGATCTCATCTTTATAAGAGGGGTCAAGACCCGAAACAAAATCGAGCTTGCCCTGCACAAACTGAAGAAAGCCACTTTGCTTATCGGGTAAAAAGGTAACCGCAACAGCCTCAAGGTAGGGAAACTGTATGCCTTTATTATCTTTCTCAAAATATAGGGGATTTTTACGCAGCACCAACTTTACATTCTCCTCCCATATCTTAAACTGAAAAGGTCCTGTTCCTATAGGGTTCGACCTAAAGTCATATCTCCGCGTATCAAAGGCTTCATGCGGTACCACCGATGCATATTTCATGGTAAGCAGTCCTAAAAAAGCAGGGAACGTTTTATTTAGCCTTATCTGGAAAACAGAATCATTCACCGCTTCAAATTTCTCGACACTTTGCAATATCCAGCGTCCGGGAGCAGCAATTTTTTCGTCGAGTAACCGGTTAAGGCTGTAAGTAAAATCTCCCGCTGTAACGGTGCGCGTGCTATCCTTACCGAACACGCCATTTTTATGGAAATAGACATCGTTACGCAGTGTAAAAGTATACGTTTTACCATCAGAGGAGATTGTCCACGATTTTGCGATATCCGGTTTAATGTTCAGGCTGTCATCAAGTTGTACAAGCCCGTTAAAGAGTTGGTTCGCCACCCATATAGAAGGGCGTATTTTGGCAAATGCCGGGTCGAGCGAGTTTACAGCGGCATTTTCGTTATAGCGAAATACCAAATTATCTTTTTGCTCTGCTGATTTCTCATTACATGAAATAAAAAGCAACAGGATTATAAGTGGATATAAGTTTGTAAAGATTGAACGCATGTACCGTTGGTAATAATATTAAAGCTGCTATAATAAATCTGAGCAATTGCAGCGGCATAAAGATATTGTATTTGGCCTGAATAATAAAGAAGTATGGCGCAACTCACCTAAATGACCATTTTTTAAATGAATTTTTGTTTGTAACTTTGCAGGCTTATTTATAAGGCTTTAGGATTAATGATTATGGAAGCAAGAAAAAAAGTCGCTTTTTATACTTTAGGATGTAAACTGAATTTCTCGGAGACATCTACCATTGCGCGCAATTTTCAGGAAGAGGGTTTTGACCGTGTTGATTTTGAAGAAGTTGCCGATATTTACGTTATTAATACCTGCTCTGTTACAGAGAATGCCGATAAGCAGTTTAAACAGATTGTGCGCAAAGCGCTAAAGCATAATGATAAAGCTTTTGTGGCAGCCGTAGGTTGCTATGCGCAATTAAAGCCTGAGGAACTTGCCGCCGTAGATGGCGTAGACCTTGTTCTTGGCGCTACCGAAAAGTTTAAGATTACCGATTATATAAACGACCTCAGCAAGAATGATATGGGCGAGGTACACTCCTGCGAAATATCTGAAGCTGACTTTTATGTAAGCAGTTATTCTATAGGCGACCGTACCCGTGCCTTTTTAAAGGTGCAGGATGGCTGCGACTATAAATGTACCTATTGTACAATTCCGTTAGCAAGGGGCATATCCCGTAGCGATACCCTGCAAAATGTTCTTGATAACGCAAAGCAAATATCTGCACAAAACATTAAAGAGATTGTGCTCACCGGTGTGAATATAGGCGACTATGGCAAAGGCGAATTTGGCAATAAAAAGCATGAGCATACTTTTTATGAGCTGGTTCAGGCACTTGATAAAGTAGAAGGTATAGAGCGTTTGCGTATCTCTTCTATTGAGCCTAACCTGTTAAAAAATGAGACTATAGAATTTGTGTCTCAAAGCCGCACTTTTGTACCACATTTTCACATTCCGCTGCAAAGCGGCAGTAATGATATTTTAAAATTAATGCGCAGGCGTTACCTGCGTGAGGTGTATACAGAACGCGTAAATAAAATTCGCGAAGTAATGCCGCATGCCTGTATTGGGGTAGATGTCATTGTAGGCTTTCCGGGCGAAACTGACGAACATTTTCTTGAGACCTACAACTATCTCAATGAAATGGATATTTCGTATCTGCATGTGTTTACCTACAGCGAACGTGATAATACTGCCGCCGCAACCATGGATGGCGTTGTGCCCATAAACGTACGTAACAAACGCAGTAAAATGCTACGCGGGCTATCAGTTAAAAAGCGCCGTGCTTTTTATGAGAGCCAGTTAGGCACTACGCGAACTGTTTTATTTGAAGGCGATAACCGGGAAGGGTACATTACCGGTTTTACAGAGAATTATGTAAAAATAAAAATGCCTTGGAACCCTGAACTTGTTAATACTCTTAAGGAGGTAAAACTACTCTCTATAGATGAAGACGGATTAGTTAAAGCAGAGTTTACTGACACTTCGCTTATTGATAAAGGAATATCTGCATTTGAAGCATTGTTTGCTTAAAATAATATGAAACAAAAAAGGCTGTCTATATTAGGCAGCCTTTTTGTTTTAAAATTTATATCCTACAGAAAAAGAAAACACGTCGTTGGTTAAATATTGATCTGCCGTATCGGGATCCTTGTTTATGTTTGACAATCCTGCGCTATATCTTGCCTGGAAGAATACACCTATAGGCAGATCGTAACCTATACCACCAAAAAGAGCAAAGTCAACTTTTTCATAATTATTTTTTTCATCGCTTTCTAACGACAAATCTTCTCCGTCTGCTTTTACAACTACTACTTCGTTAGCACTTACCAAAAATCCTATTTGCGGACCTGCCTGCAGGCTTAGCCCTTCTATTATATAATACTTTAATGCAACCGGGACATTGATATAATTAAGTTTGGCTGTAAGTTCAGAACTATCGTCTAATTCAACACCCATATAGTTATTGATACTTCGTTTTGTTCCCTGCTGTGAGTAAACAATTTCAGGCTGCACTGCAAAGTTGTTGCTAAATATGAGCTCGGCTAATACACCTGCGTTAAAGCCAGCCCTTCCACTTGTATTTTCTGCATCGGCGCCCCATTCGGCTATATTAAGACCGGCTTTTACACCAAATTTAATATCCTGTGCATTTGCCGTAAACCCAATTGCAAATAGCGTTGCAATTGCATAAATAAATTTTTTCATAATAAAGATTGTTGATTTTGCGGCGAATGTAATACTAATATTATAATGGTGAAATAGAAGTAAACATTTTTTGAACTTACAATCCTAATACAATCAGTCGTCCCTGTATTACAAGTTCTCTAAAACCAAATTCCTGCCTTATGTATTCAAAAGCGTTATTGTGATATAGGAATACATGAGTTGGGTCGGTTTTATAAAACCATGTGCCAAAATCTCTGCCCGGGTCAAACCTGTCGGTCATTATATATAATTTACCAGCGGCTTTTAAAAGGCTGCGCAGTTGTGCAAACTCGGTATAGGGTTTTTTAAAATGTTCTGCAGTTTCACTGCACGCTATGTAGTCATATTTTTGCCGTAAGGCCTGCAGGTCATTATGGAAGAATAAGTCAAACTCCCTAACGTCATAATGATTATCTCTCAAGACTTTTAAAATAGGTGAGCCGGTTCCCGATCCAAAATCCAAGCCGGTATGTTCAGGTTTAAAATCTGTCAGGATAGCGTTGGTAACCGGGCTTACAAAGTTTTGGTATCGCAGGTCTTCGGGGTCATTGTTATGGCACAGGTAGTGTGCCTTTTCCGCTTCGGGCAATAAATAATCCTTAGGGTGCGTAAAAACCGAAAGGCAAAGGGAGCATTGTAAAAACTCCCTTTGCCCTAGTGTATAAAAGCTATTTGATGATGAGCCGCAAAGCGGGCACGCAACAGTTTCCATGTGCTATTACGGGTTGGTACTCCAAATACCGCTATCTTTAATAAATACCCTTTTATTTAGTTTAAGCTGTGCTATAATGAGTTCGGCAACGTCTTCAGGCTGCATAACTTTGTCGGGATTGCCATCAGTAAGGTTAAGGTCTTTAGCCATATCTGTAGCCACGGTGCTTGGTGTAAGTGCCGTAACACGAATGTTGTGCTTGCGTACTTCCTGCATTAGCGACTCTGTTAATCCCATAACAGCAAATTTAGAGGCACTGTAAGCACTGGTTGCTGCAGCGCCACGCAATCCTGCTGTAGAAGATATATTTATAATGTCGCCACCCTGCGCTTCTATCATTCCCGGCAGCACGGCACGGGTAGCATAATAAGTACCAAACAGGTTTATCTTGATTATATCTTCAAACTCGGTAGGGGTAAGGTCAAGGAATTTACCAAATTTGCCCACACCGGCATTATTGATTAAAATATCTATGGTTTTAAATTGGGCAAGGGCCTTTGCTACTGCTTCGTTAACCGAATTGATATCGGCAATATCAGCTGTTACAATTAGTGCCTGCACTCCAATACTTTCTGCCTCGGCGGCTACAGCTTCAAGATCTGTTGTAGTGCGGGCGAGCAGGATTACATTTGTTCCTTCGGCAGCCAGTGCAAGTGCCACTGCTCTGCCTATTCCTTTACCGGCACCGGTAACAAGGGCGGTTTTACCTTTTAAACTTTGCATTTATTTGTTGTTTTAGATACGAATTTCACAGATTGATAGTGCTGATTGAAATTCCGGTCTGCTTAATAGAAAGACTAATCAGTATGTAATTATTTATTGTTATAATCGTATGCCGGGCGGAAGCATGTCCTTATACCTCGGGTTTTTCCTGAAAAACGCGGCTACTTTAGGGTGGGTAGGCACTACGCGAAAACGACGCTCTTCGGCAATTGCCAGAATATCTTTTATAAAGTCAGATACAAAGGGTTCTTCTTCTACACCTTCCGGTACGTTTATGCGGGTAAGGAACAGCTTTCGCTCCTGTATAGAATACTCTATAGATGCCATTTTGCCGTTTACAGTAGTTTCAAACTGTCTTGAAAACACATTGTCTTTAATTTCCATAACTGTCATTAAATTGCATTGGTACTTCAATAATCAGAATCTTTGCAGGCGTGCGGGTGCTTACTGGCAGCACCTCAAACTCGAGTGCGCCAAAGGCATCACGCTCGTTAATTACCTGCCCATCTATCTCAAGTTCACCCTCTATTAGGAATATGTAAACGCCATTCCCGTTTATTTTTAAGTCATATTCTATTGCCTGCCCTGCATCATATACTCCCAGGTATAAAAAGGCCTGCTGGTGTATCCATAAGGCGTTGCCATCGTTCTTATCCGGTGGCGACACCACATTTACAAGCGTATTACGATTGCTTTCAAGATCGAAGCTTTTTTGGTCATAACGCGGCTCTACATTTTGCTGCTCCGGGAATATCCATATTTGCAGCGTCTTGGCACGGTCGCTGTGGCTGGCGTTCATTTCAGAATGCTGCACGCCGGTGCCTGCGCTCATGACCTGCACCTCGCCAAAGGTCACGGTTGCCTGATTGCCCAGGCTGTCACGATGGGTAAGGCCACCTTCGAGGGGTATGGTAATAATTTCCATATTGTCGTGCGGGTGTGTGCCGAAACCCATACCGGCCCCAATGGTATCGTCGTTAAGTACGCGGAGCATACCAAACTGAACGTTATCTGGGTTGTAGTAATTACCAAAAGAAAAAGAGAAATTAGCCTGAAGCCAGCCATGATTTGCCGTGCCCCGTTCGCTTTTAGGGAATAGTCGTGTTCTCATAATTTGTTGATAAATTAAATGTAAGGGCAGTAAGGCTGGCCTAAAAACTTTAATTTTATACAAATTTCGGAATAAAAATTGATTGTAACGCTTACATAAGCGTTAAAACCCACAAATGGAGAAGATACCTGTATACTTTGTGCCCGGTATGGCAGCGAGCCCACTTATTTTTGAATACATTAAATTGCCGGAAGACCGGTTCGAGATGTTTTTTCTCGAGTGGATGATGCCCAATGACGGGGAAACCTTAAAGCAATATTCTGCCCGAATGGCAGAAGGCATTAAGCACGATAACCCTGTGTTAATAGGCGTATCTTTGGGAGGGCTGGTAGTACAGGAGATGGCAGATATTATGAACACACGAAAGGTTATAATAATATCGAGCGCTAAATGTAATAAGGAGTTTCCGCGAAGGATGAAATTTGCAAAGCTTACTAAGATTTATAAAACATTCCCTACCCGGATGATACAAAATGTTGATGCTGTTCGAAAGCTATTTCCCGGTAACAATGTGTTAAACAGGAGGCTCGACCTCTATGAAAAATATCTTGCAGTACGCGATAAGAAATACCTTGACTGGGCGTTTAAGGTTGTAATAGAATGGGACAGGGAAGTGCCAAACCCGGATGTAGTACACGTTCATGGTGATGCAGATGGGGTATTTCCGGTACGCTATATAAAAAACTATGTTCCCGTAAAAGGAGGCACACATATAATGATTATTAACAGGTTCAGCTGGATGAATGAACATCTGCCGGGACTTATATTAAAATAAAAAACAATTTATGGAATTGATTAAGAGAACAGGATTAATGGTATCTATGATACTTTTTGGCGGTATGCTGATGCACACAATTGATAATGGAACAGCCGACGCTAAAGAAATTACAAAAGAACGTTATTTCCCTGCCAAGATAGATTTTGCCGGCGAAAGTGCCCCCCTTAATATTAGTGATGTGCGCGAGCGCCTTGACAGGGAGTTGCTTGTAAATGCTAACCTGGACGCTACTACAGTGCTAATTATTAAACGTGCGAACAGAGCCTTTCCTGTTATAGAGCCTATCTTAAAAAAATATGGCATCCCTGACGATTTTAAATACCTCGCTGTAATAGAAAGCGGACTGGTAAATGTTGTTTCTCCTGCAGGGGCGAGGGGTGTATGGCAGTTTATGCCCGATACTGGTAAGGAGCGCGGCCTGGAAATTAACGATGTGGTAGACGAGCGTTACCATCTGGTAAAATCTACCGAGGCGGCATGTAAATACCTGCAGTCGGCGTATGCTAAATTTGGATCGTGGACCCTGGCTGCGGCATCATACAACGGTGGTTTTGGTGGCGTAAATAAACAAATCACTTTTCAGGGCGTGACAAATTATTACGATTTGCTGCTTACAGACGAAACTGCGCGTTACGTTTTCAGGATACTCGCGCTTAAAGAGATCATGCAGCATCCTGCACTCTACAACTTTACGGTTACACCGGCAGAAATGTATACAGCACTTCCGGTTAAAAATGTAGAGGTAACCTCCAGTATTCCGGACCTTGCCGTATTTGCTAAAGAACAAGGGATCAATTACAAAATTCTTAAAGTGCACAACCCATGGCTGCGTGACCGAAAACTAACAGTGGCCGACGGTAGAAAATATACAGTTGAAATTCCGCTTTCAGGATATTAATAATAGTCCGCGTGCACACTAACCGCACCAAAACCTCCCTCGCTGCAAAAAGTAAGGGAGGTTTTTTTTATAATAAAATCTTAGAAATTAAGTTGCTCAAATTTTTTAGGATTTATAAGCGGATGTGCGATTTAGATAGTGAATATTTAATTTAATTTTTATTATGACTTCTAAATTGACAATAATTCAAATATACAATCCAATGGGATATATTATATTCAATCATATTTAAATAAACGTGAAAAAAATTCAACAAATTAATTGTTTTAATAAGGAATTATATTAAGTTTGTTTAGGATTATGAAAAACATCAACAACATAGCAGTAGCCATTATTAGCATTATTGTCATTACAGACAATGCCTGAGGGATACTGTAGTTATATACCAAATATATAGAGCCGTTCCCACACAAGGGGAGCGGCTTTTTTCTTATAAATTTTTACTAACGCTATGTATTATAACAGCAATTCGATCATCTATTTCAACGGAAACTTTGTAAAGGCATCTGAGGCTTCAATCAATCTTTATTCGCAATCGCTTCATTACGGATATGCTGTTTTTGAAGGCATCAAATCGTATAAGACAGATGGTGGTACAATAATTTTTAAGGCAGAAGAGCATTACGATCGTCTTCGCAGGTCGGCAGCGTTAATGCACATACCATTCGAATATTCTACAGAAGAACTTACAGCTTTGTCCTACGAAGTTTTAAAACGTAATGGATTATCGGATGCCTATATGCGGCCTATAGTGATGTGTTCGCCTAACATGTCGCTTTCTAAAGGCAAAGAAAGTTACCTGGCAATAGAGGCCTGGGAGTGGAGCAACGGCTATATGGCAAATAAGATGCGCATCATGACTTCTACGTTCGAGCGTCCTAACCCAAAGGCCTTTAAGGTTGAAGCTAAAGTAAGCGGGCATTATGTGAATTCTATATTAGCGTGCCAGGAAGCAAAAGATGCCGGCTATGATGAGGCTTTGGTATTAGACAGTAACGGTTATGTTGCAGAGAGTAGCGGTGCCAATGTTTTTTATGAAAAAGACGGTATCCTATATACACCTGCAAAAGGCAGCATACTGCCGGGTATTACTCGCGCAACGGTGCTCGAAATATGTGCCGAACTCGACATCCCAACACAGGAAAAACTCTTTACACCAGCCGAGATGCGCGGAGCCGATGCTGCTTTCTTTTGTGGTACTGCAGCCGAGATACTTGCATTAGACTCGCTTGACGATGTGCCTTTTACAAAAAACTGGGACGACAGCTTAAGTGCTACCATACAGAAAGCCTACCGCAATATAGTGTTAGGCAAAAATTTAGAAGAGTTTAAGCTGCAATTGAGATAGTTTGCAGTCTGGGTCACAGTTTTCAGGAATAACAATAAGATAAATAATTAGTTCTAGCCTGAGTATAGCTGCTCTGTCCTTCGGAGCGGGGGCTGGGGTGAGGATTAACAAACACAAACAAAAACAGTATCCTAAGCTCGCTTTTAACAGTGTAGCTATTCCCCTCTACTTGAGAGAGGGGTTAGGGGTGAGGATTAATAGGTATGAGTTTAAGAAGGACGCAGTCAACTTTAAACTTTAAACCTGAAATAGATAACAATGGAATTAAACAAATATTCGAAAGTCTTTACTCAGGACGATACACAACCCGCCGCCCGCGCCATGCTTTATGGTATAGGGTTTAACGACGACGACATGAAAAAGGCTCAGGTGGGCATAGCCAGTATGGGTTATGACGGCAATACCTGCAACATGCACCTTAACGAGTTGGCTGCAGTTGTAAAAAAGGGCACATGGCAAAGCGGACTGGCCGGGCTCGTTTTCAACACCATTGGCGTAAGCGATGGCATGAGCAATGGCACCGATGGTATGCGGTACTCATTAGTAAGCCGTGATGTAATTGCCGATAGTATAGAGGCAATTTGTGGTGCACAGTATTATGATGCATTGATTACCCTGCCGGGGTGCGACAAGAACATGCCGGGAAGTATTATGGCAATGGGCAGGCTTAACCGCCCTTCCATCATGGTATATGGCGGCACCATTGCGCCCGGATGTTATAAAGGCGAAGAGCTTAATATAGTTTCGGCATTCGAGGCTTTAGGGCAGCGGATAGCCGGTAATATGAAGGAGGAAGACTTTCAGGGAGTAATACGTAATGCCTGTCCCGGCGCAGGAGCCTGCGGCGGAATGTATACTGCAAATACACTGGCTGCGGCTATCGAGGCTCTGGGTATGAGCCTGCCGTATTCATCAAGCAACCCGGCGCTGAGTCCGGAGAAGCAGCAGGAATGCCTTGATGCCGGCGAACATATAAAACTATTATTAGAAAAAGATATTAAACCAAGCGATATCATGACACGCAAAGCTTTCGAAAACGCGATGCGAATAGTTATTGTACTTGGCGGAAGCACCAATGCCGTACTGCATTTTATAGCCATGGCAAAAAGTGTTGGTGTGGTAGTAACTCAGGACGATTTTCAGGCAATGAGCGACATAACGCCTGTTTTGGCTGACTTTAAACCCAGTGGCAAGTACCTAATGCAGGACTTACACAACAATGGTGGTATCCCTGCCGTACTGAAGTATTTGCATAAAGAAGGGCTGCTGCATGGTGACTGTCTTACCGTAACCGGAAAAACGGTTGCCGAAAACCTTGAGAGCGCCGCCGACCTTGATTTCGACGCGCAAAAAATAATTCGTCCTGTATCAGATCCTATAAAAGCTACCGGGCACCTGCGTATATTATACGGCAACTTAGCACCGGGTGGCAGTGTGGCAAAAATTACAGGCAAAGAGGGAGAAAAGTTTACAGGCCCTGCGCGTGTCTTTGATGGTGAGAAGAACCTTATTGCCGGAATATCGAGTGGGAAAGTTCAGCACGGTGATGTAATCGTTATTCGTAACGAAGGACCAAAGGGAGCACCGGGCATGCCCGAAATGCTGAAACCTACGAGTGCCCTTATAGGTGCCGGGCTTGGGAAGAGTGTCGCCCTGGTAACCGACGGCCGCTTTAGCGGTGGCACCCATGGTTTTGTAGTAGGGCACATTACCCCCGAAGCTTTTGAAGGTGGTACTATAGGGTTGGTAAACGATGATGATATTGTAGAGATAGATGCGGTGAACAATACACTTGTGCTGCATGTATCTGATGACGAACTTGAAAAACGAAGGCAGGAATGGCAACAGCCAAAGCTTAAAGTAACCAAAGGATTATTGTATAAATATGCCCGCACGGTATCATCGGCAGCAGAGGGCTGCGTAACCGATGAGTGTTAGTAAGACAACGCATTTATGGAAAAGACAATAGAAAAATCGGTACCCGCTGCAGCACAGCATGAGGCAGTAACACTTACAGGCGGTCAGGTATTGCTCGAGGCATTTATACAGGAGGGGGTAAGCACTATTTTTGGCTATCCCGGTGGTGCTATTATGCCTATTTATGATGCACTTTATGATTATAACGAGAAGCTGCAGCATATACTGGTACGCCATGAGCAGGGAGCTATACACGCCGCGCAGGGTTTTGCACGGGTGTCGGGCAGGACGGGTATTGTGTTTGCCACAAGTGGTCCCGGCGCTACTAACCTTGTCACCGGGCTTGCCGATGCAATGATAGACAGCACGCCGTTGGTTTGCATAACAGGGCAGGTCTTTGCGCACCTGTTAGGTACCGATGCCTTTCAGGAAACCGATGTGATAAACATAACGTTGCCGGTTACCAAATGGAACTATCAGGTTACCGATGCCGAAGAAATACCTGCCATAATAGCAAAGGCATTTTACATTGCTGCCTCGGGTCGCCCGGGTCCGGTACTTATAGATATTACTAAAAATGCACAGCTGCAAAAAATGCAGTTTACGGGTTATACAAAATGCAATTTTATACGCAGCTACAGGCCTAAACCTGTCGTAAGGCATGAATATATAGAAGAGGCCGCAAAGCTTATCAACTCGGCAGAAAGACCCTTTGTAGTTTTTGGTCAGGGTGTACTATTAGGTAAGGCAGAACAGGAATTTAAAGCCTTTATAGAAAAGGCGGGGATACCCTCGGCGTGGACCATCCTTGGCAACAGCGCCATATCTACAGATCATCCGTTAAACGTGGGCATGGTAGGAATGCATGGCAATTACGGGCCTAACAAACTCACAAACGAGTGCGACGTGCTTATTGCTATAGGCATGCGTTTTGACGACCGTGTCACCGGAAGGCTTGACATGTATGCCACACAGGCCAAAATAATTCACTTAGATATAGATCCTGCAGAGATAGATAAAAATGTAAAGGCCGATGTGCCGGTGTGGGGAGACTGCAAAGAAACCCTGCCTTTGCTTACGGCATTGGTTGACGGGAAGTCGCATGGCGCGTGGCACAAAAAGTTTATTGATTGTACCGTAAAAGAAACAGAAAAAGTTATTTACGATGAGCTAAACCCAACAGATGAAGTGCTTACCATGGGCGAGGTTATTCGTAACCTGAACGAACTTACCGGTGGCAATGCTATAGTAGTGACTGATGTAGGTCAGCACCAAATGGTAGCCTGCCGCTATGCAGAGTTTACACAATCGCGCAGCAGCGTAACCAGTGGAGGCCTGGGCACTATGGGGTTTGCACTGCCGGCGGCGATAGGCGCAGCTTATGGCGACTCAACCCGCCCTACCGTGGCTATTATAGGCGATGGCGGCATCCAGATGACAATTCAGGAACTGGGAACCATCATGCAATTTAAGCCCAACGTAAAAATTATGATACTTAACAATTGCTTTTTAGGTATGGTGCGCCAGTGGCAGCAACTGTTTCATGAAAAAAGGTATTCGTTTGTAAATATAGAGAGCCCTGATTTTGTAATGGTGGCAAAAGGTTATGGCATACCTGGCGATAGCGTTTCACAACGCGAAAATCTGCGTGATGCTATTAAAACGATGCTGGATCATGACGGAAGTTACCTGCTGGAAGTTATGGTGGGTAAAGAAAATAATGTATTCCCAATGGTACCGCAGGGTAAAAGCGTAAGTGATATTGTGCTGAGCCGAGAGGAAATTGGGTAAATGCCGAAAGTTTATAAGGTTGTTGCTCCTGCCGACAGGGTGAATGGGCAGGGTAAATCAGTTTAAGGCATGAATGGTTCTTCTGTATCAAAACATAAGAATATTAATTTAAATAGGAATGAAAAAAGAATTTACCATAACCGTGTATACCGAGAATCATGTAGGGCTGATAACCCGCATTGCAATTATTTTCTCGCGCCGGAAAATTAACATAGAGAGCATTAACGCCGGACCCAGTGAAGTAGAAGGCATAAGCCGCTTTACACTGGTCATTACCGAAACCGAAGATGTAGTGCAAAAAGTAGCCCGGCAAATTGAAAAACAGGTGGAAGTTTTAAAGGTGTTCTATAATACCGATGACGAAATTGTTTGGCAGGAAATGGCTATGTACAAGGTGCCGACAAAAATTATTGTAGAACAGGTTAAAGTAGAAAGGTTGTTGCGTCAGTACGGTGCCAATACCGTAGTGATTCGGAATGACTACACGGTGTTTGAAACCACAGGACATAAAGAAGAGATAGATGCTTTGGCCGCAGCACTTGAGCCGTGGGGACTAATAGAATTTGTGCGTAGTGCACGTATCGCCATTATCAAAGCAAGTGAAGGCATGCATAGCGCCGTACTCGAATTTGAAGCTGCCAAACCAAGCGAGCCCGCTGCCGAAAATGAATTTTTAGATAAAAGGGATGGCGTTTTTACCATGTAAGTTTTATAATTAATCTTACTTGGAATTTTAAAATAGATATTAAAACCAGTAAACCGTGAAGGTTTAAAAACAAATAGTAAAAGATGGCAAAATTAAATTTTGGGGGCGTTGATGAGAACGTAGTAACCCGCGACGAATATCCGTTACAAAAAGCACAGGAAACACTTAAAGATGAGGTAGTAGCTGTTATAGGCTATGGGGTGCAGGGTCCCGGCCAGGCATTGAATCTTAAAGACAACGGCGTTACGGTAATTGTGGGCCAACGTAAAAATTCCAAATCGTGGGACAAGGCTGTCGCCGATGGTTTTGTACCGGGAGAAACCCTTTTTGAAATTGAAGAAGCCCTGAAAAAAGGCACTATTATATGTTACCTGCTTAGCGATGCGGCACAAATAGAATACTGGCCATTGGTAAAAGAAAATCTTACTGCGGGTAAGGCATTGTATTTTTCGCATGGTTTCGGGATTACGTTCAACGGGCAGACAGGTATCGTACCTCCCGAAAATGTAGATGTATTTTTGGTTGCACCAAAAGGATCGGGCACATCGTTGCGCCGTATGTTCCTCCAAAACCGCGGGCTAAATAGTAGCTACGCTATTTTTCAGGATGCTACCGGCAGGGCGTTCGAAAGGGTAGTATCATTAGGAATCGCTATAGGCAGTGGGTATTTATTCGAAACTGATTTCCAAAAAGAAGTTTACAGCGACCTTACCGGTGAACGTGGTACACTTATGGGCGCCATACAGGGAATTTTTGCCGCACAGTATGATGTACTCCGTAAAAGAGGGCATAGCCCAAGCGAGGCGTTTAATGAAACGGTAGAAGAACTTACCCAGTCGCTTATGCCATTGGTATCTGAAAATGGTATGGACTGGATGTATGCTAATTGCAGCACAACGGCACAACGCGGTGCTTTAGACTGGTGGAAGCGTTTTAGAGACGCTACAGCACCGTTATTTGAAGAACTGTATGACAGCGTTGCCACCGGTAAAGAGGCAGGCTATTCTATCGAAAGTAACAGCAAGGAAGGTTACCGCACGGGCCTTGAAGCAGAACTGGCTGAACTTCGCGACAGCGAAATGTGGCAGGCGGGCAAAACGGTGCGTAGCCTCAGGCCGGAGAATAATTAAGACAAAATAACATCAACTTTGTCCTTGCAATATTATAGAAAGTCTTACAATAAACAAATTTAACCACAGAGATCACTAAGTTTTTCACAAGGGACACTAAGCTGATGCTGACAGGCTTGTTCCAAGCTACAAAGAACACAAGGCAGGATCGGCAAAGCTTTGTGTACTTCAATTCCGAAGATCGGAATTGCTACCCTCGTGTACTTTGTGAAAAACCTTGTGCTCTTCGTGGTAATTATATTCTGACAACCCGTCTGGATGTCAGGATTAAATACAATGTAAATGAATACCCAGCCCATTACATATTCTCCAACTATAGACGATGTAAAACGTGCTGCCGAAAGGCTTAAGCATGTGGTTTTCAGGACGCCGCTATCGGCTAACCGTACTGCATCTGAACTTTATGGTGCTAATGTACTCTTTAAGCGAGAAGACCTGCAGCAGGTGCGCTCTTACAAAATTCGTGGGGCGTATAATAAGATGGCAACGCTTAGCGATGCTGAGCGCAAGCAAGGAGTGGTTTGCGCCAGTGCGGGAAATCATGCGCAGGGTGTGGCATTGGCCTGCTGCAAGATGCAGGTACACGGAACCATATTTATGCCTACACCCACGCCTGGGCAAAAGCTGGAGCAGGTAGCGATGTTTGGCGGGGAATATGCCCGGGTTGTTTTGGCAGGCGATACGTTTGATGAGGCTAAAGAAGCAGCGTTGTTATATTGTGCAGAACAGGGGGCGGTTTTTATTCACCCATTCGACGATCCCTATATTATAGAGGGGCAGGCCACAATAGCCCTTGAGATACTGGAGCAGGCACAGCAACCCATAGACTACGTTTTTGTGCCAGTGGGAGGAGGAGGCCTCGCGGCCGGATTAAGCAGTGTTTTCAGGATACTGTCGCCTCATACCATGATTATTGGTGTAGAACCTACGGGCGCTCCCAGTATGAAGCAGGCGCTTAAAAAAGGCGAGCCGGTACATTTAGATCGCATCAACAAGTTTGTAGATGGCGCCGCGGTGCAAAAAGTTGGTAGCTATACTTTTGATATCTGTAAGGAGAACCTTATCGATATGCTGCTTGTAGACGAAGGTAAGATATGTCAGGTTATATTATCCCTTTATAATAAAGATGCTATCGTTATTGAGCCCGCAGGAGCACTTTCGGTAGGGGCGTTAGAGCAATATGCCGATAAGATAAAAGGTAAAAATGTGGTATGTATTATTAGCGGAAGCAATAACGACATTACCCGTATGGAAGAAATTAAAGAGGGTGCACTGCTGTATGCCGGGCTCAAGCATTACTTCCTGGTAAAGTTTCCGCAAAGGCCGGGTGCGCTCCGTGAGTTTGTTATGAACGTGCTGGGACCTACAGATGATATTTCCCACTTTGAATATACCAAAAAGAACAGCAAAGAAAAAGGTACTGCCGTTGTAGGCATTGAATTGCGGGATGCATCAGATTATGATGTGCTGTTGGCCAATATGAAAACCTTAGGTTTTTACGTAGATTACCTTAATGATAAACCGCATTTACTGAATTTATTAGTGTGACGGTTTAGCCACGAATTGCACAAATTTCACCAATTCGATAATCTTTATACAGGGAAATGCTTAAAGCTATTGTGTGCTACGCATTATGGGGAGCATGGGTTGAGTGATTTGGCTAAACATGTTAATCAGAAATTCCATCCATTCCTTTATAAACAAAAGATGTATTGGCTGAATCTCGTTCTACTTCCAGCTTAAGATTTTTAAATTCAGCACCAGCATAGCCTTTCCCTTTAAATTTGTTAATGGTTTTAAGTTTATCGTCCCATTCGCGAACGGTAACGACTGCTGTGGCTTCTACCGCTCCTTGAATATTTATATATAGATAGTCGGTATTGTCTTTCTGAACATAGTGGTCAAAATAATATTCCAGTTTGGTTGGGTCAGATTTTTCAAGGAGGGAAGCCAGTTCGTCTTTGTAAGCCTTTGTGTCCGGCGCATTATTCAGTAAAACAGCATTCGATGTTTTTACTTCGGTTTTTCCGCAGGCTACGGTTAGAGCTATTACTGCAAGAACTGAAAATTTTGTAATGTTCAACATACGACCGGTTTTGTACATCAACGTGATAGAAACAAGAATGTTGTATCATCAATATGAAATGCTAAAATGCTCCAGGCATTTCGCTTCCAAAATTTTAATAAGCTCTTTTTGATAGTAGGTATATACATCGTGTATGCCAAGAACAATTAATTTATTGTCTGATTTAACAGATGCATGCTGCTTTACTACCTTGGCATGTTTATCTTCCATTACAAAAATAATGTCACCCCACGTAATTAGATCTGCAGTGATTGGGTTTGTGCCTTCCTTTTTACATAAGTTTATGTTAGTTCCGCAAGAATTAAAGTTAGCATCAGGATAAAGACTGCTAAAATAGTCTTCAGCGGTTTTAGAACGCTCTTTATTGGCAGAACATACAAAAAGAATGTTTTTCATTCTGCCGAAAGATAAATATCTACCACAGCATTTTCCCAATCTGCGCTAAGTTCGTTGTAGACTTCAAAATCGTATCCATAAGCTCTTTCAACCTTCGATTTCCAAATTTCCTGCCATGCATTAGCAACGCAATCGGGCATTTTGCCTTTGGCAGTTACTATATTACATTTCTGATTTGGGATTTCAATACTTTGTAATCCTTCGGGAGTTACAGCATCGGTGCTCACTTTACATCCAACGAAAAAAGAGTAGGGTTGAGTGTGGTCGCCATCGTAATCAAAATAGACGGCATAAATATCGGGAGACAACTTATCTGTTATCTTAGAGGTAATACCTTCGCTTATGAATTCTTGCCAAAGTCCGCCGCAATCTATCGCTGCCTGCCCGTTTGCATTTGATGTTTTTTTGTCGAGTTTAAGTCCGGTAAGTTTAAAATTTTCTATTGTGGTCATGGTGCTGTTAATTGGCTTTCAAAAATAACAAATCTTTACACTTTGTAAGACATAAAAAAACCGCCATCGGGCGGTCATTATTTAATATCTTCTCATTTGGGTCTGAGGGCCTTTCTTTAATTGTGCCTTCATCATGGTTACCTGTTCTTTCAGCATGCCCTGTTTGTCGAGCTTTTTAACCTCTATAAGCAGCTTCTCGGCTTCAATCTTACGGTTCTTGCTCATTGCTATACCGGCAAGGTTTAGTTTTGCCATAGCCATATCCTGATCCATATTAAGGCCGAACTCCACTGCTTTTTTCAGGTATTTTTCTGCCTGGGTAAGATTTGTCTGAGACAGCATAATACCCTTTAGGTAATTATAATACCCTTCCTGTTTAGGAACAAGGGCGGTGTGTGGGTTTTTTATTTTGTCAAGGTATTTATTAGCACCATCAAAATCCTGTTTGCGCAGTTTTAAAAACGCAAGAAGTATCATTTCGTTTTTAAAATAAAGGAATACAAAAATACCCGACAATAATATAAGGAAGATACCATTGCCTATGTTGCCCTCTACGAATTGCCAAACAGCAACTATAAGTATTACAGCCGTTAAAACCAGCTTTAAATTTTTATTAAACATATTATATGTATAAATTTGCGGGGCAAAGGTAGTAAAATTAAAGAATGCGTTTAAATAAAATATTTTTTAAAAAACTACTTGTAAGGATAAAAAACCTTTGTATATTTGCACTCGGTTTTAAGATAGCTATATCGTAAAGCGAACAGATAAGATATTTCAACAAGATTTAAAGATACAAAGCAATGAGCAAGAGAACGTTTCAACCATCAAAGAGAAAAAGAAGAAATAAGCACGGTTTTATGGACAGGATGGCTTCTGCCAACGGAAGAAAAGTGCTTGCTCGCAGAAGGGCTAAAGGAAGGCATAAACTTACAGTTTCAAGCGAACCACGCCACAAAAAATAATGTTTGAAAAAACATATATAAAGAAGGTGTTACTTATTTTTAGTAACGCCTTTTTTTATACCTGAGCCTCACCCCGGCCCTCTCCAAAGGAGAGGTGGAAGCTTCACTCATACCTTAATTGCACGTGAATTATTACCATTAAGATGCCTGTATACTTGAAGTATGAGAATCTAAGTCCTGGCTCCCCTCTCCTTTGGAGAGGGGTTGGGGGTGAGGTCTAAAGTTAAGAGTATCAGAGATACCAAAATTATCGTAAATTTGCACAGCCTTTTAAGGTGATTACTAAACACAACTACAACACATACAATGCCTAAAGACACTTCCATCAAATCTGTTTTAATAATTGGATCGGGCCCCATCGTTATTGGCCAGGCATGCGAATTTGACTATGCCGG
>Ga0265798_10004287_pt1 | contig 19811 bp, 17 predicted proteins | sample P3T30metagenome_FD_192430 | JGI IMG/M metagenome (GOLD analysis project Ga0265798, IMG submission 192430) | Plant litter microbial communities from East Loma Ridge, Irvine, California - P3 T30 | ecosystem: Environmental > Terrestrial > Plant litter > Unclassified | place: USA: California... | reverse complement strand
GCCCGCAGCCGGGGCGGTGGTGGCGACACGCAATGGTGCCTCCGCCGGAGTAGAAAGCGGCATGAAAAAAGACAGGAAAGAGCTTTAAGAACTGCGCAAACCGGGGAAAATCGTCCGGTAAGCAGCGCCTGTCTTCTTTTACGAGAGCCTTTGCTAAAAGGATATGGCTGAGCTTAGAATGGTAGTTTTTCGCGCGGCAAACCCCTAGCGGCTCAGTATTATTTGCAATTCTATCGCATTTATCCAGCCGGAAGGGGTATTTCCACGTAGCCAGTCCTGGCGCACGCCCACCCGCCGAAAACCGGATTTTTTGAAGAGACTGAGGCTAGCCCGATTATCGGCCGCTACGGTGCAGTATAACTGGTGCAGGTGCAGCACATCGCGGGCATACGCCTTCAGCAGGTTGAGGGTGTGCCAGGCGTAGCCGCGCCGCCGTTCACTCGCCCGAATGGTGATTCCGACCCCGGCCCGCTGGTGCCGGGGGTCGAAATCAAATAAATCAACCACGCCTACCGACTGTCCCCAATCCACCGAGTCGACTACGAGCCGCAGCTGCCGCACCTCGTGCAGGTCGGCGGCGGCGTGGCGCAGGTACTCACGCAGCGCGTGGCGCGAAATGGGCGCCAGCGTGTCGGAAACGGCCCAGATGGTGCGGTCGTTTTCCAGCGCATACAGGAAATCGAGGTCTTCAGGCTCCAATGCTCGCAGGGCTACCGTGGGCTTTTCATCGGGCAATAGGGGCAAATAGGCAGGCGGCATAAGGCAACGGATATAAAAACAGGCCAGCGGCGCGCAATCGCTATACCTCGCCGCCAAACACGCGCACGGCCGGGCCACTCAGCCACACGTTTTGGAAGCCGCCATCGGGGCCGGGCTCGAAGGAGACTTCGAGCAGGCCGCCCGCCGCTTGCAGCTGCACCGGCGAGGTGGCCCCGCGCGTGGAGGCCGCCAGCGCCACCGCCGTGACGCCGGTGCCGCAGCTCAGGGTTTCGTTTTCGACGCCGCGCTCGTAGGTGCGCACGGGCCAGGAGTGGCTGGGGTCGGCGGGCACCTCCACGAAGTTGACGTTGACGCCGGCCGGGTCATACGCCTGGTCGTAGCGAATGCTGTGGCCGTGGCCGTACACGTCGAACTCGGCCAGCGAATGGTGCTCCTCGGGGTCGAGGAAGTGGATGTGGTGCGGCGAGCCGGTATGAAGAAACACGTCGTCCTCCCCTACCCCGGCGGGCTGGGCGGCGGCCACATCTATCATCTTCAGGCGCACGGTGCCGTCGGCTTCGATGCGGGCCTCGTGCGGGCCATCCACGGCCAGAAAATATGCCTTATTGATAACAACGCCTAGGTCTCTGGCGAAGGCCACCAAGCAACGGCCGCCGTTGCCGCACATGCTGCTGGGCCGGCCGTCGGCGTTGAAATAGACCATCTCGAAGTCGTAGCCTTCGCGGTTGCGCAGCAGCATCAGGCCATCGGCCCCAATGCCGAAGCGGCGGTGGCAGAGCGCGGCAATGCGCTCGTGGTCGGTGTGGTCAAATTGCTGGGCGCGGTCGTCGATGATAACGAAGTCGTTGCCGGTACCCTGGTATTTATGGAAGGTCATTATAAATAGTGCAAATAGAGTTTAGGGAAGGAGAGCGCAATGCCTCCGGCCCCGGCCGGCTTTCGCCAGCCCGAAATTAATGCCCCTGACGAGCCAGGTTGCCGCAGCGCAGCCAATATTCCCATTTTTTGCGCCTGGGCGCGATGTGGCCTTTCAGGTATTTCTCCATGATGAGCGCGGCGCAGGGCGCCGCCGAGAGGCCGCCGAAGCCGGCGTTTTCGAGGTACACGGCTACTACAATTTTGGGCTTATTGGCCGGGGCAAAGCCGGCGAAGGTGGCGTGGTCGTCGCCCTCGTCGTTTTGCACGGTGCCGGTTTTGCCAGCTACGGTGATGCCCACGTCGGCGAGGCTGGCTAGCTCGGCGGTGCCGCCGCGCTGCATGGCGGCCACCATGCCGGGGATGAGCGCGGCGAAGTGGACGCTATCCACCAGCGTGCGGTGCTTTTGGGTGAAGCGCGGCAGCGGCTGGCCCGACTTGCCCACCGCCCGCACAAAGTGCGGCGTGATGTACCAGCCCCGATTGGCAATAATGGCCTGCACATTAGCCATTTGCAGGCCGGTGAGATTGATTTCGCCCTGCCCGATGCTGAGCGAGTAGATGGACTTGAAGGTCCAGTTTTTGGTGCGGCGCGCCTTGTCGTAGTAAGCCGGCGTGGGCAAAAAGCCGGGCTGCTCGCGGGCCACATCCACGCCCAGCAAGGTATCGAGCCCAAACGAACGCACGTAGCGCCGCCATTCGCCGAGGTGCGCGTGGCGGGCGGCCACGGTATCGGCCAGCGTGGCGGCCGAGTCGGGGCGCGGCTCCACCACGGCGCGCAGCACCTGGTAGAAGTACGGGTTGCAGCTGTACTTGAGGGCCATCGTGAGGTTTTGGGCCGTCGGGTGCGGGTGCACGCAATTGATGAGCGACTGGTCGCAACGGAACGGCGTGTGGTCGGTAATAGCGCCGAGCTGCAAGGCCACGGCCGCATTCACAAGCTTAAACACCGAGCCGGGTGGGCTGGCCTGCACGGCGGGGCGGTTGAGCAGCGGCTGGTCGGGGTTGAGGAGCAGCGCCCGGCGGGCGGCGTTGCCGCCGGGCGCCGTGAGAGTGGCGGGGTCGTAGGTGGGGGCCGACACGCAGGCCAGGATTTCGCCAGTATTCGGGTCCAGGGCCACGAGGTAGCCGCGCCGCTCGCCCAGCAGCTTCTCGGCGTAGGCTTGCAGGTCAGCGTCGATACTCAAATGCAAGTTCTGGCCCTGCTGAAAAGCGGTGTCGGCGGCCCAGCGGCCGTGCACCTTGCCGTGGCCGTCGGTGAGCGGATGGTAGGCGCCCCGGTGGCCAGCCAGCAGGTTGTTGTAATAGCCTTCGACCCCGTTGTTGCGCAGGCGGTAAAAGCGGCCCCGCTCCAGCCGTTGCGCTAGGTACAAAAACGGCTGGGCAGCAGCCGGCTGGTAGCCCAGCACGGGCGCCGCCACCGGCGCGAGGTAGCTGCGCTCGCGCCGGTGGCTTACCACCAGGCCGGGGTACTCGCGGGCGTGACGGCGCAGGCTGTCGGCCTCGGGCTGGGTGAGGGCCAGCGCGATGGGCCAGCGCTGCACGCGCGGCGGCGCGGGTTTGGGCCGGGCGGTGTCGGGGGCTATTGCGCCGGTGGAGTCGGCGACCGGGGCCGGGCGGCGGGGCGGCGGCAGGGCCGGCAGGCGGGCAGCCAGTATCCGCGCCTGCAAGGCGCCAGTGGGCCAGCCCATTAACTCATTAAAGGCAAGCGTGTCGAACGGCGCGCTTTTGGGGATGCTGAGGGTGTAGTAGTCCTGGCTGGCCACCAGGGGCGTGCCCTCGCGGTCGTAGAGGCGGCCGCGTACGGGGCGGTACACCTCGCGGCATTGCAGGTAGTCTTCCGTGGCCAGGCCGGGCGCATCGGGTGAAGCGCACGCCACCAGCCCGGCTCCCAGCAGCGCGTGTAGTAAATAGGTAAATTTCCTTCGTAACGAATCAGGCATTATGTAAAAATACGGCCACACGGCGCAGCTTGGTAAGCAGGCCCGCCCAACCCCAGGCTTGGCTAGCCCAACGGCCGCCCACGCCCGCTGGAAGTACTCCCCAAGGCCCGGTTGCCGTAACTTGCCCGCTCTTGACATACAGCCTCCTTGTGAGGCTTACCCTTTTACGTATGCGCGTTACTCCCTCCCTAGCCACGGCGTTGCTGCTGGCGGCCAGCCTGCCAGCGGCGGCCCAGAGCCGCCAGGAAACCCTCCTCACCACCGACTGGAAATTCACCAAAGGCGACCAGCCCGACGGCGCCAAACCCGAGCTGAACGACGCCAACTGGCAGACCGTCCGCATCCCGCACGACTGGGCCATCACCGGCCCGTTCGACGGCCAGAACGATGCACAAGTAGTTAAAATCGAGCAGAATGGCGAGAAAGAAGCCACGCTAAAATCGGGCCGCACCGGCGGCCTGCCCTTCGTGGGCGTGGGCTGGTACCGCCGCCCGCTGGCCGTGCCTACGCTGGGCAAGGGCGGCCAGGCGGTGCTGCTGTTTGATGGCGCGATGAGCAACGCCCGCGTGTACGTCAACGGCAAGGAGGCCATGTTCTGGCCCTACGGCTACAACTCGTTCTCGGTCGATATCACGCCCCTGCTGCGCGCCAACGGCCCTAATACCCTGGCCGTGCGCCTCGAAAATCAGCCCGAAGCCTCGCGCTGGTACCCCGGCGCGGGCCTGTATCGCAACGTGCACCTCATCACCACGCAGGGTGCGCACGTGCCGGTGTGGGGCACCTACCTTACCACGCCCGAGGTGTCGGCCGCCACGGCCACCGTCAAGCTCAAAACCAAGGTGGAAGCCCCCGCTGGCACCACCGGCCTCACCCTGCAAACCGACCTGCGCGACACCGCCGGCCGCGTGGTAGCCACCGCCACCACCGCCGTCACGGCCGGCCAGGAAACCGAGCAGAGCTTCACCGTAAAATCGCCCAAGCTGTGGTCGCCCGAAACGCCGGCCATGTACACCACCGAGTCGAAGCTGCTGGCGGGCAAGACGGTGCAGGACACGTACAAAACGCCGTTTGGCATTCGCACCTTCAAGTTTGAGAAGGGTAAAGGCTTCTCGCTCAATGGCCAGCCGCGCAAGTTCAAGGGCGTGTGCAACCACCACGACCTCGGGCCGCTGGGCACGGCCATCAACGTGGCGGCGCTGCGCCACCAGCTAACCATCCTGAAGGATATGGGTTGCGACGCCATCCGGACTTCGCACAACATGCCTGCGCCGGAGCTGATGACGCTCTGCGACGAGATGGGCTTTATGGTGATGGTGGAATCGTTTGACGAGTGGAAATCGCCCAAGGTGAAGAACGGCTACAGCCAGTACTTCGACCAGTGGGTGGAGAAGGACCTCGTGAATATGGTGCACCGCGACCGCAACCACCCCTCGGCCATCATGTGGAGCATCGGCAACGAGGTGCCCGACCAGAGCAGCCCCGACGGCCCGGCCATCGCCAAGCGCCTGCAAGACATCGTGCACCGCGAAGACCCCACCCGCCCCGTCACGATGGGCATGGACCGCTTCGATGACGACTTCAAGTACGGTATCGCCGCCGTGCTCGACATCCCGGGCTTCAACTACAAACCCCACCGCTATCCCGAAGCCGTAGCCAAGCTGCCGCAGGGCTTCCTGCTGGGCTCCGAAACGGCCTCGACCGTCAGCTCACGCGGCATCTATAAGTTTCCGGCCGAGCTAGCCAAGGACAAGCAGTACCCCGATAACCAGTCGTCGTCGTACGACCTCGAATACTGCCGCTGGTCGCAGATTCCCGACATCGAATTTGCGGCCCAAGACGATTTGCCCTACGCGCTGGGCGAGTTTGTGTGGACGGGCTTCGACTACCTCGGCGAGCCCACGCCTTATGATGAGAAGTGGCCCTCGCACAGCTCGTACTTCGGCATTATCGACCTAGCCGGCCAACCCAAGGACCGCTATTACCTCTACCGCGCCCGCTGGAACCCCAGTCAGCCCACCGTGCACCTGCTGCCCCACTGGACCTGGAAAGGCCGCGAAGGCCAGGTAACGCCCGTGTTTTGCTACACCAGCGGCGCGTCAGCTGAGCTCTTCGTAAACGGCAAAAGCCAGGGCCGCCAGACTAAAGCTGCCGCCGGCGCCACCGACCCCCAAACCCGCTACCGCCTCCAGTGGAAAGACGTCGTGTACCAGCCCGGCACCATTAAAGTAGTAACCTACGATGCGCAGGGCAAAACCATTGGCACCGAGGAAGTACGCACGGCCGGGGCGCCCCACCACATCAAGCTCGTCACCGACCGCACCCAGCTAACGGCTGACGGCGAGGACCTCGCCTACGTCACCGCCCGCGTCGAAGACGCGCAGGGTAACCTCTGCCCCGATGCCACTCAGCAACTGCACTTTACGGTGAGCGGCGCTGGCAAGTTCCGGGCCGTGGGCAACGGCGACGCTACCAATTTGGAAGCATTTCAGGAGCCGCACATGCACGCTTTCCAAGGCCAGCTCGTGGCCATTGTGCAGGCTAGCGAGGCGGCCGGCACGCTCAAGCTGCAAGCCACGGCCGACGGCCTGAAGAGCGGTGAAGTGCAATTAAAGACCAGCAAGAAGTAGAATTACCGCTAGCCTTTGGCGCACAAAAAACCGGCTCCCCAGTTTGCACTGGGGAGCCGGTTTTTTGTAGCTACTAGGGCAGCTTAGTTTACGTCGCGGGTAGCTTCAAACAGGAACCAGGCACGGCGCTCGGCTTCGTCGATGTAGTTTTCCAGCAGGCTAGCGGTGGCTACGTCGTCAATGTCATCAGCAATTTCGTGCGAGCCGCGCAGGTTTTTTACCAGTTCGCGGTTCTCGTTTTGCAGGTCGATGAGCATATCGAGGGGATTCTCGTAGATGTCATCGTTGTCTTTTACGCGCTGCTTACGGCCAATTTCACCTACCGAGTGAATAGTGGGGTAGCCTAGCTTACGAACGCGCTCAGCAATGGGGTCAATTACCTCGAAAATCTGCTCCGCTTGCTCGTCGAGCAGCAGGTGATAATCGCGGAAATGGCGGCCGCTCATGTGCCAATGGTAATTTTTCGTCTTAATATACAGCGCAAAGTAGTCGGCAACCAGCAGGTTGAGGCTATCGCTGAGCTTGGCGCGGCCGGTTTCGTCCAAGTCCGACGGGGTGTGTAGCAGCGTGGGCTTGGCGAGCTTTTCTTGGGCGGTGGTAGGCATAAAAATGAAATTTAGATTAATTTATTGTCAATCAAAGGCTTATTGAATAAGCCGCAGGTCTGGATGTGTTTACGCAATCCATGCAAGCTGGTTTAAAAAGATTGAAATAATCCGCATCTTTCCCTTGTTCGCCCGACCTTTGCGGGTTCTAGTACGGGCGCCGCGCCCGCTCACCCCGCTTTCTTGCTCGTGTACGATTTTCTGACTACCTCTCCCTGGCCCGATTATGAGCTGCTCGACAGTGGCAACTTCCAAAAGCTTGAGCGCTTTGGTTCCTACGTGCTGGCGCGCCCCGAACCGCAGGCCATCTGGGATGCGCACCTGCCCGCCAGCGAGTGGGCCCGCGCCGATGCCACTTTCGCCCGCGCCCCCGGCAGCACCGAAAAAGGCCAGTGGAGCCTCAAAAAAGGCATGCCCGAGCAGTGGGTTATCGCCTACGAGCGCCCCGGCGGCCTTAAGCTAAAATTCCGGCTGGGCTTATCGTCGTTCAAGCACGTCGGTCTTTTCCCGGAGCAAGACCCCAACTGGCAATTCATTTATAACCAGACCAAAGCGCGCCAGGCCAAGCTGCCGCGCGTGCTCAATCTATTCGCCTACACTGGCGCGGCCACCCTGGCCGCCCGCGCCGCCGGGGCCGACGTTACGCACCTCGACTCGGTAAAGCAGGTTAATTTCTGGGCCCGCGACAACATGGAGGCCAGCCAGCTCGACGGCGTGCGTTGGCTCGTGGAAGACGCCATGAAATACGTGCGCCGCGAGGTGAAGCGCGGCAGTAAGTACCAGGGCCTCATCCTGGACCCGCCTGCCTATGGCCGGGGCCCCAACGGCGAAAAGTGGCAGCTCGAAGACGAGTTGAACGAGCTACTGAAGCTCAGCCAGCAGCTGCTCGACCCCGAGGACCACTTTTTCGTGGTTAATCTGTATTCACTGGGCTTCTCGGCGCTGATTTTGGATAACCTCACGCAGGCCATTTTTCCCGGTAAGAAAGCCGTGCGTGAGCTGGGCGAAATCTACCTGCACGACGCCGGCCAGCGCAAGCTGCCGCTAGGCACGTTCTGCCGGTTTGCTAATTAGGCCCTTACTTCTCTTGTTAACTTCTTCTGACTTGCCTAAATTTTTGTCCTGCTGAGCTAGCGAAGCAGCTTATCGCTGCTGCCCGACCTGTTCTGGCGTGATAAGCTGCTTCGCTAGCTCAGCAGGACAGGCGTTATTCATTTTCCTTCTATGCACGCACCTGTACATCACCGCCGCCTGGCCCTTATCGACATGGGTACCAACACCTTCCACCTACTAATAGTGGAAGACCGGCCGGGCCAGCCGCCGCACCCGCTGGTGCGCACCAAGGTGGGCGTGCGCCTGGGCGAGGGTGGCATCAGCAAGGGCGAGATTGCGCCGCTGCCCTACGCCCGCGCTCTGCAAACGGTGCGCGGCTTTAAGGAGGAAATAGAACTGCACCAGGTGACGGAGGTGCGCGCCACCGCCACCAGCGCCATGCGCGTTTCGCGCAACGGCCCCGAGCTTGTGCAAGACATTCTGCAAACCACTGGCATTCAGGTAGAAGTAATTGGTGGTGAGCGCGAGGCCGAGCTGATTGCCAAGGGCATCCGCCAAGCCGTGCCGCTGGGCCAAGCCAAGCACCTGCTCATGGATATCGGTGGCGGCTCGGTCGAGTTTATCATTGCCAACGAGGATACCATCTTCTGGAAGCAGAGCTTCGAAATCGGGGCCCAGCGCCTGCTCGACAAGTTTTTTCCCGACCCCAGCGGCGTATTGCCCCGCGAGCAGCTGCAAGCCGAGCTGGAGTACCTAGCCGAAAAGCTGGTGCCCCTCACGGCGGCCGTGGCCGCGCACGGCCCGCTGGCCGGGCTGGTAGGCAGCTCCGGCAGCTTCGATACCCTAGCCGACCTGAGTGTGGGCCAGGTGCGTCGCGAGGCCGACCTGCCACCTAGCACCTCGCTCCTAGTCCTTGATTTTGAGCGGCATTTTGCGCAGCTGCTCACCCTCGACCACGTGGGGCGAGTGGCCCTGCCCGGCATGTTCCCGATGCGGGCCGACATGCTGGTGGTAGCCAGCATTATCGTGAAATACGTGCTGAGTACTTATGGTTTAACGCAGGTTACTACCTCGGCTTTTGCCCTCAAGGAAGGCCTACTAGCCGAGCTACTAGGCCAGTAGCACGAACGCTGTAGCCGGCGTGTGCCCGAACCAAGCGCGGGCTACAAAGCCCGCGCTTGGCCGCTACTGGCGCGAGGCTAGCCCGGCGCGGCCCCCGGCCACCTTGTGAATAAAGGCCAGCTTGCCAACTACGGCGGGGCTGATAATAAACGGGTACGGGTCGGGCTGGCCCATGCTGCGGTTGAGGCTGTTCATGGCGAAAGTCAGAGGCAGCCACATCGCCATAATATTGCTAAAGTCAGCCTGCTGGTAGGGGTCCTGGATGGCGGCGCGCAGGCCTTGCTCAGGTGCGGCATCGAGCGGGTCGAGGCGCAGGCCGAAGGCGTAGGCGGTTTGCAGCGTGTCGAGGATGTGGAGGTAATGCGCCCAGGTTTCGGCCCAGTCTTCCCAAGGATGGCTGCTGGCGTAGGCGCTGATGAAGTGCTGCGGCCAGTCGGGCACGGGGCCGTTGGCATAGTGCTTTTGCAGCGCTTCGGCGTAGTCGGCGCGCTCATCGCCAAACAGCTGGCGGTACTCTTGCAGCGGCGGGGCGTCGGCGATGAGGCGGTCCCAGTAGTAGTGCCCCACTTCATGCCGGAAGTGGCCCAGCAGTGTGCGGTACACCTCGTTCATCGACTGCCGGGCCTGCTCCCGCTCAAGGGCATCGGCCTCCGCGATATTGATGGTAATGAGGCCATTATCATGGCCAGTGAGCACGCGCTGCCCAGGGCTTTCGTCAGCTTTAAAGTCAAATTGCAGCCCTTGCTCGGGGTATACGAATTTGCTCACGACGGGCAGGTGCAGGCACAGCAGGCTGTATACCAAGCGGTGCTTGGCCGCCTCCAGGCTGCGCCAGCGGCCGAGGTAGCCGGGCTGGCTCAGGTCGGGGATGGTGCGGTTGAGGGCGCAGGCGGTGCAAAACGGCGTAGGGCTATCGGTGGGCACTAGCCAGTTGCACACGCCGTGTTCGTGGTTGGCGCAATAGGTATACGTGAGGCCCTCTGCCTCGCCGTAGAGCCGGAAGGTATCCCTGTCGGCCTCGGCTTGCAGCGGTAGCAGCTGCCGGCGGGTAGCCTCAAAACCCAGCGGATACTGGCATTTTTCGCAACGGCTATTTTCAAAATACAGCACTTGGCCGCAATGCGTGCAGGTAAAGAGCTTCACGAGAAGGAGTTGTTGGCGGAGCTTGTCTCAACGGGGCGGGCGGGCAGCGGGTTAGGCCAGCCAATACTTTTGAAATGACTTTATTAAGCTAATGACGCCTTAGCAAAAGGGCGTATTTTATAAAAAATGCTTTTTTATGCGTTTTTCAGTTGTTTATTTAGCCCCATCAAGGTGATACAGCGTAATTTTTGATAGTACCTACCCTATTTCTCAAACTGCCTTATGAGTAACCCGCTATTATCCGCTTACCAGGAGCAGCCGCAGGTGTGGGACGAGATGTTTCGGGCTGAAGGGGTGCGGGCCGAGTACCAGCACTTCGTGGCGGCCCTTGCGGGGCTAGCCGGGGCCGAGATGACGCGCAAAGACGAGCTAGCCAAGAAACTCTTTATGAGCCAGGGCATTACGTTCACGGTTTACAACAGTGGCGAGGGTATTGAGAAGATTTTTCCCTTCGACATCATCCCGCGCATCATCAGTAATAGTGAGTGGCTGCGCATTGAGGCGGGTATCAAGCAGCGGCTAAAGGCGCTTAATATTTTTCTTAAAGATATTTACCACCAGCAGTTTATCATCAAAGACGGCGTGGTGCCGGCGGCGCTGGTGTATTCGTGCCCGCAGTTTTTGCGCGAGATGGTGAATGTGCGCGTGCCCCACGACGTGTACACGCACGTAGCGGGCGTGGACCTCATCCGTGACCACGACGGCGAGTTTTACGTGCTCGAAGACAACCTGCGCACGCCCTCCGGGGTGTCGTACATGCTCGAAAACCGCAGCATTACCTACCGCATCTTCCCCGACCTGCTGCCCAAGAGCAACGTGCTGCCCGTCAAGGACTACCCCGACTTGCTCTACCGCAACCTCATGGCGCTGGCCGACCGCCAAACGAGCGACCCCACCGTGGTGCTACTCTCGCCGGGCATCTACAACTCGGCTTATTTTGAGCACAGCACGCTGGCTAGGCTCATGGGCATTCAGCTGGTGGAGGGCCGCGACCTCATCGTGCACAACCACTTTGTGTACATGAAAACTACGCGCGGGCTGGAGAAAGTGGACGTCATCTACCGCCGCGTAGACGATGAGTTTCTCGACCCGCTGGTGTTTCGGCCCGATAGCGCGCTGGGCGTGCCCGGCCTCTACTGGGCCTACCGCAAGGGCAACGTGGCGATAGTGAACGCGATGGGCAACGGCGTAGCCGACGACAAGGCCGTGTACTGCTACGTGCCCGATATGATTCGCTACTACCTCAACGAGGAGCCCATTCTGAAAAACGTGCCCACCTACCAACTCGCTGACCCTGAGCATTGTGAGCTGGTATTCGGGCAGATGGAGAAGATGGTTATCAAGCGTACCAACGAGAGTGGCGGCTACGGCATGCTCATCGGCAGCGCCGCTACCGAGCAGGACATGGCCGATTTCCGCACCGCCATCCTCGCCGACCCACGCAGCTTCATTGCCCAGCCCATTATCAGCCTCTCGTCTACGCCGTGCTACATTGATGGCAAGCTCCAGCCGCGCCGCATCGACCTGCGGCCGTTTGCGCTGTGCGGCCCCAGCGGCATCGACATCGTGCCCGGCGGCCTCACCCGGGTGGCCCTGCGCGAGGGCTCACTCATCGTGAACTCCTCGCAAGGCGGCGGCAGCAAGGATACGTGGGTGCTAGGCAATTAACAAGGAGCAGTGAACAAGGAGCAATTACCTTGAAGGCTTATTGAAACCCTTGCTCATCTCATGGCCACTAGCTCTAATGTGCTTCTTGAAAAATCCTTTGCTTTTGGCGTGCGGGTGTTCAAACTAGGCTCTTACTTACAGCAGCAGCGGGAATATGTGGTCTCCAAACAAGTAGTGCGTAGCGGAACCGCTATTGGCGCAAATGCTGAAGAGGCAGCGGGTGCCATATCGCGGGCTGATTTCAGCGCCAAAATTTCCATCGCCTGCAAAGAAGCCCGCGAAACCAGCTACTGGCTGCGCTTGCTGCGAGCCGCTGACTGCCTAGATGAGCGCCTTTTTGAATCATTACACAGTGAGTGTCAAGAACTCTGTAAAATTTTCTTTACCATCCTGCGCACCAGCGGCCGAGCATAACATCCATTGCTCATTGCTCACTGTTCATTGCTAATTACTATATGCTTTCCCGCGTTGCCGATACTATCTACTGGCTGGCCCGCTACCTAGAGCGCACCCAGGCCATGTTGCAGGTCATTCGTATTCAATACATTGCCTCGCAGGATGAGCCCCACTACTGGGGCTGGCAGCCGCTGCTCTACACCTACGGCGACCTCAGCGAGGCCGAAGTGGCCAAGCGCGCCCCGCACACGCCGCAGGTGCTCTACCACCTCATTTTTGACCGCGAAAACGGGGCCTCGGTGTACCACAACATTGTGCGGGGCCGCGAAAATGCCCGTGCCGTGCAAGACCACATCACCAAGGAAGTGTGGCAGAGCCTGAACGACTACTACCACCTCATCCGGCACGAAACGATGGCCCACCAGACGCTGGGCGAAGACCCCGTATCGGGCCTCGACGCGCTGCTGCAACAGAGCGTGCTCTACGTGGGCACGGTGCAGAATACCATGCCCCGCGACGAAGGCTACATCTTCCTCAAGCTGGGCAAATTTTTGGAGCGCGCCCTGCAAACGGTGGAGCTGCTGCGCCTCAGCGAGCACCTTTTTGATGGCGAAGCCGGGCGCGACAGCGGCGGCCACGAGTTGCGCTACCTACTGTATAGCCTGCTAGGCTACGAGCTGTATATCAAGACCTACCAGGGTGACCTGGAGCCTCGCCACGTGCTGGAATTAATACTCTACAACAACGATTTTCCGCACTCGCTGCTCTACAGCCTGGGCCAGCTGCTGCGCTACTGCGAGCGCCTCAAGGACAAAAGCCGCCCCGAGAGCTACGAGCACCTGCGCTTTCTTATCGGCAAGGCCCGCACTACCGTGGCTTATAGCACCTTGCAAGCCCAGCAAGGCGGCGCGCTCGCCCCCTTCCTGGGCCAGGTGCGCGGCGAATTGCTGGACATCACCACGGCCCTCAGCAACGCTTACTTCAGCTAGCAAAAGCACGCCCAACCACTTGATGACTGTTAACTGCTAACTGCTTAAAATGGCTTCGTATAAGATTCAGCACCGCACACGCTACGCCTACGCCGCCCCCGTCATCGACTGCGCCAACCAGCTGATGATATACCCGCTGGCCGACGAGCGGCTGACCGTGAAACACCACACCGTCAGCATCACGGGCCAGCCGGAGGTGGCACTGTTTACCGATTATTTTGGCAACCAGGTGGGCGTGTTTTCGCTTTTGCAGCCGCACTCGGAGCTAGTCATCGAGTCGCTGGCCGAGGTTGAAACCCACGCCATCCAGTTTCCGATGGATGAGGAAACGGCCGGCGCGCAGTGGACCAACCTGGCTAGCCTGCGCGCCGACGTGGCTTTCCTCGACTTTCTGAAAGTAGCCCCGGCGGAGGTAGAACACGACATCCGGCAGGCCCTGGCCGGCATCGTCAGCTACGGCGCCAAGCCCCTCAAGCAAGCCCTCGAACTCTCGGAGTACGTGCACGATAACTTTCACTATCAGCAGGGCGTGACGAGCATCGAAACGCCGCTGGACGCCATCTGGCGCGGGCGGGCCGGCGTGTGCCAGGATTTTGCCCACCTGCTCACCTACCTGCTGCGCCTCAACGGCCTGCCCGCCCGCTACGTCAGCGGCTACGTGTGCCCCCGCGAGGAAGGCGTGCGCGGCGCGGGCGCCACGCACGCCTGGGCCGAGGTATTCATCCCCTTCTACGGCTGGCTGGGCCTCGACCCTACGAATAACTGCATCGTCAACGACGGGCACGTGCGCATGGCCATCGGCCGGCATTTTGCCGACTGCACGCCCGTCAAAGGCACCTACAAAGGCACCGGCGCGCACACCCTGGAAGTATCGGTGCACATCGAAAACGGCCGGCCCCTACCCACCGACAACCTGCCCGACGTGCCGGTGTACGTGCAGCAGTCGCCGGTGCCAGCCGCACCCGTCAACTCCTATCGCAAGTACCTCGACTGGGAACAGCAGCAGCAGCAGCAGCAACAATAGCTGGCTGGCTACCCGCGTTTTACATTTTCTCCCTAAACAGGATGGGTACCGTAAAGCTTACCGTCACTGGCCGGCCATTTTGGGTACCCGGCACAAAGCGGGGCAGCTTTTGAATGGCCGCTAGCACGGCCTCGTCGTGGGCCGGCGACAAGCCTTTCACGATTTGCGCGTCGTGCACCTCCCCGCTGGCGCTCACGGTGAAGCTGGCAAATATCCGGCCCTCCAGGTGCGGGCCACCGGGGTACACCAGGTTATCTTGGATTTGCTGGATAATACCGCCCATGCCGCCGCCGGTAGCCAGCGCGGGCATTTGCTCCACGTACGTGTAAACGTGGTTTTTACCCGTATCACCCTCCCCGCGCTGCTCCAGCAGCACCGGGGGAGCGGGCGGCGCAGGAGGCAGCTCTCCCAGTACGGAGCCTTTGCCCCGCCGCACCACCACGGTTATATCCTGCGGCTTGCCGCTGGCATTGATAACCGTAACCTGCTGAACCGTACCTGGCTCAAACTTGCCCCCGGTGCGCAGCGAGTCCTGGTGCATTGCCTCGCGCATCTTCTGGTCGATAAGCTCGCCCCGGTGCTTTTGACGGGCCGGGCCGGGGGGCGTAGTTTGGGCGGCCACTTCCACTTGGCTAGCCAATACGAATACCCCACCCAACACGGGCAAGGCTAGCCACTGCTTCCAGCGGCGTACGGGGTGATGATGCTGCAACATGGCGAGGCGGGTAAGGGTGAAGGAAAAAGTAAAGGGCTGAAGCAAAGCCGAGCCAGCGCCCCCCACAAAGTGCCGGGTGGCCAGCCGGGCCAGCAGCCCGGTATAAGCAGCAGCGGGCACGCTGGTTTGGGCCACGGCCTCGCGGTCGGCCAGCAGCTCGTGGGTAAGCCGCAGCGCGGGCATTAGCAAGTGCACAAAGGGATTGGGCCACAGCGCTACCCGCCACAGCGCCAGCCACAGCACCTCGTAGCTGTGGCGCTGGCGCACATGGGCCAGTTCGTGGGCCAGCACCATCGTGGCCTCGGCGGCGGTTAGCGTCGCCGTTTCGTCCCAAAAAATAGTGTGGCCGAAGGAACTGGTGGGCAGCCGCCCGCCGGTGTAGGCCAGGGCATAGCCGGCCTGCGGCGCCCGCGCCAGGTGGCGGGTGGCCTGGTGCAGCCGCCAGCCCTGGTAAGCTAGCCGCGCCAGCCCCAGCCCCACCCCAGCGGCGTAGAGCCAGGGCAGCCAGCCCAGGTCGGGGCCGGCCGGGGCCAGCGGCGCAGCTACCGGGCCGGCCACCGGCAGCACGCTCGGCAGGCTCACCACGCCCAGCCCGCTGGGGCGCAACAGCCAGGCCGGCAGCCCAAGGCGTGGCACCAGCGGTAGCCCGGCGGCCACCAGCGGTAGCCCGGCGGCCACCAGCGGCGCTAGCAGCAGCAGCAGGCGGTTGTAGCCAAAGCACTGCTCGCGCCGCAACGCCACCCAAAAAAGTAGCCACAGCGCCCCCAGCGGCACCACCGTGCCCACTAGCCACTTCCCGACAAAAGGTAATTCCATCGCCGTAATACCTTGAAAATGAAAGACTACTGCTTTGAGCGCGCTTGACTGGCTCCCGGCAGCTTGCTGGCCACGCGCTTGCCCAGGCTATAAACCTGCACGCTATCTAGCTGGCCCACGGGCGAGAAGTACTGCCATTCGCCGAGCCAGTAAAAATGCGGGCCGGCGGGCTCCTCTACCACCCGCGCCCGGCCCCGGCGCGCCACCCGGCCACTGGCATGATAATAGGCAATGTCGCTGAAACCGTGGCGGCGGTAGCGCTCCTGCCGCTGTAGCTCGCCGGCCTGCGCGTAGTAGCGCCAGCGCCCCACGGGCTGGCCATGCCGGTAGCGGCCCTGCGTAAATAGCTGCGTGCCAGCATCGTTGTAGTACGTGCGAAAGCGGCCCTGCCGCTGCCCCTGGCGGTCGAAGTGCCCGGCCGGGCGGCCACTGGCGCGGGCCGTGGCCAGCGCACTCAGCAGCAGAAACAATAGCACAGCTTTCATACCGTGACGGGTTGGGGGGTTATCCAGTAACATCCATTAGCAATCGGCCGGGTTTTCGGGCGCTTGGTCATCGGCCTGGGCTTGGCGCAGCAGGGCGTCGAGCTGGGCGGCATCCAGGTTTTCATCCTGGGCAAAGAAGGAAACCAGCTGCCCAAACGAGCCGCCGAAGTAGCCGCGCAGCAGCTTGCGCAGCGAAAAGCGCCGGTAGTCATCCTGCGCCACTAGGGCGTGGTAGCGGTAGCCGCGCCCCACGGGCTCGTAGCCCACAAAGCCTTTTTGCTCCAGAATGCGCACGATGGTGCTCACCGTGGTGAGCGCTGGCAGGGGGGCCGGCAACGCCTCGCGCAGGTCTTTGACGTAGCTGGGCCCGCGCTGCCACAGCAGCTGCATTACTTGCTCTTCGGCGCGGGTGAGTTCAGGGAAAGGCGGTTGCATAAGCGGGTGGGCAGTTGACAGGGCGAAGTACGTAGCTTTTCAACGTAAAAATTAGTTTGAAACTAATTTTTACGTTGAAAACTCATAACCTACTCATTATTAGCAAGTAAATTTACAGCGAAACCACAAAGCAATCAGCCTCGGCACGGCAGCAGTAGGTTTGCGGCCCGCAATGCCGCTCCTTGCCCAGCGCCCTCGCTGGCGGGTACGCGGCCATGCGCTGGCTAATGATTTTTTCCTACCAACAGCTTTTCAGCTTTGCCGAGCAGGTTTTTCTGGCCATCGGTTGCCCCGAGGCCGACGCCACCCTAGCCACCGAAACCCTGCTTTCGGCCGACCTGCGCGGCGTGGACTCGCACGGCGTGGCGCGGCTCTCGGGCTACGTGCGCCTCTGGGAGGCGGGCCGCATCAACGCCCGGCCCCGCGTGGGCGTCACCTACGAAACGCCCAGCACGGCCGTGGTCGATGGCGACGGCGGCCTGGGCCTGGTAGTGGGCCCCAAGGCCATGCGCGTGGCCATGCAAAAGGCCGCGCAAGTGGGCACCGGCTGGGTATCGGTGAAGAACTCCAACCACTTCGGCATTGCCGGCTACCACGCCATGCTGCCCCTGGCCCAGGATATGATTGGCATCGCCATGACCAATGCCTCGCCGCTGGTGGCACCCACCTATTCGCTCGATAGACTACTAGGTACCAACCCAATAGCGGTGGCCGTGCCCGCCGGCGAGCAGCCCGATTTTGTGCTCGACATGGCCACCACCACGGCCGCCAATGGCAAGCTCGAAATCGCGCAGCGCAAGAACCTGCCCATCCCCGAGGGTTGGGCGCAGGATGCGGCCGGCCACCCCAGCACCGACGCCAACGCCGTAAAAAACGGCGGCGCCTTGCAGCCGCTGGGCGGCGCCACAGGCTCGCACAAGGGCTATGGCCTGGGGGCGGTAGTCGATATTTTTTCGGCGGTGCTCAGCGGGGCCAACTACGGGCCGTGGGTGCCGCCATTCGTGGCCTTTTTGCAGCCGCCCGCCGACCCGGTGGGCCAGGGCCTGGGCCACTTCTTCGGGGCCATGCGCGTCGATGCCTTTCGGCCCGCCGACGAGTTTAAGCAGCACATGGATAAGTGGCTAACTACTTTTCGCGAGGCGAAAGCCGTGGAAGGTAAGCGCGTGCTTATCCCCGGCGACCCCGAGCGCGACATGGCCGCCCACCGCCTGCTCGAAGGCATTCCGCTGCTTGATGCCGTGGTGCAGGACCTGGAAAAGACCGGGGCCAAATTTGGCGTGAAGCTGTAAAGAGCGCGACAAAATCACGTTTTCCGGTAGCAGCCGGGCGACGGGCGGGGCGCGCATTGCCTCGCCCGCCGCCGGCCCTACAGCTGCGCCAGGGTCGTGCGCAGTTCGGGGAGCGTAACGGGGCGAAACTCCAGGACCGGGGGCACGGCCTGGCCCAGGCTGACGCTGCTCGTGGCCAGATACGTCACGCCGCCCTGGCGGCGCAGGGCAACTACCGTGGCGGCCTGGCCGCTGGGCACCTGCTCAAATAGCGCGGCGTTGCCTTCGGTGCGCGAGCTGGCCAAGATGCTGCGCTGGCCTCTAAACACCAGCGACACCACCGTGGCCGGGTCGGGCGTGGCCACGGTAAACAAGATGCGCGGGCCGGGGTCCAGCAGGCGGTCGCAGTTTATCCAGCCCAGGCCACCGGCGGCTAGCTCGTAGTAAAGGCCCCCGGCCAGCGTGAGCGGGGTGCTGGCACTGGAAAACTGCTGGGCGAATACCGCCCGGCGGCGCTGGGCTTCCTTGGCCATCTCCTGCTGCAACTGCTTGTCCATCAGCAGCCAGCTAAAGCCTACCAGTTGCTTACCCGAGCGGGTGTACAACACCGAAAATGTGCCCCGTGCCAGGCTTGTAGTGCGCCGGCCGTGCGGCAGCGGGCTGATGAAGCTAGCGGGCCGCTGCGTGGGCAGCTGCCGCACAAAAGCCAGAACCTTGGCCCCCAGCACCGAGTCGCCCTGCGTGAGCACCGATTCTTGTAGCACCCCGGCGCTATCCACCACCACATCGACCATCAGGGCGTGCCGGATGGCCGTGTGGTTGAGGCGGCTTAGCTCTTTGAGCTCCTGCTGCTCTTCTTTGGCAATGATGCGCTTACGGCGCAGGCGCGCTTGGTCTGCCTTCGAGTTGGGCAGCTGGCGGGCATACTCCTTCAGCAGCTGCTTGTCCTTTTCAAAATACGGCCAGCGCGGGCTTTTGGGCGGGTGCAGCTTTACCCATTCGGCGAGGGCGGGGCGATTGGCGGCGGGATTGGCCGCGCTGAGGCCGGGCGCCAGGGCACTGGTGCCGGCCAGCTGCCAGTCGGGGGCGTGGCTGGCATCGGCGTTCACGCCCTCGTAGAGCATCATGCCCGGCTGCAGCTGCTGGGTGGGCAGCTGCACAAGCAGTTGCATACCGGCGCGCAGATGCACGGTTTGCCCATTGGCGGCCGCGTAGAGGTGCAGCATGCCGCCGGTTTCGAGCACAGCGAGGCCCGCCCGGGTACCTAGCCCAGCCAGCACGATATCGGCCGTGCTATAAAACTCGCGCATAGTCAGCGTGACCGGGCCACCGCCGGCGGGCACGTCAAACGCCCGGCCGGGTATCACTAGCCGCGTGCCTTGCTGGCCGAGCAATACCGTATCGCGCCCCGGCCGCACCTCAAACACCTGGCCCTGCGGCGCGGCCTGGGCACAAAAAGCTGGCAGGCCCATCTCCGGCTCGGCAGCCGCAACGGGCTGCAAGCGGGGGTCGCAGGAGGAACGCCTTATTATCACCCCCGAACGCTCGCCCGCCACAACCGCGCCTGGCAGCGCAACCGTGCGGGTGGGCCGCCGCACCCAGCGGGCGGGCGGCGGCGGGGGCATCACCACGGCTGGCCGGCCCACGGCGGCGCTTGCACGGGCCGGCGGGCTAGCTACTACCGGCGGCGGGCGGCGCGGCGGGGCTGGCGCGCCAGCAGCGGCAGGCACCGCCGCTACTTGTTGCGGCGGCTGGTCGGTAGAGCAGGCGGCTAGCCCGGCGCCGATTACTAGGGTGCTCAGCAGGGAGGAGTACTTGATTTTCATACGCAAGGATAATGGTGAAGCTTACCGATGCCGGAGGATGCCCGATTGCACAGGGAGTTTG
>Ga0265798_10004285_pt1 | contig 19822 bp, 11 predicted proteins | sample P3T30metagenome_FD_192430 | JGI IMG/M metagenome (GOLD analysis project Ga0265798, IMG submission 192430) | Plant litter microbial communities from East Loma Ridge, Irvine, California - P3 T30 | ecosystem: Environmental > Terrestrial > Plant litter > Unclassified | place: USA: California... | reverse complement strand
CGCTGCTGGGCTTCCTGCTCGGCTCGATCGTGATGCTGGCGGTGTCCTGGATCTTCGTGAAGACCCCGCCGCGCAAGGTCGACACCTGGTTCCGCCGCCTGCAGCTGGTCTCGGCCGCAGCCTACAGCCTGGGCCACGGCGGTAACGACGCGCAAAAGACCATCGGCATCATCTGGATGATGCTGATCTTCGCCGGCGTGTCGGCGCAGGGCGACACGGCGCCGCCGCTGTGGGTCATCATCTCCTGCTACACCGCGATCTCGCTCGGCACCCTGTTCGGCGGCTGGCGCATCGTCAAGACCATGGGCCAGAAGATCACCAAGCTGAAGCCGGTCGGCGGCTTCTGCGCGGAATCGGGCGGCGCGATCACGCTGTTCCTGGCCAGCGCCATCGGCGTGCCGGTCTCGACCACCCACACCATCACCGGCGCGATCGTCGGCGTCGGCTCGGCGCAGAAGGCCTCGGCCGTGCGCTGGGGCGTGGCCGGCAATATCGTCTGGGCATGGGTCTTCACCATTCCGGCATCGGCTTTCATGTCGGCAATCGCCTGGTGGATCGGTACGCACGTGCTGTAAGCAGCGTTCGGAACGACAGCGACGAAGGAGAAGGGCGAGATGCATATCCCGCCCTTTTGTTTTGTGCACGCCACGCAACGTTGTTCCCTTACTTTTTTGTTATCTGTAGTAGTAATATTACATAGTGGCTTTTGCCACCGATAACAAACACAGGGGACACTATGCTAACCAGACGTAGTTTGACTTCACGGCTGCGCTTTGCCGCAGCCGTTTGTACATCCGTGCTGCTCGCGGGCGGACTCGCTGCCTGCGGTGCGGGCGACAGCGCCGGCGTGCAACAGGGCGCCGGTGCCGGCGCCCGCCTGCTGGCCGCGGCGCCCGCCGCTTCCGTGGCGCCGGTGGCGCCCGGCAGCATCCGCATGCACTTCCACCGCATCCAGAACGACACCGCGCAATGGGGCGTGTACTCCTGGGACGGCCCGCAGCGCCCGAGCGGGGCCTGGATCACCGATCGCTTCATGTTCACCGGCACGGATGCCTTCGGCGGCTACGTCGACATTCCGCTGGCCGCCGGCAAGACCGGAATCGCCTTCCTCGTCACCGACGGCACCGGCTTCAAGAACTGCGGCAACGACCAGTACGCCGGCCTGAACGCCGACGTCTATGCCAGGGGGCAGGAAATCTGGATGCTGGAAGGCGATTGCGCGGTCTACAACAGCGCGCCGGCCCTCAGCTACGGCAACCTCGGCAACGCCAGCGCGCACTGGCTGTCGGCCACCACGCTGGCCTGGCCCGGCGTGCCGGCATCCGGCGCCAGCTACAAACTGTTCTATGCGGTCAACGGCGGCCTGAGCGCGACGCCCGATGCGGCCACCGGCCTGGTTGGCGCCAGCGGCAGCTTCGACCTGAACCCGGCGCCGCTGTCCGATGCCATCCGCAGCAGGTATCCTCACCTGGCAAGCGCCACCGGCCTGCAGCTCTCAAGCACCGACGCCACCAGGGCCGCAGCCCTGGCCAGCGGCCAGTTCGCGATCGCCCAGTATGACGCCGGCGGCAACCTGGTGCAGGCGACGTCGCTGCAGATGGCCGGCATGCTGGACGACGTGTTTGCGCCAAAGGCGTCGAAGATGGACCTCGGCGTCAGCTTCAACGTGGTCGGCATGCCGACCTTCCGCGTCTGGGCGCCGACCGCGAAGGCCGTGTCGCTGAACATGTACGCCAGTGCCGACGCGCCGACGCCGACCACGGTGCCGATGAGCTTCGATCCGGCCAGCGGCGTGTGGACCTATGCGTCGAAGGAGTTCCGCCAATCCAACCGCATCTGGTACACCTACACGGTGCAGGTGCTGTCGCGCTGGGCGAACAACAGCATCGTCACGAACACCGTCACCGATCCGTACTCGCTCAGCCTGAATGCCAACAGCACGCGCAGCTTCGCGGCGGACCTGGACAGCCCGGCGCTCAAGCCAGCCGGCTGGGAAGGACAGCACATTCCGAAGCTGGACGCGCCCACCGACATCGCGCTGTACGAACTGCACATCCGCGATTTCTCGGCCGCCGACCAGAGCGTGCCTGCCGCGCACCGCGGCAAGTACCTGGCCTTCACCGATGAAAACGCGAACCCGATGCGCCACCTGAAGTCGCTGCAGAAGGCGGGCATGACCCATGTCCATCTGCTGCCCAGCTTCGACTTCGCCAGTGTCGATGAGAAGAATTGCGTGAGCCCGGCGATCCCGGCCGCGGCCGCCGACGCCAGCGCCCAGCAGGCCGCGGTGGCCGCGGTACAGGACAGCGACTGCTTCAACTGGGGCTACGACCCGGTCCACTACAGCGCGCCGGAAGGCAGCTACGCCAGCAACGCCAACGACGGCGTCGCCCGCATTCTCGAATTCCGTTCGATGGTGCAGGCGCTGCACAATGCCGGCCTGCGCGTGACCATGGACGTGGTCTACAACCATACCAGCCAGTCGCAGCAGGGTCCCTTGTCGGTGCTGGACCGCATCGTGCCGACCTATTACTACCGCCTCGGCGCGAACGGCAACATCCTGAACGACAGCTGCTGCGCCGACACCGCCCAGGAAAACGCGATGATGGGCAAGCTGATCATCGACTCGGTGTCGCTGTGGGCGAAGCAGTACAAGGTCGACAGCTTCCGCTTCGACATCATGGGCTTCACGCCGCTCGACCTGCTCAAGCGCCTGCAGGCTTCGGTGAACCAGGCCGCCGGCCGCGACATCTACCTGTACGGCGAAGCCTGGAACTTCGGCAACGTCGCCAACGACGCCCGCTTCGTGCAGGCGCGCCAGGCCAACATGGCCGGCACCGGCATCGGCTCCTTCAACGACCGCATGCGCGACGCCGTGCGCGGCGGCGGCTGCTGCGACGGCGGCAGCGCGCTGATCACCCAGCAAGGCTTCATCAACGGCGCTTGGTACGACCCGAACGGCCAAGCCAACCAGAGCCGCGACGACGCCCTGCGCCTGGCCGACATGGTGCGTGTGGCCCTGTCCGGCACCTTGCGCGACTACCGCTTCACGGACCGTTTCGGTTCGCTGCGCAGCAACGCACAGATCGACTACTTCGGCCAGCAGGCGGGCTTCGCGATGAACCCGGCCGAGACCATCAACTACATCGAGGCGCACGACAACCAGACCCTGTTCGACATCAACGCTTTCCGCCTGCCGCAATCGACGTCGCTGGCGGACCGCGTGCGCGTGCAGAACCTGGGCGCCGCCATCGTGCTGCTGTCGCAGGGCGTTCCCTTCATCCATGCCGGCCAGGAGATCCTGCGTTCGAAGTCGCTCGACCGCGACAGCTACAATGCCGGCGACTGGTTCAACCGCCTGGACTACAGCTACGCGTCGAACAACTTCGGCGTCGGCCTGCCGATGGCGGGACCGAACCAGGACAACTGGGGCATGATGGCGCCCATCCTTACCAATCCGCTGATCAAGCCGGATACCCGCGCCATCCTGCAGGCCAAGGCGGTCTTCGAAGACCTGCTGGCGATCCGCCAGGATTCGACCCTGTTCCGCCTGCGCACGGCCCAGGACGTGATCGAACGCCTGAAATTCCATAACGTCGGCCCCGACCAGGTGCCGGGCGTGATCGTGATGGAAATCGACGGCAACGATCCGGGCAAGTACAAGGGCGCGCAGTACAAGGGCGTGGTGGTGGTGTTCAACGTCGACAAGACGGCCAGGACCATTGCCGTGCCGGCCCTGAAAGGCCGCAAGCTGCAGCTGCACCGCATCCAGCGCAACGGCAGCGACGAGGTGGTGAAGGCGTCGGACTTCGACCGTAACGGCACCTTCAGCATCCCGGCACGCACGACCGCGGTGTTCGTCCAGAACGCCAACGATTGAATCGCATAAAGGCTGAATGAAAAGGGCCGGGAGTCGCAAGCTCCCGGCCCTTTGCTTTGATGCCGTCTGTTTCAGTTCTGCGGCTGGTTCAGCGCGCCGCCGCCCATCAGGCGCGCGTTCTCGAATTCTTCCTTGTTGGCGGTCTTCACGGCGCTGTTGCGGTCGACATTGCGGCGCGCGATCGAGCTGCCGGTCGGGATATAGGTCTCTTCGAGGCCGGCACGCTGGGTGCTGTCCGAACTTTCGGTTGCGGCACAGCCGGCCAGCAGCACGAGCGCGCCTGCAGCCAGCAGGGTGAAACGTTTCATTGCCTTCTCCTTGGTTGCACTACGTTGACGAATTCATTGCTCACAGGGCGACTTCCAGGCCTTCGCGCGCCAGCACCACCTGCAGTCCGTGCAAGCGTCCTTCGAAGCGGGACAGGGCGTCGGCGAACACCGCTTCCAGCTCGTCGTCGCTGCGGGTCGGTTCGTGGTGGGTGCAGTACAGCGCCTTCGCGCCCGCGCGCAGCGCCATCTCCATTGCGGCGTCGAAGGTGCCGTGGCCCCAGCCCTTTTTGGCCGGGTATTCCTGGACCGTGTACGAGCAGTCGACGATCAGCGCGTCCACGCCGGCCATCGCGGCGTCGATCTCGTGCTGGCGGCGCGCAATCTCCTGCGCGCTCGCCGCATGGTCGGGATGGCCTTCCTCGTAAGGGTTGAAGAAGGGCTCATGGTCGCCGGTGAAGAACAGCGACTTGCCCTCGCAGGAAATGCGGTAGCCGAGATTGGTGACCGGATGGTTCATCACGACGTTGTCGATGCGCGCATCGCCGATGTGGTGCGCGACGCCGATCTGCAGCGTGCGGTATTCGATGGTGGCGGCCATGCGCTCCTCGCTGACCGGGAAGTAACTGTTCTGCAGCTGCACGCCCATCACGTGCTCGATCCCCTGGCCGGTGGCGTCGTCGCGGGCGCCGTGCAGGCAGACCCGCGATCCCTTCACGAACAGCGGCGTGAACAGGGGCAGGCCGTGGATGTGGTCCCAGTGGCTGTGGGTGATGAAGATGTTGGCGCCGATGTCGCCGCCCCCGAGCGCGCGGCGCGCCATCAGATCCTGGGCCAGCACGTACAGGCCGGTGCCGGCGTCGAGCACGATGAGCGTATCGTCGCCGGTGCGTACCTCGATGCAGGTGGTGTTGCCGCCGTAACGGACGGTGCGCGGCCCGGGCGAAGGGATCGATCCCCGCACGCCCCAGAATCGGAATTTCATAAAGGTCCCTGGTTATCCTGTCTGCTTTTTACAGCTGTGTACTGGCGCATGATAGCCCCATCGGGGAGGGGGATTCGCCAAATTTGCAATTCTGCATCACCAGGTGTACAGCCGGCAATAAGGGGGATAAACTGGTAGCTATTTCAATTCGGCAACACCACTCCATGCACGAGCTCACTCCGTCCAACATCGCCGAACGGCTGCACCTTCTTACGGAAGTCAGCGTCGCGCTCGGCGAGAACCACGACATCGAGGCCTTCCTCGACCGTATCCTGCGGGTGGCGAAAAGCATGACCAATGCCGATGGCGGCACGCTGTACCGGCCCAGCGCCGATGGCCAGAGCCTGTGCTTCCACATCTCGCTGAACGATACGCTGGCGATCCACCAGGGCGGCGTCAGCGGCAACAGCATCGACCTGCCGCCGATTCCGCTGTTCGACGCCTACGGCAACAAGAACCTGTCCTCGGTGGCGGCCTATGCGGCCAACTTCGACCAGTCGGTGAACATCGAAGACGTGTACAAGGCGGACGTCTTCAACTTCTCGGGCATGCGCCTGTTCGACCAGACCTTCGGCTACCACTCGCAATCCTTCCTGACGGTGCCGATGACCGACCACGAGGGCGAGCTGGTGGGCGTGCTCCAGCTGATCAACGCGATGGACCGCGAGACCGGCACGATCCGCAGCTTTTCCGGCACCGACCAGCGCTTCATCGAGGCGCTGGCCTCGCAGGCGGCGGTGGCGATCACCAACGAGCAGCTGATCCAGCAGCTGGAAAACCTGCTGGAAGCCCTGGTCAACCTGATCAACATCGGCATCGACGAGAAGTCGCCCTATACCGGACGCCATTGCCAGTTCGTGCCCGAGCTGACCATGATGCTGGCCGAGGCGGTGCACAAGACCGAGAAAGGCCCGCTGGCCGGGTTCCGCATGAGCGATGCCGACCGCAAGGAACTGTGGATGGCCGGCCTGCTGCACGACTGCGGCAAGATCACGACCCCGGTGCACGTGGTCGACAAGGCCACTAAGCTGGAGACCATCTTCGACCGCATCCACATGGTCGACACCCGCATCGAGGTGATGCTGCGCGATGCCGAGATCCGCGCGCTGAAGGCCAGGCTGGCACCCGATGCCGACCATGCCGCCATCGGCGACCGCCTGACGGCCGAGCAGCAGCGCCTGCGCGAGGACCGCGACTTCCTGCGCCGCGCGAACGTGGGCGGCGAGGGCATGCCGGCGGGCGACCAGGAACGCGTGCGCAGGATCGCGCGCCGGCGCTGGACCGGGCCGGACGGCCAGGAGCGCGACCTGCTCGACGAGGAAGAGATCCGCAACCTGAACGTGCGCTTCGGCACCCTGACCGACGAGGAGCGCAAGATCATCAACAACCACATCGGGGTCACGATCCGCATGCTGGAATCGCTGCCCTGGCCCAAGCACCTGAAGAACGTGCCGGAATACGCCGGCGGCCACCACGAGCGCATGGACGGCAAGGGCTATCCGCGCGGCCTGACCCGCGAGCAGATGTCGGTGCAGGCGCGCATCATGGCGATCGCCGACATCTTCGAGGCCCTGACCGCCGCCGACCGTCCCTACAAGAAGGGCAAGACGCTGTCGGAGTCGCTCGCCATCCTCGGCAAGTTCGCCGAGAACGGCCACATCGATCCTGACCTGTTCGACATCTTCGTGCGCGAGAAGGTCTACCTGAAGTTCGCGCAGCAGCACATGGATGCGCACCAGGTCGACGCGGTCGACGAGAACGCGATCCCGGGCTACCGGACCTGAGGCAGGCCGTGCGCGAGGCAGTCCGCAAATTCGGCGCGCGCTGGGCCGCGGGCCTGGTATTGACCGCGGCGGCCCTGCTGCAGGTGTCGGGCGACCTGCGCCTGGACGCGATCGAGCGCCTCGACACCTTTATTGCCGGCCTGCGCATGAGACTGACGCCGCCGGTGCACGATCCGCGCATCGTGATCGTCGACATCGACGAGAAAAGCATCGCGAAGCTCGGCCACTTTCCCTGGAACCGCAAGGTGATGGCGCAGCTCACGACGCAGCTGACCGACCGTTACGGCGCCGCCGCGGTCGGCTACGACATCGTGTTCGCGGAAGCAGACGAGAGCTCGGGCTATGGCGTGCTGGCCGAGCTGGCGCAGAAAGACCTGAAGGACGTGCCGGGCTTCGCGCAGAAGGTCGGCGGCCTGAGGGAAGCGCTCGACTACGACGGCCTGCTGGCCAGGGCGCTGCAGGACAGGCCGGTCGTCCTCGGCTATACCTTCACGGACTCGGAGCGCAAGGGCAAGCTGCCGGCGCCGGCCTTCCGTGTCGAGGACCTGAACGGACGGACGGTGCCGGCCTTCGGCGACCAGGGCTATATCGCCAACCTGGCCCGCCTGCAGGATGCGGCGGCAGGCGGGGGCGTCTTCACCGCCAGGCTCGATGCGGACGGGATCCTGCGCAACGCCGCGCTGCTGGTGAAGATCGGCGACGGCTACTACCCGACGCTGTCGCTGGCGACGGTGACGGCGGCACTCGGCGCCAGCCCGCCGAAGCCGGTCTTCAGGAAAACCGCCGACGAGATGTCGGCCAGCGAGCTCGCGAATGCCGCGCCCGAAGCCATCGGCATCTGGGTCGGCAGCGGCAGGGAGCGCCGGCAGATCCAGATCCGGGTCGGCGAGAACCTGACCGATGCGATCGAGTTCCGCGGGCCGGGCGGCCGCGACGGCGGCGCCTTCACCTACGTGTCCGCCAGCGACGTCATCGACGGCGCGGTGAAGAAGCCGGTCCTGGAAGGGAACATCGTGCTGGTGGGGACCACCGTGCCGGGCCTGAACGACCTGCGGCCGACGCCCGTGAATCCGGAATACCCCGGGGTCGAAGTCCACGCCAACATGATCAAGTCCATCCTCGACGACACGATCAAGTTCCGGCCCGATTACGCCGATGCGGCCGACGCCATCGTGCTGCTGGCGGCCGGCATCGCGCTGGCGCTGGCCCTGCCGCTGCTGTCGCCGCTGCCCGCGGTGCTCTCGAGCGCGGCGCTGGCGGCGGCGGTGTGCGGCCTGAACTACTACGCCTACCACGCGCTCGACTGGATGCTGCGCCTGGGGATGGTGCTGAGCCTCATCGCCGCGCTGTTCGTGCTGAACCTCGCCTGGGGCTACTTCTTCGAATTCCGCAAGGGCAGGGCGCTGGTCTCGCGCTTCGGCGAATACGTGGCGCCGGAGCTGGTGGCGAAGATGGCCGAGAACCCGGAAGCCTACAGCATGGACGGCGAGAGCCGCGAGCTGTCGGTGATGTTCGTCGACGTGCGCGGCTTCACCACCATCTCCGAAGGCCTGAACCCGAAAGAACTGCGCGAGTACATCAACCTCTACCTGACCGCGATGTCCGAGGACATCCGCTCCAGCCACCAGGGCACGCTCGACAAGTACATCGGGGATGCCGTAATGGCCTTCTGGGGCGCACCGGTGGCCTTTCCCGACCACGCCAGCCGGGCGGTCGCGACCTCGCTGCTGATGCAGGCATCGGCGGCGCGCCTGAACGCCGATTTCGTGAAGCGCGGCTGGCCGGAACTCAGGATCGGCATCGGCATCAATACCGGCGCCATGCACGTCGGCGACATGGGCTCGGCGATCCGGCGCGCCTACACCGTGATGGGCGATGCCGTGAACCTGGGGGCGCGGCTGGAGGGCATCACCAAGGTCTACGGCGTCGGCATCGCGGTCGGCGCCGCCACCCGCGCGCAGGCGCCGGAATTCGCCTACCGCGAGCTGGACCTGGTGCGGGTCAAGGGCAAGAACGAGCCGGTGGCGATCTTCGAACCGCTCGGCAGGCAGGCCGGGCTGCCGGTTGCCGTGCTCGACGAGCTGCGCGACTGGGACCAGGCGCTGGCCCTGGTGCGCGCCCGGCAGTGGATCGAGGCCGAGGCAATCATCCGCCGCCTGCAGGCGGCGCACCCGGCACGCGGCCTGTATGCGCTCTACCTGGAGCGCATTGCCGGCTGGCGCGCGCAGCCGCCGGGTGAAGACTGGGATGGGGTCACGAACTTCGCGACCAAGTGAGCTTTCAATAAGCTGTATCTCTTGTGCAACGCCGGGTTTGTGCCATCCCCCCATCACGTAGGGAAGATTCCCTATTTTCAATAATTTTTCTCCAAGGCAAGTAATCCTTGTTTACACTCGCGGGGATATGAAAAACAACATGACCCTACGCCTGGCACGCCTGTTCGCAGGTTCGGTGCTTGCCGCCGCCGTGAGCGCGGCGTGGGCGGACGACGAGGTCCGCTTCCCGATCAGCCGCTTCGACGTCAGCGGCAATACCCTGCTGGCGCCCGCCGAGGTGCAGGCCGCGCTCGGCCCCTACACCGGACAGGGCCGCGATTTCGGCGACGTCCAGCGCGCCCTGGAGGCGCTCGAGGCGCTGTACCACGCGCGCGGCTACAAGGTCGTCACCGTCCAGCTGCCCGAGCAGGAACTGAACGGCGGCGTGGTGCGCCTGAACGTGATCCAGGCCCGCGTGTCGCGCGTGAGCGTGAGCGGCAACCGCTGGTTCAGCGAGCAGAACATCCGCGCCGCGCTGCCCACGCTGCAGCCGGGGCAGACGCCGAACCTGCAGGCCGTGTCCGCGAATCTCCGCCTGGTCAACGAGAACCCGGCGCGGAAGGTCAAGCTGAACCTGGCCGGCGGCGAGGCCGATGATGAAGTGGAAGCCCGCGTCGAGGTCGTCGACGAGAGCCCGTGGAAAGTCATGCTCAGTGTCGATAACACCGGCACCGAATCGACCGGCGAGACCCATGCCGGCGTCATGCTGCAACATGCGAACCTGTGGGGCCGCGACCATGTCGGCTCGCTGCAGTACACCACCACCGCCGAGCATCCGAGCCGCGTGGCCGTCTGGTCGGCCGGCTACCACATCCCGCTGTATGCGCTGGGCGATGCTGTCGACCTGTTCGCCAGCTACTCGAACGTGGATTCGGGCGTGGTAGCGGCCGGCATCTTCGACCTGGCCGTGAGCGGCAAGGGCGCGGTCTACGGCGCGCGCTACACGCATGCGCTGGCCAGGCGCGGCAGCTTCGAGTCGCGCCTGGTCTACGGCGTCGACTACAAGGCCTACAAGAACAGTGTCCTGTTCGGCGGCCAGGATTTTGGCAACGACGTCACGGTGCACCCGCTGAGCATCGGTTGGGCCGGCACCGCCGTGATGCCGGACGGCGAAGCGAACTTCGCGCTGACGGTGCTGCAGAACATCGCCGGCGGCTCGCGCGGCGGTTCGCACGACTTCGCCGCCGTGCGGAGCGGGGCAAAGGCCGGCTACACGATGCTGCGCTTCTCGGCCGCGATCGCCAACGTGATCGCCGGCGACTGGCAGACCCGCGTGCTGCTGAACGGCCAGGCGACCGGCGACGCGCTGGTGCCCGGCGAGCAGTTCGGCGCCGGCGGCTCGACCACGGTGCGCGGCTTCGGCGAGCGCGACCTGGCCACCGACTCCGGCTTCGTCACCAACGTCGAGCTGTACACGCCCAACCTGTGCACGCGCGCCTTCTGGCAGTGCCGCCTGCTGGGCTTCTACGACAGCGCCTGGGGCGAGCGCAACCACATCCTGCCGGGCGAACTGCGCCGCACCGCGATCTCCAGCGTGGGCCTGGGCCTGCGCTTCGCAGCCGGCAGCAGCGCCAGCGTGCAGCTCGACTACGGCCATGGCATCCACACCGGCCAGGTACAGGCCACCAGCAGGAACAAGCTGCATGTCCGCGTAGGCCTGGCCTACTGATGGAACGGGGAACGACAATGACGACGACAATCGAACGCGGCAGCCTGCGGCGCAAAGCCGGCGCCTTGCTGCTGGCCGCCTGTTACATGGGCGGTCCGGCGCTGGCCGCGCCGACCCTGCCGCAGGTGGTGGCCGGCCAGGCCAGCTTCAACCAGCAGGCCAACGTGTTCTCGATCACGAACACGCCCGGCACCATCATCAACTGGCAGAGCTTCAACATCGGGGCGGGCGAGATCACCCGCTTCATCCAGCAGAACAGCGACAGCGCGGTGGTGAACCGCATCCTGGGCCAGGACCCGAGCAAGATCCTCGGCGCGCTGCAGTCCAACGGCAAGGTCTTCCTGATCAACCCGAACGGCATCCTGTTCGGCCAGGGCGCGCGCGTGGACGTGAACGGCCTGGTGGCCTCGACCCTGAACATCAGCGACGCCGATTTCCTGGCCGGGAAGAAGAGCTTCCAGGCCGGCGCGGGCGTGAACCCGGGCGCGGTTCGCAACGAGGGCAGCATCGCCACGCCGAACGGCGGCAAGGTCTTCCTGGTCGCGCCGAGCGTCGAGAACACCGGCATCGTCAGCGCCCCGAACGGCGAAGTGGTGCTGGCGGCGGGCCGCAGCGTGCAGCTGGTCGATGCGCTTGATCCGAACCTGCAGGTGCTGGTGTCGGCGCCGCAGGACCACGCACTCAACCTGGGCCGGGTGATCGCCGAGGGCGGCCGCATCGGCATCTACGGCGCGCTGGTCAACCAGCGCGGCCTGGTGAACGCGGACAGCGCCGTGGTCGGCGCGAACGGCAGGATCGTCCTCAAGGCCAGCGGCAGTACCCTGCTGGGCGCCGGCAGCATGACCAGCGCCGGCGGCGCCGGCAAGGGCGGCGAGATCCAGGTGCTGGGCCGCGAAGTCGCCATCGAAGGCCAGGCTGGCGTCGACGCCAGCGGTAGGCTGGGCGGCGGCACCGTGCTGGTCGGCGGCGACTACCAGGGCGGCGGCGGCGTGCAACGCGCCCAATCGACCCGCGTCGACCCTGGTGCGGCGATCCGCGCCGATGCCGGCGTGGACGGCAGCGGCGGCAAGGTGGTGCTGTGGTCGGATGGCGAAACGCGTGCCGCGGGCAGCATCTCGGCGCGTGGCGCCGGCAGCGGCAGCGGCGGCCTGGTCGAAACCTCGGGCCACCTGCTCGACGTGAACGGCATTACCGTGAACGCTGCCGGCGGCAATACAGGGGATAAAAGCGGCAGGAACGGCAGCTGGCTGCTCGATCCCTACGACATCGAGGTCGCCAGCAACGGCACGGCCGGCGCGAACGAGGTGCGCTCTGCCGCCAACGGCGCGCAAACCGGCGTCACCCGCATCGCCCCGGCTACCCTGACGGCGGCCGGCACCGACGTGATCCTGCAGGCCCAGCACGACCTCACCATCAGCAATACCATCGAGGCCGCGGGCAGCGTGCGTGCCCAGGCCGGCAACGACATCACCGTCAACGCCCGCGTCGCCAGCCGCGACGGCGACCTCGACTTCCGCGCCGGGAATGCCTTCATCCTCGGCAGCGGCGGCACCCTCAGCACCGGCAATTACATCGACATCGCGGCCAACCGCGTCACCCTGGCCGGCAGCGTCGTCAAGGGTACCGGTACCCAGCTGCCGATCCTGAGCTTCACTTCTTCCGACGCGGGCCGTGCCATCGTGGTCGGCAGCGGCGCGGCCGATGCGGGCGTCCTGTGGCTGGACGCGGCGACGCTGGGCACGCTGAGCGCCGGCCTGTTCGAGATCAACCTGGGCAACAGCCAGCATACCGGGCAGGTAGCCATCGAGTCGGCGCTGAAGGCGTCCGCCAACTTGGTCCTCGAAAACAAGGGCAAGATCCATGTGAAGGCGCCGGTCGACCTGACGGCCAATCCGGACAGCCGCTTCATCGCCAGCCTGTACGGCGGTGCGAACGGCCTGATCCAGATCGCCAGCCCGGTATCGGCATCGAAGTCGGTCATGCTGCAGGGCGACCGCGTGTGGATCGAGGCCGCCGTCAACGCGGCGGGTTCGGACGGCAGCGTGACCCTCATGCCGAACAGCAGCGGCACGAACATGAAGATCGGCGGCAGCGGCGACGAAGCCGGCTTCTCGATCGGCCAGGAAGCGCTGGCCAGCATCCACGCGGCGCAGCTCACCATCGGCGGCCTGGCCGGCGGCAGCGGCGTCCTCGAGGTCGCCGGCATGGTCGACCTCACCGGCGCGAACGCGCCGCCCAGGCTGAACCTCGACGCCGGCAACGGCGAACTGGCGATCCGCGCGCCGCTGCTGGCAGCGGGCACCGTGACCCTGCGTTCCGGCGCGGGCATCTATGAATCGGCGGAAGGCGCGGTCCAGGCGGACAGCCTCGCCGTGCGCGGTGGGCAGGTCGTGCTGACCGGCGCCAACCGCATCGGTACTTTCGCCGGCAGCAATGAGGGCGCGAACGTGTTCCAGGTGACGAATGACGGCGCCATGAACGTCGGCACCGTGGACGGGCTGGCCGGCATCGTCGCCAACGGCGCCGCGCTGCAGCTGAAGGTGGCCGGCAAGCTGCGCCTCGATGCCGATGTGCGCGGCAGCCTGATGGCGCAGCTCGACGCCGCCAGCGTGGACGGCAGCGCTACCCTGCGGGCCGACACCGTGTCGCTGCGCACCACCGGCGGCATCGGCAACAGCGGCGCGCCGCTGCGCACCGAGGCCAAGGCCCTGATGGCCTATAACGCCGGCGAGGGCAAGCACCCGATCAATATCGCCAACCAGGGTGCGCTGGTCTTGATCAGCGCGGTCCAGGACGGCGCCGCCAACGATGGCGCGATTCTCGTCGACAGTGTGGGCGGCATGACCGTACCAGGCTACGCCGCCGGCGAGCCTGGCTACGCCACCGGCGAGGTGCGCACGCAGAGCGGCGACATCAGCCTGGTCACGCACAGCTCGATGAGCATCCTGGGCCGCGTGACCACCGACAGCGGCAATGTGAGCCTGGTCGCCGACAACGGCGGCGCGCTCGCCATCGCCGAGGGCGCGCGCGTGGCGTCCGTCAGCGGCACCGTGAATCTCACCGCCGGCTCGACCCAGATCGCGCCGAACGCGGTCAGCGTGTCCAGCCCGGACAAGCTGCACGTGAACAGCGGCAGCGAGCCGCAGCCGGATCCGAAGCCAGATCCACAGCCGGACCCGAAACCCGATCCGAAACCGGACCCGCAGCCTGATCCGAAGCCCGATCCGAAGCCGGACCCGCAGCCGGATCCAAAGCCAGATCCGAAACCGGACCCGCAGCCTGATCCGAAGCCCGATCCGCAGCCGGACCCGAAGCCAGATCCGAAGCCAGATCCGAAGCCCGATCCGCAGCCGGACCCGAAGCCCGATCCGCAGCCGGATCCGAAACCGGACACGCCGCCGAACCTCGACATCTGCCTGGCCAGCCCATCCACGGCCGGCTGCAGTGTGATCCTGGCGCACCACGAGATCGACGTCTGCCTGGCCGATCCGAAGCAGGCCGGCTGCGCCGCGAAGATCCCGGGCTATGCCGCCTGCCAGGCGGATGTCTCGGGCTATGGCTGCGGTACCGTGATCCAGCGTCACGACGCGGTCACGGCCTGCATCCTGAACCCGCAGGCGCCGGGCTGCGCCCAGACCCTGCCGGCGCTGGCCGAGTGCCGCGCCGACGCCGGCATCTACGGCTGCGTGCCGGTGCTGGCCCGCGCCCGGTTCGAATCCTGCGTGGCCAACCCGGGCGGCGCCGGCTGCATGGAAAACGTGCTGCCCAAACTGCCGGTCTGCAAACTGACGCCGTCGCTGGCAGGCTGCGCCCAGGTGATCGAAGTCACTTTCCAGGCCTGCCTGGGCAACCCGAACGACCCGGGCTGCACCGGCGTGCTGCCGACTCTGTCGCAGTGCGTGGCCAGGAGTTCGGAGCGCGGCTGCGACGCCGTGCTGCCGACGCTGGCCCAATGCATCGGCAGCCCGGGCCTGCAGGGCTGCGGCGTGCGCCTGCCCAGCCTGCAGGCCTGCGTGGCAGCGCCGGCGACGCCGGGCTGCGTGGCGGTGCTGCCGCAGGCCGACTACTGCAGCAGCCATCCGGGCGACGCGACCTGTGCCATCTTCAGCGGCAACAGCGGCAGCACGCAATCGCAGGGCAAGCAGGTGGTACAGGCGGTTCAGACCGCGGTCCAGCTGATCAACGGCGGCAGCGATGAGAAAAACAGGGAGCCTGGCCAGGACAGCACGACGGCCGGTCCGGCGCAAGCGCAAAACACGGGAGCAAAGAATGAGAAACCATCGACCAAAATGTACTGCAACTGAGCGGGTCGGGGCGATGCTGAAAGCCATGCTGTGCGTGGCGCTGCTGCTGCTTGGGGGCGGCGCCTGGGCTGCTCAAGTGGTCGGTGTGGTTGCGCATTCGAGCGGTCCGCTGCTGGACCGCAAGGCGGACGGCAGCGTCAAGGTGCTGGGCGCGAAGTCGGAGGTCGAGAACGGCGACACCCTGGTCGCGGAGAAGAACACCTACGCCCAGATCCGCTTCGTCGACAACAGCGAGATCACGCTCAAGCCCGGCACCACTTTCCGCATCGAGAACTTCAGCTACGACGCCGGCAAGCCGGAGGCCGACAGCGCCGCCTTCGACCTGGTCAAGGGCGGCCTGCGTTCGATCACCGGCCTGCTGGGCAAGCGCAACAAGGAGAAGTTCTCGCTGAAGACGCCGAGCGCCACCATCGGCATCCGCGGCACCACCTTCGTGGCGCAGTTCGTGCCGGCGCCGGCGCCCGAGCTGGCGCAGGACAGGCAGCCGGGCCTTGCTCCCGGGCTGCACGTGTCGGTCTCGGAAGGCGCGATCGTCGTGGCCAACAGCGGCGGCGCACTGGGCTTCCAGGCCGGCCAGTTCGGCTACGTGCCGGGCGTGAACCAGGCACCGGTACTGGTGCCGCCGAACACTGGCCTGCAGTTCACGCCGCCGCCGGGCTTCCCTGACGGCGCGCAGGGGCCGCAGGCGTCCGCTGGCGGCAGTGCGGCGGACAAGCCTGCGGTGGATTGCATCGTCAGGTAATCCGGCCCGCAGCGTTTGCACGTCATCCCGCAGGCGGGACGACGTGAAGATAAAAAAAGCCTGCGTCCCTTTCGGGAACGCAGGCTTTTTGCTACTTGAAACCTGAAGCTTACAGCACGTCGCTCGCGTGATCCGCCAGGCGCGAACGCTCGCCGCGCGCCAGGGTCACGTGGCCGCCATGGCTCCAGCCCTTGAAGCGGTCGACCACGTAGGTCAGGCCGCTCGAGCCTTCGGTCAGGTAAGGCGTGTCGATCTGTGCGATGTTACCCAGGCAGAGGATCTTGGTGCCCGGACCGGCGCGCGTGACCAGGGTCTTCATCTGCTTGGGCGTCAGGTTCTGGGCCTCGTCAATGATCAGGAACTTGTTCACGAAGGTGCGGCCGCGCATGAAGTTCAGCGACTTGATCTTGATGCGCGAACGGATCAGGTCCTGGGTCGCGGCACGGCCCCAGTCGCCGGCGTCGCTGTCGCCCTTCATGAGCACTTCGAGGTTGTCGTCGAAGGCGCCCATCCACGGCGACATCTTCTCTTCCTCGGTACCCGGCAGGAAGCCGATGTCCTCGCCCACCGGCACCGTGACGCGGGTGACGATGATCTCGTTGTAGACCTTGGTCTCGAGCACCTGCGCCAGGCCCGCCGCCAGCGCCAGCAGGGTCTTGCCGGTACCGGCCTGGCCGAGCAGGGTGATGAAGTCGACTTCCGGATTCATCAAGAGGTTCAGCGCGAAGTTCTGCTCGCGGTTGCGCGCAGTGATGCCCCAGACGTTGTTCTTGTTGTGGCTATAGTCGCGCAGGGTCTGGAACACGGCGGTCTTGCCGTTGATTTCCTTGACCTGGCCCTGGAAGGGCGCTTCGCCGTTGTTCGGTTCGAAGAACACGAACTGGTTCACCATCAGCGAAGGGATGAAGGGGCCGGTGACGCGGTAGTAGGTCGACGAATTGCCGCCCTTGATCTCCTGCCAGGACTCCATGTTCTTGCCGTGCTTGTCCCAGAAGTCGTCCGGCAGCTGGACGATGCCCGAGTACAGCAGGTCGGTATCTTCCAGCACGTGGTCGTTGAAGTAGTCTTCCGCGGCCAGGCCCAGGGCACGCGCCTTGATGCGCATGTTGATGTCCTTCGACACCAGCACGATCGCGCGGCCGGACTGGTCGGCTTCCAGGGCGCGCACCACGCCCAGGATCTGGTTGTCGGCCTTGCCCGAGGGGAGGCCTTCCGGCAGCGTGGCGGCGTTCAGGCGGGTCTGGAAGTACAGGCGGCCGCGCGCGTCCTTGTTGCCCAGCTTGGCCAGCGGGATGCCGGCTTCGATGGCGTCGTCGTCGGTGTTGGCGATCAGCGCGTCCAGCGTGCGCGAGACCTGGCGCGCGTTGCGGGCGACTTCCGACATGCCCTTCTTGTGGTTGTCGAGCTCCTCGAGCGTCATCATCGGCAGGTAGACGTCGTGCTCCTCGAAGCGGAACAGCGAGGTCGGGTCATGCATCAGCACATTCGTGTCGAGCACGAACATCTTGGCCGCGCCGGCCTTGTCGGCCTTGCGGCTGACCGAGGACTTGACGTTGACCTCGACCGGTTTGTGCTTGACCGGATGCGGCTCGTTCATGTCGGTCTCGCGCAGCTTCGCGCCGGCGCCGTTCTTGCCGCTCTTGTCGGCGCGGGGGGGAGCGGGCAGCGTTGCCGGCGCCGCCGGCGGGGTCGATTCGCGCGAAGGCGCCTCGACCAGCAGCGCGGCCTTGGACTTGCGTGCGCGGGTGGTCTTGGCGGGGACGGCTTCGCCGCTGATCAGGTCTTCGACAGGGTCGTTCTCCGCCTTCGCGGCTGCGCGGACAGGCGATTTGCCGGGTTCGGCTTTGGGGTAATCTTTTGCCAGCAGAATCGTCGCCGGCTTGCTTGGAATTTTCGGTAGTGGCATCAGGTTCTCAATCGTAATGAAGTCGAAAAAATGCACCGCGCGGACGTCATCGCCGCCGGGCCGGACAGATGCAACTGTGGGAGGTGCTGCGCGGCCCCGCAACTTCCGCTCATGCAGGGAAGTCGCTCCTCGAGGGGAGCGGGGACCGGATTGGAATGATGCGTAGAGGTAAAACTCGGACTCAAAATAGGCAAACGTAATGGCAACGAGTTAATAATACCCGAGCCATCGTCAACGGGGCTTGAAGAAGCGTAGCGAGCGGAAGCGATAGTGGCCGAGAAGCGCAGCTGTACGCGAGTACAGCGAGCATCGCCGGCCGCTAGTGCGACGCGCAGTAGCTTATTCAAGCTCCCGGGGCTGGGTCTTCAGGAAATCCAGCACTTCCTTGACGTGATCATTGACTTTCACGCCACGCCATTCTTTCACCACTTTGCCGTTAGCGTCAATGACAAACGTACTGCGCTCGACCCCCCGGACCTTCTTGCCGTACATGTTTTTCATCTTCATGACGTCGAACTGGTTGCAGACCGCCTCGTCCGGGTCGGAGATCAGTTCGAAGGGCAGACCGAGCTTGGACTTGAAGCTCTCGTGGGAGCGCAGCGAGTCGCGGCTGATCCCGTAAACGACGGCGCCCAGCGCGGTGAGCTCGTCATGGTGGTCGCGGAAGTTCATCGCTTCCGTGGTGCAGCCGGGAGTGTTGTCCTTGGGATAGAAATACAGCACCGTGTACCGCGCCGGGCGACCCTGCAGCTCGAAGGTCTGGTCGCCGGTCATGGCGGCGCTGAAGTTCGCTAATTGTTTATCAGCCAAGGGTTCGGTGGATGCTGCGCTGGGGCTTTCGGCCACGGGTTTCTCCTGCTCAGGTTTTGGTATCGAGGACGATCAGCTCTCCCGAGCGTCCCGGTAGTTCTCCCCACTGAACCGGATAGGCGGGCAGCGGGTCATGCTTTATCTTCTCATAATAGTCCGCCATCGAGGCAAGCTGGTAGCCTTGCGCTTTCCAACCTGACAACAGCTGCTCGAAGATGGGGGCAAGTTTCTGTCCTTCAAGTTCTGCGTGCAGCGTATACACGTGATCGCGGCGATTGTCGGCCGTCAGCTTCAGCAGGTGGGCGGCGATGTTCTGCGTGGTCAGCTCGACGCCTTCGACTTCGCGTCCCAGCAGCTCGTCGAGCGTCGGCAGCGTGGTCGGCATCTGGATGTGGCGCATGCCCTGGAAGCGGTAGGGCCCGGCCTGCGGATCGGCCAGCGCGCCGTTCTCGAGCAGCATGGCGCGGCCGTCGGAGGCATAGGCATAGCCCTGGGCGTCGTGGCGCTGGAACGCAGGCAGGTTCATCTGCCAGCCGGCCGCGCCGTGGGTATGCGGCGCTTCGCCGAAGACCTGGGCGTAGCGCCGCTCGCTCTTCTGCATCATGGCGTCGGTCCAGCGCGCGTCCCGCTGGCGGACGTTGTCCTGCCAGCGCACGTGGTCCCAGGTGTGGATGCCGCATTCGAAGCCGGCGTCGCGCGCGGCGCGCATCTCGGCCGCACCCTTCACGCCGATGTCCGGGCCGGGGAGGAGCACGCCGTACATCAGGGTCTTGAAGCCGTAGTGTTCGACCACCGAAGTGCGCGAGACTTTCTGGAAGAAGCCCGGACGCAGCGCGCGGCGCATCGCCCAGCCGGTGTGGTCGGGGCCGAGCGAGAATAGGAAGGTCGCGCCGGCCGCGTGGCGGGTCAGCATGCGCACCAGGTTCGGCACGCCTTCGAGCGTGCCGCGGTAGGTGTCGACGTCGATCTTGAGAACGAGCAGGGGAGGAGCCAACTGAGCCACGGTTCAATCCATCAGGGCCTGGGCCGCCGCCACCTGGCCGCGGTAGGCATCGAAGATATGGCGCAGCGCGTCCGCCATATTCGTGCTCGGCGCCCATGCGAGATCGTTCTTCGTGTTCTCGATCTTCGGCACGCGGTTCTGCACGTCCTGGTAGCCGG
>Ga0265798_10004284_pt1 | contig 19825 bp, 13 predicted proteins | sample P3T30metagenome_FD_192430 | JGI IMG/M metagenome (GOLD analysis project Ga0265798, IMG submission 192430) | Plant litter microbial communities from East Loma Ridge, Irvine, California - P3 T30 | ecosystem: Environmental > Terrestrial > Plant litter > Unclassified | place: USA: California... | reverse complement strand
CATTGAGTCACTCATCCTGACAACAACAGGCGCTGATGGGCACCGCTGATGCCCGATGCTGAGCATGCAAGATGCAAGAAGGGGCCAACCGCGAGGTTGGCTCTTTTGCGTTTGTGGGGGAGGAGCCAGGGCCTTTTTACAGGCCAGCTAGAAGATTAAACTTTTCCTGATAATCGCATTCAGCCAGACTTCGTCACCGCGTCCGATACGAACATCGCCGGTCTGCCAGATTTTTGCCGTTTCAAGAGCGAACCTTTTTACTGTTGCGCCCTCAGAACCAGCCTCTCTTTTTATCCCCCGCGTATTTTTGGCCAACATGTCAGCGCCGAAACTATTAATCCCTTCGATCAGTTTCTGTAACCTACCCTTATCCATATCCGTAAATCTGCGCCCGTCCTTTTCCCGTTCGCCGCGGCCATGCTTAAAAGAGATATACCAGACGCCGCCAGGCTTCAGCGCCTTTGCCAGTTTTGTCATGATGTCAGTGAGTTCAGCTTGGGAGACATGCAGCAGCGAGGCGCAGCACCAGATACCGTCATATTTTTCAACCGCATTAACATCCTGAAAGCGCATCTGCGCTACAGGCTTTCCGGACAACTGGCGAGCCAGCGCAACCAGCTCCGCCGAGGCATCAAAGGCTTCGACGAAAAAACCCATTTCGCTGAAGGCTTTAACGTCACGACCTGAACCGCAGCCTGCATCCAGAATGCGAGCGCCCGGCGGCAGGCAGTCAATAAAAGGCGGGTAAAGCGCAGACATATCTACGCTTGCCGTATCGGTAAAAAACCGCTGAGCATTCTGCCGGTAATAATCTTCGTTGCTCAAAACTGGCTGTCTCCCTGTGCCGCTGGCTGCCACTCGTGGAGCAGGGCAAATTTTGCCGTATCCCAGCTGTTTTGCAGGAAGCTGTGCCGCAGCATCGGCGTTGCGCCGGTCTGGCGGATTAACGTCTCCCGCAGTGGCAGATGACTGTTAATAAAGTATTCGTTTCGATCATGCAGTCGCTGCAAAAGTTTTATCGAAGGGATACGTGCAAACTTACCCTGAGCGCCACGATTACAGGTCTGGCAGGCCAGCACCAGATTCCAGACGCCGTTGAGGTTGCCGATTTGCTCGCTGAGCATCAGCGGCAGGAAATGATCGACATCCGCCAGGTTCTCCTCACCACCCGTCACGCCAATGGCACGGAAGCAATAAAAGCACCGGCCTTTCTGGTAGCCGTTCAGGCTGCTGCGGCAGCTGTTAATGGTGACGCGGCGACCGCTCTGGCGACTGAAAAGCATCTTGTCATTATCGTCATAATCAACCGCAATCAGGTTGCGTGAAACGTTCATCGCCCAGGCTTCTTCTACCAGCCGCCATCTGGCATCCGTTTCCGCTTTCAGACTGGCGAACTGCTCGTTTTCCGTCAGCTGATAAAAGTTATCTGTAAGCCGGATGCCTTTATGGCTTCGCCGTTCATCCAGGAAAAAGCGTTTGTCGATCTCGGCGTGATTCACATTATGAAAAGCATCGATGACGTTTGCGAACCCGCGCTTAACGGTAATAGCAATTAGCTGTTCTTCGCTGATTTCGCCTGCGTTGAATTGTCTGCATGCTTCCAGAAACTCGCTGCTTTTACTGGTGATCTGCTTTGGCGCATGACGCAGATGGGCGCATAAATGCCGCACAAAAGGCACGGCCAGCGCTTCCAGCGTAATCAGGTCGTTGTCCGGCTGCTTCAGGTCGTACAGCGCATGGGCAAGAGCAAATTTATAGGACGCGACGTTTTTGCCAAAAAGAATAACGCCGCGCCAGTAGTTTTCAAGGCGGGGATCGGCCTGGTAAAAGCGCATGCAGGATCCTGTTTTGCGAGACAGCTCGAGAAATTCATGTAACAGGATCACATAACAAATGCTGGTAAATGTAAACCGTAAAGGTGGGGAGGGGGGCGGAGCGTTCTTAAGGGCAGATATGCGCTGGAGTAACTCTCCCGCGCGGCAGAGGCTTAGTACCGTCTGTAGCTGGCATTTGTTAGACAGATCGTACTGCGCTGAAGGATGAACGGGCAGGGCGTTAATACGGATAACGGCGACATATCTTCTTCGATATAATCAGGAACTATCCGCGAAGGTCGGGTCATTTATATGCACGAGATTTTTCCCGCTATTTCCACACTATTGATGTTATGTCGGCCAACTGCACAGCGTGCTGGTGGAAGCGCATAACAAAAAAGAGAGAGTTACCCGATAGGCGCATCGCCCAGGAACGGGGCGTATCCTCTCGTCAAAGCCTGGCGACAATTAACACTGGCTGTTGGTTTTCTCGCATCCGTGATGAAAGAGTGATACCTGTGCTGATAACAGAAATAAAACATAAGGGAATAAAGTGAACTGTAAACCGATGCTTTTCGTGCTGGCGGCGTTCTCCCTGTCGGCTCAGGCCGCCCAGAGCGGAAAAACGCTTGAGCACAAAGACTGGGAAGTGGTCTGTGATAACACCCTGACCTGTCGCATTGCGGGGTATGCCAGAGAAGAGGATCCCTCCGGCTCTATCCTGCTCACTCGTGCCGCTGGACCTGGAACGGAGACTGTGGGAGAGGTAACGCTGGGCGACACCGAAGATGACAGCGAACCGGCGGAAAAGCTGACGTTGTGGATCGACGGGAAATCAGCCGGCGATCTTGTCGCGGCTGATGACAACTGGCGGCTGTCGGCCAGTCAGACCTCTGCGGTAATCAGCTCCGTGAAAGGTAGCGGTAAAGTCGAGTTTAAAGGCGGCACAAAGCCTTTCCTGCTTTCCGGCGAAGGCGCTTATGCCGTGCTGCTGAAAGCGGACGACGTGCAGAGCCGTATCGGCACGCCAGGCGCGCTCACCAAAAAGGGCAGTAAACCGGAGAGCCGCGTGGCTAAGGCTGTGCCCGCACCGGTTATTCAGGCAGCGAAAACCCTCGGCGGAGAACCCCGTTTGCTTACCGCACCAGAAATCGACGCGCTGAAAACCCGACTGCTTTCTACGGTCAATCACAATGACGATGACACGTGCGACAGCCTGTATTCACCTGCAGAAAACAGCGATCCGGAAACTGACGGACTCACGCTTACGCCACTGGATGACAGCCACGCTTTGCTTTCGGCACTCTGCTGGCGTGCTGCTTACAACGAAGGATATGGCTACTGGGTCATCGATAACCAACTCAAAGGCACGCCAGTGCTGGTGACGATTTCCGGGTCTGATTATGACAAGGGCGAGATTACCAGTGTGCAGAAAGGCCGCGGTATTGGTGACTGCATGAGCCAGGAAAGCTGGGTGTGGGACGGCAAGGCTTTCCGCAAAAGCTATGAAGGCGGAACCGGCATGTGTCGTTACATCCATGCGGGCGGCACCTGGGATCTGCCCACGCTGGTAACGGATGTGAAGCCTGTTTCGGGTTAAAGCTTTTGTTATGCCAGTGAAACATGAGAGCTGAAGCAACTGCTTTACAGCGGGCGAGAGGGAATGAAGAATTTCTGACAAGGATGTCATGCAGTGTCCCTGAGAACCCAAAAGACGTTTTTTTCAGCAGTTGCACCTTCGCCTGCGGATAAGGGTTGCGGAAACAGGGGGTAACGGTATAATCCTCAACGTTTTCCGCATACCCTTCAGTGCCGAAGTGGCGAAATCGGTAGACGCAGTTGATTCAAAATCAACCGCCGCGAGGCGTGCCGGTTCGATTCCGGCCTTCGGCACCATCGGAACATCAATAGACGTCAACGGACGTCTTTTTTTGTGCCTGAAATCCAGTATCCGCAAGGCTTTTCTCGCTTATTCACTCAACCTAAGTCAACCTGATTCAATCTACATCAACTTACTGATGCGGGTACAACTGCGGGTATATCGCGGTTCGATAATGTTTGTACCCACACAGAACCCTTGAAAGGATACTCATCATGGCTCTGAGTGATGTGAAGGTTCGTTCGGCTAAGCCTGAAGCAAAAGCCTATAAACTAACTGACGGTGAAGGCATGGTTTTGCTGGTTCACCCTAACGGCTCCAAATATTGTCGGCTTCGTTATCGTTTTGGCGGTAAGGAGAAGATGTTGGCGCTGGGGAAATACCCTGAAGTCTCGCTGGCGGATGCCAGGGCACGCCGGGATGAGGCCCGTAAGCTATTAGCTAATGGTGTCGATCCCAGTGAGAACAAGAAAGCCGTTAAGGTAGAGCAGGAGCAAGAGGCGATAACGTTTGAAGTGGGTGCCAGAGACTGGCATGCCAGTAATCAGAAGTGGTCTGCATCACACAGTGCTCGTGTATTGAAAAGCTTAGAAGATAATCTCTTTGCTGCTATCGGTAAGCGGAACATTGCTGAATTGAAGACACGCGATCTGCTTGTACCCATCAAAGCTGTCGAGTCATCTGGGCGTCTTGAAGTCGCCGCTCGTTTACAGCAGCATACTACCGCGATTATGCGGTTTGCCGTTCAGAGCGGTTTAATCGACTAAAACCCCGCGCAAGAGATTGCCGGTGCGGTTGCTACGGCTAAAGGACAGCATCGTGCTGCGCTCGAACTCAATCGCATTCCTGAACTACTTCATCGTATTGATCACTACTCCGGCAGGCCGTTAACCCGGTTGGCCGTTGAACTCACTCTGTTGGTTTTCATCCGTTCAAGCGAGCTGCGTTTTGCCCGCTGGGCAGAAGTAGATTTTGAAACGGCTATGTGGACGATTCCGGGCGAGCGTGAGCCACTGGAAGGAGTCAAGCATTCTCAGCGTGGTTCAAAGATGCGGACGCCCCATCTTGTTCCTTTGTCGCGTCAAGCCTTAGCTATTCTGGAAAAGATCAAAAGCATTAATGGGAATCGTGACCTGATCTTCGTTGGTGATCACGATCCGCGTAAGCCGATGAGTGAAAATACGGTAAATAAAGCGCTGCGAGTGATGGGGTACGATACGAAAGTTGAAGTCTGTGGTCATGGTTTCAGAACCATGGCCTGTAGTTCGTTGATTGAGTCGGGGATGTGGTCGAAGGATGCGGTTGAGCGACAGATGAGCCATCAGGAGCGTAACTCTGTGCGTGCGTCTTATATTCATAAGGCAGGGCACTTGGATGAGTGCAGGCTAATGCTGCAGTGGTGGGCTGATTATCTGGATGCGAATCGGGAGAAGGGGGGTAGTCCGTTTGATTTTGCCAAGCTTGGGCGGTGATCAGCCACGGTTTTCCCATATCATCCGAGTTACCTATAACCATGCGATGTACCCAAATAGACGACGTGAGATGCAATTTGTATTGATACCCTGGGGAGTGAAGAAATCTGGAGCATGGGGAGTGTGGGTGCGGTGCAGAAGTTAACGCGCATTCCCTGAAGGGGACCAACAGTGCCAGTAGTAATGCTGGTGCTGCTGGTTTATGACACGGTTTATTTTTTTGTCGTTTTTTGCCATACGCGTTATAACTCTCGGGTATAGGCCAGTGTTAAATATCAATAGGCCAGTGCGCTGAAATGAAGAATCGAAAGAAGATATTGATTTAAATGGGGTAAGTGTTTACTTACCTGTTCTGACTGGTTTTTTTCGATACAATGCTACCAAGTATTTAACTAATTCTAAGCACAGGCGCTTTATAATTTAGAGGCGATTGAATGGATGCATTAAGGGCTACAACATCGACAAATTTCAGTTTTCTCGCTGAACATGACCCGCTGTTTCTACAAATCGCCGCTGCTGCAGAAAATGCCTTCTCAGGCGATCCCAATACCACCTTGATTAAGTTGCGTCAGCTAGGTGAAGCCTTAGCACAACATATTGCTGCGCTGGTCGGGCTCACGTTTGATGAAACGCCTACTCAGGTTGATTTACTCTACCGCCTCAATCGCGAGCTAAAATTTGAACCAACGGTACGCGAGTTATTTCATCTATTGCGGATAGAGGGCAACAAGGCCACTCACCAGTTCAAAACCAAGCACAAAGAGGCCTTGGATGGCTTAAAAGTGGCACGAGCGCTAGCTATCTGGTTCCACCAATCTTTCGGCAAGCAGGGCGCGGCCTTTAAGCCCGGTGCTTTTATTGCTCCCCCTGACCCGAGCAACCAGCTCAGGCAACTCCAAACGGAAATCGAGCGCCTCAAAAGTGAGCTCACCACCGCCAACATACAGCTAGATTCCAGCCAACAGCTGCAAAATTTACTGGTGCAGGAAAAGAGTGAATATGAAACGCTGGCGCTAGCCATGGATGATGAAACCAAGGTGTTAGCATCGCAGGCAAAAAAGAAGGAAATTGCACTCGAACAGCTTCGACAGCAATACGAAGAAAAACTAAAAAACCTGCAAGCACAGCTGACCGAAAAAGATGAAAAGCAGGCCCGAATACAACGGCAAGAGTTTGTCCAGAAGAGCAGTCGAGCCAGCCAACATATCGCGTTAAATGAAGAGCTTACCCGTATACTTATTGACCAAAGCTTGAACGATGCGGGCTGGCTTGCTGACAGTCAGGAACTGACCTGGGCTAACGGAATTCGCCCTGAAAAGGGGATCAATAAAGCCATTGCCGAATGGCCTACGGAGCATCAGGGTAAAAAAGGCCGCGCTGATTACGTTCTGTTTTGCGGCTTAACTCCGCTTGCCACGGTCGAAGCCAAAAAAGAAAACACCGATGTCGCGGGGAAAATCCCGCAGGCAGAACGCTATAGCAAAGGCTTCAAAACCACTTTCCCCATGATCGGCGCATGGGAGCGGGAAGGCCGAACTATTGCATGGGCAGATGAAACTGACGGGCATTACTTTATCCCGTTTGTATACTCCTGCAACGGTCGCCCCTACGTACCACAGTTGGCCGAGTCATCAGGAACTTGGTTCAGGGACGTGCGCGAACCGTCCAACATCCGCCGTGCGCTGCAAAAGTTCCATACCCCGCAAGGCTTACTGGATAAGCTCGAACGCAGCAAAGACAGCGCCGAACAGAAGCTAAAACAAGAAGGCTTCGCTTACCTCCGGTTACGCGATTATCAGCAAAAGGCCATTCTCGCCGTTGAAAGCACATTGGCGCAAAACATCCGCAATGCCCTTCTGGCGATGGCGACCGGCACCGGGAAAACACGCACCATTGTTGGCCTGATGTACCGTTTTCTGAAAACTGAACGCTTCAAGCGCATCCTGTTTCTGGTTGACCGCACGGCTTTGGGCGACCAAGCCACGGACACCTTCAAAGAAGCGCCGCTGGAGCAAAACCAGACGCTGTCTCAGATTTACAATATCGCTGAGCTCGGCGATATGGCGACAGAGGCAGAAACCCGAGTACAGGTCGCGACGGTACAGGCCATGGTTAGCCGCATTTTTGCCTCGGATACACCCCCGCCGGTGGATGAATTCGACTGCATCATCGTTGATGAAGCCCACCGAGGCTACACCTTAGATCAGGAAATGACGGAAGGGGAGCTCTCGACCCGTGACGCCAGCCAATACCTCTCCAGCTACCGTCGGGTGCTCGATTATTTCGACGCGGTAAAAATCGGCCTTACCGCCACACCGGCGAAACACACCAGCGATATCTTCGGCAAACCGATTTACATCTACTCCTACCGTGAAGCCGTGGCGGATGATTGGCTCATCGATCATGAACCCCCGATCCGTTATGAAACGCTGCTGACGCAAAATGGCATCCACTTTGACAAAGGGAGCCAGGTGCATGCCATTAATATCCACACCGGAGAGGTTGAGATTGACCAGCTAGAAGACGAGGTGGATTTCAACGTCGATGCATTTAACCGTGGCGTCATCAGTGAAAACTTTAACCGGGTTATTTGCCAACAGCTCGTGAAAGAGCTCGACCCCTTTGGCGAAGAGAAAACACTGGTTTTCTGCGTCACGGACAAACATGCCGACATGGTCAAACGCCTGCTGGATGAAGCGTTCTCAGCCGAATATGAAAACTATAATCAAGCGGCCGTCGAGAAAATCACCGGTGAAAGTGACAAAGTCAAACAGCTGATCAAACAGTATAAAAATGAGCGCTACCCGAATATTGCCGTCACCGTTGATTTGCTCAGCACCGGCATTGACGTGCCGAAGATTTGTAATCTGGTTTTCATGCGTCGGGTGAAATCACGTATTTTATTTGAACAGATGATCGGTCGCGCAACGCGTCGCTGTGATGACATTGGCAAAACGGTATTCCGTATTTACGATCCGGTGGATATTTATGAGGCCCTCAGCGACGTCAACACCATGAAACCGCTGGTCAAAGATCCCAATATCACGCTTGAACAATTGGTCAGCGAGCTAACAGATACTGAACAGCTTGAAAAAGCGCTTAATAGTCCCGGCGAACAGGCCGGGGAAACTCAGGCTGATGTGGTACTCAGCCAGTTAAGCCAAAAGGTGATGCGTATTTTGCGTAAAGCGGATAAACGCGCAGAAAGTCGTCCGGCGGTGAAACAAAAGTTGGCTGACCTTCACCAGATTTGGGGGGTAGAACCTAAACAACTGCATCAACACCTGCATCATCTAGGGCCGCGTCAGGCGGCTGCCTTCATCCAGCAACAGCAAGGGTTAATCAGTCAGCTTAACGAGATAGCTACATTACTCGGCAGTGAATACCGGCCGATTATTTCTGAGCATCATGACCAACTAGAGGAACGTAACCAGAGCTACGGTAGCCATCAACGGCCAGAAGATTACTTGGAAAGCTTTGCGGATTTTATTCAGCAGCAGCTTAACCAATCCACTGCGCTGGCCGTGGTTGTCAACAAACCCCGCGACCTCACTCGTGAACAGCTTAAAGAGATCCGCTTATTATTAGACGGTGCGGGCTATTCCGAAGCTAAACTACAAACCGCCGTGCGTAATCAAACCAATCAGGATATCGCCGCCAGTATTGTCGGCCATATTCGCCGTGCTGCACTAGGGGAACCGCTTATGCCTTTTGCGCAGCGCGTATCACAGGCAATGATCAACATTTATAACAGCCACGCATGGACAACCCAGCAACGAAAATGGCTGGATCGTTTGGCAAAACAGCTGGTTCATGAAGTGATCATTGACCACCAATTTATTAACAGTAGTTTTGCTGATGACGGCGGCGTAAAACAGCTTAATAAGATATTGGTAGACCAACTGGACAGCGTGCTGGATGAACTTAACAGTGCGATCTGGCCACAACAAAGCGCCTGATTCTGGTAAAATTCGCTGGCGAAACTCGCCTTTTTAATCGCGCTTGCGGCATGTTCCGTGAGCGAATGCAGGAAAAATAATGAGTAATAATAACGGTATCGTACAAAAACTTTGGAACCTGTGTGACGTACTGCGTGACGACGGCATCAACTATAGCGATTACGTCACCGAACTAGTGCTACTGCTGTTTATCAAAATGGTGCATGAAAATACCGAAGCAGAATTATTAGATCAGCACACCTTACCGCAGGGCTGCCGCTGGGGCGATCTCAACAGTTTATCGGGCCTCAACCTGCTCAACCATTACAAACAAATGCTGTTGAAGCTCTCCAGCGGCAAAGACGCTGAAGGTAATTCGGTTCATGCCGATCCGCTGATTAGCGCCATTTATGCCGATGCGCAAACTCGCCTGCGTGAGCCTCGTCATCTCGAACAGATGATCCGCACTCTCGACCAGATTGACTGGTTCAGTGCCAAAAAAGACGGTCTTGGCGATCTTTATGAAGGTCTGCTGGAGAAAAACGCCGGAGAAACAAAATCTGGCGCAGGACAATATTTTACGCCGCGAGCCTTAATTAACAGCATGGTACGCTGTATCAAGCCACAGCCCGGAGAAGTGATCCAAGATCCAGCTGCGGGCACCGCAGGCTTTTTGATTGCCGCCGATCAATACATTAAGCAACAAACCGACAACCTCTACGACCTGACTGCCAAAGCGAGAACCTTTCAAAAAAATAAAGCCTTTGTTGGTGTGGAACTGGTTCCGTCTACGCGCCGCCTGGCATTGATGAACTGCCTACTGCACGGCATGGAAGGGGATGACGAAGGCGTAGTGCATCAGGGCAACGCGCTGGGCATGGCGGGTGCTAGTTTGCCCAAAGCCGATATCATTCTTGCTAACCCGCCGTTCGGTACGGCGAAGGGCGGCGAAGCCAGCATTACCCGTGATGACTTAACCTACCCAACCAGTAACAAACAGCTAGCGTTTTTACAACATATCTACCGCAACTTAAAACCGGGTGGCCGTGCCGCCGTGGTGCTGCCCGACAACGTCCTCTTTGAAACGGGCGTCGGCACCGATGTACGCCATGACCTGATGAACAAATGCAACCTGCACACCATTTTGCGTTTACCCACCGGGATTTTTTACGCGCAGGGCGTGAAAACGAACGTTTTATTCTTCACTAAAGGTAGTGTCAGCAACAAACATCAGGATGAAAACTGCACCGAAAACGTCTGGGTCTATGACCTGCGCAGCAACATGCCAAGCTTTGGCAAACGCACCCCGTTTGGTGAACAACATTTAAAACCCTTTGAAGCGGTTTACGGTGACGATGCCAACGGCCAAAGCACGCGCAGCGAAGGAGAATGGAGCTTTAACTCCGCCGAGCTGGACGCACCCGATAACGCCGAAAACCAGCACGTTGACGACCGCATGGCGACCAGCCGCTGGCGCACATTCAGCCGCGAATGGATCCGCGATGTTAAAGGTGATTCATTAGATATCTCATGGCTGAAAGATAACAACAGCGTTGATGCGGCTAACCTGCCTGAACCTGGCGTATTAGCGATTGAAGCAAAAGAAGAATTAACCACTGCTTTAGCAGAGCTGGATGCTTTATTGACTGTATTAGGAGCAACTCGCTGATGAGTGAGATTATTCTACCTGAAGGGTGGACCAATTGTACTCTTGCAGATATTGCTGAAGTTAACCCTAAAAAAATAGAGGCTGAACAAGACATAAATGCAGGCTTTGTTCCTATGTCCCATGCCCCAACAAACTATAATGGGAAATTAGAGTTTGAAGAAAAAACGTGGGGTGAGATTGGCAAGTCTTACACTAACTTTAAAAATGATGATGTGATTTTTGCAAAAGTAACGCCCTGTTTTGAAAATGGTAAAGCAGCAATTGTAAAAGACATGCCAAATAATATCGGTGCAGGCAGCTCTGAATTTTATGTTCTACGCGCTCGTAATCAAGAGATACCAGCCAGTTATTTACTTGGGATTATTAAGACCAGAAAATTTATGCAGGAAGGTGCAGAAAATATGACAGGTGCTGTTGGTCTGCGCCGTGTTCCAAGGGCTTTTGTTGAAAGTTTTCCTTTGATACTTCCCCCTCTTGTAGAACAAAAAATCATCGCCGATAAACTCGATACACTGTTAGCACAGGTCGATAGCACCAAAGCACGTCTTGAGCAAATACCACAAATCCTAAAGCGTTTTCGTCAGGCTGTGTTGGCGGCTGCGGTGAGTGGGAAATTGACGGAGGAATGGCGTGGTACAACTATCCTAATTGATTGGAAAAAAGGGATACTTAAAAACTTCATAAAGAAACCATCTTACGGTACCTCTGCAAAGTCTCAAAAAGAAGGTTTAATTCCTGTGTTAAGAATGGGGAACCTCCAGAGTGGTAAAGTGGATTGGTCAGATTTAGTTTATACATCAGATAAAAATGAAATTGAAAAATATAAGCTAATAGCTGGCGACATATTATTTAATCGAACAAACAGCCCAGAGTTAGTAGGCAAGACCTCTATTTACAGAGGCGAGAGAGATGCTATCTATGCAGGGTATTTGATTAAAGTTCAGTGTTTAGATGGACTAAATCCTGAGTATCTTAATTATCATCTTAATAGCCATATTGCGAAGCAATACTGTCATGAGGTTAAATCCGATGGCGTCAGCCAGTCAAATATTAATGCTCAAAAATTAGCTGCGTATCCGCTGATAGTGCCATCGATTGAGGAGCAAGCTGAAATCGTACGCCGCGTGGAACAACTCTTCGTCTATGCTGATGCAATTGAAAAGCAGGTACAAAGCGCCCTTGATCGCGTCAGAAACCTCACTCAATCGATTCTGGCTAAAGCATTTCGCGGGGAACTTACGGCGCAGTGGCGGGTTGAAAATCCCGATCTAATCTCCGGTAAAAATAGCGCACGAGCTTTATTGGAAAAAATCCATCAAGAGCGCTCAAGTATCAAAAAGATCAAACGTGGCAAAGGTAATAGTTAATGCGATTACTTTCCTTAAGTTTGTGCGGCAGCTATAAAGGCTTAAAAGATCAAGTCTTTGATTTTAGTTATGCCCAAGATAACGTAGTTGCTTTGATTGGTCTGAATGGCTCTGGAAAATCTCAATTACTTGAGCTAATCGGAGAAACCTTTGCTTATCTGGAACGATGGCAACGTGAAGAATTCAAAACTAAAACGTCGCTAGGTTTTGGCCTTACGGTACATTATCAATGGGATCTCCGTAAGGATAATGATGTTTTTTTATATCCTGATGTTTTGATGGCCAATGACGGTATTGTTGAATTGAAGGTGGCCATTGACCTAAGTGGTGATGTGATTTTAAGTGTTCTTGACGCTGATGATTGGCGTTCACCAGAATCTGGTGAACGCCAATTTCCTATCCCAGTAGTCATTGGTTATGCTTCGGGCTTAAACGAAAATTTACAGCGCTGTTTCATGAAAAATGCTGTACAACATTTTGAAGTGCGTCGTGTTAGTGCCCAAAGACTTAAAAGACTTTCTCAAAAAATTGATCAGAAACAACAAGCCGAAATTAATCATCAGTATATAAAAAAATACCCACATATATTTAGTCAATTGTCTGAAGAGGGTTTTGCACAAGATGGCTATTTAGAGTTAAGAGAGGTTAACTCATCTGCTAGTAATTTTAACTATCTTGATTACGATAATATAGGGCTTTTGGTTCTGTCGCTTTCGATACTTCCAACAGAAACAGTATTAAAACTGTTAGATGAAATAGCATGCAAACACCCTGTAAAAGCAGTACTTCATTATGATTTTCGCTCAGGAATTATTGAAGACGATGCTATTCGCGATGTGAAAATGTTAATTCGTATAGCTGGTTTCGACAAAGTTAAGCCAACAGGAGGGCGAACGACAGATAACCAGTATGAGCTTTATGAGTTAGAGTATCTGTCTGGAGAAATCACTCTCGAATTAAGTGATGAGGCCGTTTTAAATCGACTTCGTGAAGATAACTACTATGATTCTTTCTCATTATTTAAAAGACTTAACAATATTCAACAACTTGGTATAAAAAACTGGGCTCGTACATCTCGTTTGAAATTGATGGCAGATGATTTTATAGGCACGGTAAAAAAACCGCTTCAGTCAAGATTACCTTTATCTGTTGTTGAGTTATTAATGGCTAATGAACAGGGTGATACCGTGAAGTTTGATGATTTATCTGACGGTGAAGCTCAATTGATTCAGGTTATCGCGGCCACAAGGATATTCAGTCAGGTTCAGGCACTATTTCTTTTTGATGAGCCAGAAACACACCTTAACCCATCTTGGCGTACCTATTTTCACCAGCGTTTAACCGAAGCATTTACACCGGAAAATGAAAGCAAAGGGCAATCGCAGTTCTTTTTATCTACTCACTCACCATTCATGATTTCTTCGCTCAAACGCGAGAACGTATTTTTCTTCGAGCGTAATGATATGGGTTATATCAGTATGGAACCGGTATCCAGCCAGACTTACGGCACTTCATTTGATATCTTGGTTAAGAATCACTACGGTTTACGATCCCTTATTTCACAGACAGTGGTAGAGGATGTTAAAAATCGATTACCAGAAGATAATGATCCTGAAGCAGTTATAGTTGCGCGACGCTGGATTGAGGAAAATTTGGGAGAGTCAATGGAAAAGGCTTATCTGCTAAGGAAACTAGAGAACTAATGTTATTCTCACTCAACCTACAGACTCCACAATGCTCTGTATTCGCGTTGCTTAACGCTGAGTTTCTTCATTTTCTGGACTCCAGTGTTAATGCAGATGTTTTTTCAGAGGCATTATTTAGAACATTTCCTGAGATGATAGAAGATGTAGAAGTAGAAGTTCCTAGCGTTTGTTGGAATAATAAACCCACAAGAAAGAAATTTCATAGCTTATGGGAAGCACTACCTACAGCTATTGCTGAACGCCGGAGGTTGTCGAATCAAATAAGTCAGGCTCAGGATGTTATTGTATTCTTTAACAATACACAAGCAGTGTTGCCAGAATTAGAGCCAGCTTCTTTGTTCGAAGCATGTAAGGCATTAACAACCCATCTGTTTACGCGTACCAAAGATCTCGCTCAAGCGAAGTCACAATCAAATAACTCTATTGAAATACACTATCAGAGATTTGTTAGAGGAAATAATAATAGTCATCTTTGCCCTATTTGTGGTACGGCACTTCTTTCTCAAAATAGAGTAAGTGTAGCGGATGAAGAACAGTGGCGTTCAGATTATGACCACGTGCTTTGCAAAGATAAGTATCCAGTTTACAGTGTCCATCCAGGCAATTTTATTCCTACCTGCCACATCTGTAACAGCAAGGCAAAAGGGGCTAAGGATGTACTGCGAGCTCAAAGCGGCCAACGGAGAACAGCATTTTATCCACTTCCACCAGCACAAGAGTCATGTGAACCATATATATCAGTGAAACCCCAGCTAAGTAGTCGTAGTGATTTAGTTACAGACTCTTGGGAAACGCCTTTAATATCAGTTTCAATTTCATATGTAAATGCTCCGGCAGAAGTATTGAACAAGATAGAAGTTTGGAAAGAGATTTATCAAGTACCTGAAAGAGTTGAGCAACATCTTAAGGCTAATTTTTTCACACGCATAGCATCTGATCTTCAGCCAACAAATTTTGATGATTTCTGTCAGCAATTACAAAGACGTATAAGAAATACTCCACCAGATTATAAGCAGTCAGAATGGAGATTTTGGTGGCAGAAAGTTTATGAGTTTTTATCTAGTCAAAACCAAGCCTATCTACAAGAAGTTTGGGTATTAATTGACTGGAAGTTAAGGCTATCAAATGATGCGGATATGGCGGACACTTTTAATTATTTTTAAATGTTATTTCAATAGGTGATGAATATTGTCATGTTGTTTTTTTAAAATTCATTGTGGAGGGGGCGTTTATTACGACACAACCATCAATGCCTTTTATCTTCAATACCCCCTCCTTAAATTTAACATGTTCTTGCGTTGCTCGAGTGCAGTCCCACAAGAAGCTGATGATATACGAATCCTTATATTTTTCATCAACACGATAAAGAGAAGCATCTTCGGCGATTTCTCCAATTAATGTTGGAAAAGATTTTTTTGTATCTTTGCGATATTTTACTTCAATAATTGTGTGCAGTGATGGCAGATAAAGGTCAATGCGGGGATTTTTTTGGCCGACAGGCTGAAGATTCACCTCATCTGCAATATCGTTGAATATTGGTGCAAGTAGGATATAAAGCAGATTCTGAACATGATATTCATTTTCAACTTGCCACTTTACGGGCTCTGCGCCTCTGGTTCGACCTGAGTCCTCCCATGTCCACCGTTTTAACCCAGCAGGGATATGTTCCAGAAATCTTAGCAGATCATCCAGTGTCCATCCAGACGGTGGCGCAATGGCAATTTCCTGATTAATTTGATTAAAAACATAAAGCATTACGCACAAGAGAGTAACTGAAGGATTTTCTGTAGCTTGTGCTTGAAATTCGCTCATGAAACGTCCGACAAGAGAAAGTCGGTTCTGATGGCTATTGATCTTCAGTAACTTTCGATAATGAAGGAAGAGTGGTATGCAGGCACTACTAAAGGAGGCTGATTCGCTGTTACTGACATATGCCGCGATATCTTTCTCGAAGATACTTAGATGGTTGCTTTCAATCTGCTGAGCCAGAAACCCTGAAATCCATTTTTCGAACTCGTGATCTATGCTCTCATCTTGCATCTGTGCGGTTAGCCATTTCACTGCCATTACACCGAACATATCCGATACCCAAGGTCTTGGTGTTGAATCAATCTTGGGAGCTTGTCCGAGCAGGCGAGAGACATCCTGGACCGAGACAGTTTCATCTAGAATACCTAAACCTGAAATTGCACAGCGTTGGTATAAAGATAGGTCCGCAAAGCTAAAATTCGTAATGCAGCTTTTAACTCCTTCCAGGAGACTAAAAAAGCAGGCCTTAAATGGATCAATGTGAGCGGATTCGATCACCTTACTGTGAAAATAGTCGCGTAGCTGATAAACGTTTTCTTTCTCTATAGGAACCATTGTGAATGCCCTATTTTTCCAATCATGACTGAGTCACTCCAGCCCGGAAGCTGATTCAACCATCCTAAATTATGGGCGATAAGATCGGAATAAGTGATGGTAACTGGCATGGGATTGGGGAAGTAACTACGCCAGGAGTGTGATGCGAAACTGTAGAGCTGAGCACTCAAATACTTAATATCTTTGAAGGTCGAGTCTTTATGAACGTTGACAATCACACCACGTGGATGACCGTCCGTTTCTTGTCGTAATTCACGTTGGCCGATCAGGTAAACAAGCATTTCGTTTTTAGAAAGCTTAAATGTTTTTCCGCGATGTGTCGCCAGGCGTCCTTTCGACATGGTCGCCGTTGAAGAGTCAAACATGTGGAGTCCGTGATTCTCTGAGATTTTTACGAAGGCATACTCGATCTGGTAATCTCTATACTTGTCGATTACCGCACGGACTGCCTGAATCTCTTCCTTATTGAACTTTTTGACTTGTACATGGAATATTAAGCGAATCGTATCGCCTTTCTGCCAGTTCATTCGCCTTTGTATTTTTTCTATATTCTCGGCCAGAACAGAGGTTAGAGCGTCGCAGTAAGCTTCCGGTACAACGGCTTTGGACGTACTCGAGACAATGTAACTACCGTCGCCCGAAAATACGGTGGTGATTCCCATAATGCGCTGATTATGGGCACCACGCTCTTGGACGATATTTGCACTGCCAATACCGATCACGAGTTCATGGGATAGTGTTGGCGATGATTTTAGTAGCCACGGGACTCCACCCATCTTCGCATAGCAGGCCAGTGACATGTTATTAAGCGAGTAGCCGAGTGAATAATCAGACTGCGTTAGCAGCTCTATTGTGAAATCCTGTACAGGAACTTGGTGCAAGTAAAATAGGCTTTTACCAAGATAGTAAGGATTATCAGCAACTTTGAGTTTTTTAAATGACTGCCGCACCTGTACGAGGGCCAGATCCCAACGTCCTCCGTCATCAGCTTTTTTGCGTATTGCAGCTTCGATGGCATTTTTGTATGCATCGACGCTGTCTGTGGATGTTTCGAACACTTCAACACGACTGGTTCCAAGTGCAAATTTACCCTCAAGGCCATTTCTGAAATATTTACTATTAACCATGCCTTTCAGAAGCTTACGGACGAACTGCTCGACTCGCCCTTTGTCATGTTGGGCGCAGATCACGCAGATTGATGGATCGTTCCTATCGAAGGTACGTTTTGTATAGGGGCCATTTTGTGTAAGACCCTTCTCCGTCCAATCTGCTTCACCGTTATCGTTGAAGACGAACACCGGCTTTTGCATCTGTACACAATCTTTTTGAATGTCGGATGGATCCTCAATTTCGATACGCGTTCCATCGAGCAGCGAGATGTTTGTCGTTTGGATATACCTCTTAAGGGCGTCGATGCGGTCTTTTTTATTCTCGCCTCCGTTGAAAATGGAAACGGACTGCCGAATATGTTCGACAATGGAGTCTTTCTTCGTACCATGCGTATGAAGGATGTAGTCGTCAAAATTCGCTCGACTAGCTTCGAGATAAACGTCTTTAGCCTCAGCATGAACTGCTTGGCCGTCGGGACGAATGACACTCAGAGTTCTCCCTTCGTGGCAGCTTTCTACAAACCCTAAAAGTTTCCTAAATCCGTCGTCCTGCTCGGTGACGACGTAGCGACCAATAACATTGAATCCGGTTTTTAGGAAAAACAGGCAGTTCTCTTTTACTACACGACGTGTTGAGCAATCAATTATAAGGCACGGTTGACCCTGGACAGTACGAGTGTCGATTGAATACTTGGCACAAATTTTTAAGGGATAAGCCTCACCAAGAATTGAGGCTAAAAGATTGTCTTTTGCTTTGGTACTTATCACCTCGATAGGATTGAAGCCGAAAGGAGTTCTACCCAATCCGGCGAAATGCTTGATAAGACCATCTTTTGCCAGAGCGCAAAAAATACCTAAATTATCCTTTAGTTGCAGTGTCTGCGGTGTACCAGATTTGGGGAACGTACCATCACTCGAAAAGATCTGAATATTGTCACCCTGACGCCGGAAGACGTGCGTCATTTTATGGGAGGAACGAAGGCTATCTAGAGTTGTCTTGTCGTAGGGTATCTGGACAAATTTCAACTCCATGTCAGGGACTTTCAGTGGAAACGCATTCAGGACAATCGGCAAGACCCACCCCTTTTGTGTTAGTGAAAAATCCAACATACTGCGTCTTGATAATTATTCCCAGCCAGGGATGGGCTGGCACCTGACTGGCGCTCGCCGTGGGTTCCCTCCATCCGACTCTGGAAATAACTGTTCAACAATTAATTTTCCTACACTGTAGCGTAAATGTTCTTAAGGCTCCCAAAGCGATTATTTAACTCTTTAAACTAATCTAATGTAAAGACTAAGGAAATGATACGAGTGTAGTCTATGTCTTCGCTGTGATGAGGATCTATTCTCCGGTGTACATAGGGGCACTTAAGTTTCGATATAAAACGATAACTGGTAACCAGCCTAAATTACACCGGCAGGGCCTCATGATTAAAATGATCTATGTGGTAGGTCGTTAAATGGAGTTGATCTTCATAATCAGTCGCTCACAGGCGGGCGTAAGCCCATGCTGTTGGGGATTGAGAAGCACATGGCGCTGTGGTTGTGACACTATGGAGTTATGGTGCGGTTACATCGCCATCATCAAAAAAGATGGATGGAGTATCAGCCCTGGCTGCAGCCGAATGAGCGTTCGGTACTGCTGTAGCGTTTGGTACGATGCTTTGCCATATAGCTCAGACGGAAAGTCAGTGCATCCAGTTTCTTTCTGAAATCCGGTTTATTGAGCTCAAGGAAAGCCAGAGGATTATCCGGGAAGTGGACTAACGTCAGATACTCAGGCCAGTCTCGCTTCTTCATTGCACTCAGCCAGGAGTTTTGAATCAGGGATGCCAGACCTTTCCCCTGTTCATCGTAGCTTCCAAAAGCATTGAACGTGTCGGTGTTGACGAGGAGAGCCAGGTGATAATGCTTCTTGCCGCCCAGTTCCGGTTGCTCCAGAACCCAGACGTAACGTACTGAAGTACGATGGCTACGTTTCCCTTCCTTGGCTCTTCTCTGCCGATAAGCGACTATCTGAGCTTTCAGTGAGTCGATAAAGCGGGACATCAATCCCGGACTCAAATCAGCATCGCTGGTAATACTGTCTCCCACATCCCCGTTTTCCGGTAAGTGCAAATCCACCCTGATAACTGTGGTTTGTGGATGCTCCTGCAGTGAGTAACAGAGCACCTCAGCGACTCTTTGCAGATAAACCACATTGAAAGGTGCCTGGCTTGGGTCGAGCTTCATAGGGTTAGTATTATCGAATATGAACACAGTGGTTTCCTCCACCTGTCGAGGAACAGCAGGCATGGTGCTGCTATCCCGTAAGGCAGGCTGGCATAATGGTTTGGTTGGGGGAATGGGGGGATGCTGATGTTCTTAGTGGATAGACCAACGACTGTCATGGCTGCACAGCATCATTCACAACATAAGTGTTAGTAACTGATTGTATTGAAGTAATATATTACCTATCCGACAGTATCCTCATTCAGAGAGTCCTTTTGGCACAAGGCTTAACTGAT
>Ga0265798_10004282_pt1 | contig 19825 bp, 20 predicted proteins | sample P3T30metagenome_FD_192430 | JGI IMG/M metagenome (GOLD analysis project Ga0265798, IMG submission 192430) | Plant litter microbial communities from East Loma Ridge, Irvine, California - P3 T30 | ecosystem: Environmental > Terrestrial > Plant litter > Unclassified | place: USA: California... | reverse complement strand
GACGCTATTTTTGAGCCGAGCCGCACACGCCTTGCTAATAAAGGCCTGCTTCCGGATGAGCTGGGATGGTTCCCTGAAAGGATTACGCCCGATATTGAGGCCGTGATACTTGGCATGCACGCCAAGGCCGATAACCCGGAACTTTTAAAGGCGCAGGAGCTGGGGCTTACCATTTACAGCTACCCAGAGTTTTTATATGAGCAAAGCAAGAATAAAACCCGCGTGGTTATAGGTGGCAGCCACGGCAAAACCACCATTACCAGCATGATACTGCATGTAATGCGTTTTCATAACATTGAGGTCGACTATATGGTGGGCGCCCAGCTGGAAGGCTTTGGCAACATGGTGCACCTTACCGAGGAGAACGATTTTATTGTTCTGGAAGGCGACGAATACCTGAGCAGCCCTATGGACAGGCGGCCGAAATTTCACCTGTACCAGCCTAACATTGCCCTGATTAGCGGCATTGCGTGGGACCATATCAATGTGTTTCCTACCTACGAGAATTATGTGGAGCAGTTTGAGATTTTTATTGAGAAAATTACCAACGGCGGTATTTTAGTATACAACGAAAACGACCCCGAGGTAAAGCGCGTGGCCGAAGCGGCTACCAACCCGATACGCAAAATTGCATACCAAACGCCACAATATACCGTGAGCAACGGCACTACACTTTTAGAAACGCCCGAAGGCCCTATGCCCATTGAGGTTTTTGGTGCGCACAACCTTAACAACCTGGCCGGCGCCAAATGGATTTGCCAGAACATGGGGGTTGATGAGGCCGACTTTTATGAAGCTATTGCTACCTTTAAAGGGGCCAGCAAGCGCCTTGAAAAAATTGCCGAAAACGGTAACAACGTAGCCTATAAAGATTTTGCGCATTCGCCAAGCAAGGTGGCGGCTACCACTAAGGCGGTTAAGGAGCAGTATCCTGACCGCACGCTGATTGCCTGCCTGGAGCTGCATACCTACAGCAGCCTTAATGCTGAGTTCCTTAAAGAATATAAGGGCGCGCTGGATGCCGCCGATGTGGCGGTGGTATTTTACAGCCCCGATGCCGTTAAGATAAAACAGCTGGAAGAGGTGAGTTATGACCAGATTGCGCAGGCGTTTGAGCGTGAAGACCTGATTATTTATACCAATCCTGCAGCGTTTAAAGAATACCTGTACCACCTTAAATATGATACCGAAGGTGTAGCATTGCTGTTAATGAGCAGCGGTAACTACGGCGGGCTTGATTTTGAGGAGGTTAAAACGCTTATTTAGAGTTTGGGGGAATCAGAAATTATAATGAGCTACACTCCTACCTAAATATTACAAGAGTTGGAGCGTAACTCATTTTAATTTCTGACCTACTAAAAAATGCCTAAGAAAACACCCCACATACACCTGCACACCATGCCCGATGAATTTGGGCCGGGCATTGCCATTGCACAGGTGTCGCTGGAAGACCTGGAAGATATAGACGAAATAAACCAGGTACACCGCGATGCCTACCATGTTTTCTTCCTTCAGGAAAGGGGTACTTCACACATAGTGGTCGATTTTCAGGATTACCACCTTACGTCATACTCCATTGGTTACATACACCCAATGCAGGTGCACCGCGTGGCAGAGCTTAATGATATGGGGTTTGTGGCCCTTATGGTAAATACCGAAAACTTAAACCCGGAATATGCGGCGCTGTTGCAAAGCATTGCGCCGGTAAAACCCCTGTCTTTGACCGAAGAAGCCTTTGCGTTGCTTATGGAGGCGGCATCGCTTTGCATAAAGATCTATGGGCGTAAAGACCAAAAGCTATACTACCCGCTGCTGAAAGACAGCTGCAATGCGCTGGTGGGCCTTATTGCAGCGCAGTTTATGGCCCAGCCCCAAAAGGCGGAAACCCTGCCGCGTTTTGACGCTGTTACAAAAGCGTTTAAGGCAGAACTGGAACGTAGTTTCATCACCAGGAAGCGGCCTGCCTATTATGGGCAAAGCCTCAGCATATCAGTACCCTATCTTAACGAATGCGTTAAAAATAACACCGGCCACCCCGTTACCTACCACATTGCGCAGCGCGTAGTGCTGGAGGCCAAGCGGCTATTGGTGCACTCCGGCAAATCGGTTAAAGAAATTGCAGCTGACCTGGGGTATGATGATTATCCTTATTTTTCGCGCCTTTTTACTAAAACTACCGGCATGACGGCTTTGGCGTTTAGAAGCAAATACCGCGATTAGTCCAATACTTACTTTTTACGGGCATGGTTTACCTTTTGTATACGGCGTTCCTTTGCCGTATCAAAAATAAACAGTATGCCCAGTGCACCAAAATGGCTGTTTGACGTGGTTGAACGCCTTATGCCAAAACTACCCTCATTGCAGGTTAGCACAATACAACCCCTATCGCCATCAGTAAAGAGGATACGCCTTGCGGGCGATGTAAGCCTGCTGGATTTTCGCGAAGGCTATTGTATCGATTTCCGTGTTACCGATACCGATGTGCGGCGCTACAGCCCTTCTTTTATTGATCAGGAAACCGGTGTTTTAGAGCTTGTGGTGCACCTGCACGGCGATGGCCCCGGCCGCCGCTTTATGGATGCCCTTAAGCCCGGCGATACGATAGATATTGCCCAGCCCCGTGGGCATAAGCATTATGATGATGCAGCAGAAAAGTATGTATTTTTTGGCGATGAGACTTCATTGGCAGCGGCCTTGTCGTTTTATAAATCGTTTAAGAAAAACAGGCAGCAATTTCAGTTTTACTTTGAGATGGACGCCGAAAATAAGGGCATGCCGCAACTGCTGGGCCTCGAAAACTGCACGGTTTTCCCTAAGGATACTTCGTTTCACGACCCGGAATGGATTGGCACACTGCCACTTTTGCAATTGCCGGACTGGCACGATGCCGTTTTTGTACTAACGGGCAATGTAAAATCAGTACAGGCCTTCCGTAAGGCGTTAAAGGGGGTTGCCAAAGCAAAGGTGCATGCCCAGGGCTACTGGCTACAGGGCAAAAAGGGATTGTAAACCGAAAAACGAACGTGATGGTGTATGTATTTAAAACTTCGGTAAAAACCGAAAAGGACATCCTGAAATTGGGGCCTGACCTTGATGAGCTGCTTCCGGATGCCAAATGGAATTTTGACCTTGACGACTGCGATAACATATTGCGCATAGACAGCCCGGCAGAACTTGCCGATTTGGTTACAACATTGTTAATGGTAGCCGGTTTTGACTGCGAAGAGCTGGAGTGAGTTGTTGGTGCGGTTGTGTATTCCTCTGGTCGGAGAGGTGGCGAAGCCGGGGGTGAGATTTATGACATATAGAAACCACCCCGCCCTACGGGCACCCCTCCGCAGGAGGGGAATACCACTCATACCTAAACTGTAAACTGTGACTGAGACTGCAAACTATTTCAATTGAATTAACGGCCAGCCGTTGGCATCCCATTTCAGTTCGGTAATAATAAGCTTGCTGGCGCCACCATCGGGTATAGAATAGCCGTGGGCCACAAAATACTCCTTACCTTCTATATTGTATACCGAGTTGTGCCCCAGCGCAGCATATTTAACGCCATCGCCTATGGCAAAATCGGTTCCGTTGCCGTCTATCATATCATAGCCCGCTTTATCTACATAAGGGCCTGTAACGCTTTTTGAGCGCCCCACCACCACATGGTAGTTGCTGTTAACGCCCCTGCAGCACATATCAAAAGAGGTAAACAGGTAGTAATATTCGCCGTGTTTATACACAAACGCGCCTTCAATCTGGCTGTCTTCAAGGCCATAATTATATGGTTTTTGGCTTGTAGGCCTGCGCGCTATGGTATGCCATTCTTCCGGATGGCTAAATTTAGCCATATCGTTAGTCATTTTAACGGCCTTAATGCCATCCCAGAACGACCCGAATATAAACCATGGGGTATTTGCATCGTCAACAATAACGGTGGCATCTATGGCCTGCCATTGGTCGCGCCCCATTACAGACTGCACAATCTTGCCGTGGTCTGTCCATTTGTAGTTGGGGCTTTTTTGATTCAGGGTAGGCGTGGTGGCGTGGCCTATTGCCGCATCGGGCTTGCCGGGCGTGGCGTTGCATGCATAAAATATATGGTATTGCCCCTGGTGAAAAATAACATCCGGCGCCCAGATGTCGCCCTTAAAGTGGGGCAGCGCCTCGAGTACCCAGGCGGGTGTGGTTTCAAAAACCGGTTTGCCTTCGGTCCAGGTTTTCATGTCTTTGCTATACATGGTGGCTATGCCCGGCCCGGTGCCATATACATAGTAGGTGTCGCCCTCCTTTGCCATAACAGGGTCGTGCACGCCGGGGTTTTTAGCATTAAAGGGTAATACGGGAAGGGTGGGTGGCGGCACTTCCTGGGCGTTGCAGAATCCCGTTATTGCAATGAGTGCAACCAGTAGTAATTTTTTAAGCATCGTTGATAAGTGTTTATTTTACATTTATAAAGATATAAAAATTTCAAACGATTTCGCGGTGAGGCGTAGAATTTTGATTTCAGAACTGAAAAGTGAACTTTAATCCTGCCGGCGATGGCCCTAAGAAGGTTAAACCTTTTCCATTAACCCCACATAAAATTTGGAAGTAAACGTTAAAGGTGGCTTTTTATTTTGCTGATACTAAAGCTAATATCTTATGGTTATTATTAAACAAATCAAACAATCACCATGAAAAAACTATTTTTATTATTCGCTGCAACCGCCGCGCTTGTATCTTGTGATGATACCGAGCCTATGGAAAATTCCCCTTTTTTTCAGCTTAACGAGGGCAATATGTGGGTGTACAAACGGTATGCATCTGACAGCCAGGGCGAAAACGTGCACTACACCGGGCAAAATGATACTGTAAGGACTGCAGGCCAGGTGGTTATAGAGGGTATAACCTATTTTAAATTTACCCACACGCTGGGCGAAGACGAATTTGTAAGGATAGACGGTAAGCACCTTGTTAACAGTGAGGGCTTTGTGCTACATTCCGGATGGGATAAAGAGTATACGTACAGCCGCGATATTGGAGAGTTAGGTACTGTAAACTACCATTGGCAAAACTCGTATTCGGGCGAGGTAGAGGGCAAGCCTTATGTAATATACCCTTATGAAGGTTATTTTACGCCCACGGGCAGTAATATACCCGCGGGCATCGCCGATCTTAAGACCTACATGCCCGGCATCGGTTTCTTAATTAAACGGTCAAAATATATTAGTTCTCCTGCCTATTTTGAAGACCGCCTGGTATACTATAAACTGATTTAAGAAAAAAGCGCCTTACGGGCGCTTTTTTTTTGATCTTAATAAAGCTATGTGTTACTTTTCACTTTTGGTACATGAAATTATTTTTGCCATTTTTTACGATATATCGTAAATTTTGAAATTTCAGGGCTGATATTCCGGAATAAAACAACCCGTTTTTAGAACTCAAAAATCGATTTTGGCTTCGGGTTTTATAACCCCGATTTTTTCCGAACGCAATATTGAAATTTTTAACCTCGAAACGCGAAATACTTAGGTTGAATTTCAAACTCCAAAAGTGAAAAATTAGCGTATTTTAGCTGTATAAAAGTAAGATAAAACTTATTTTTTGTATCGATAATGGCCTGTAATTTTCCAGTCGAAAAGACAGTCGTCAAGATTTTGACCGGAGCCTATGTTATGTACCATCTTGTAGCGTCCACCAGCCCCTTTTTTGTCTACCACGATACCTATGTGCGGATGCAGGCCGTTAAGCATCCAGGTAACAATATCACCTGGTTTATAGTCTGATGCTGTGTTTGTTACGGGGATGCTTTCGCCCTTTCGGGTAAAGAAAACCTGGAGGTTAGGCACCCGGCGGTGGTCGATATTAGTGTCGGTAGTCTTTAGTCTCCATGCTTTAGGGTACTTTGCAAAGTTGGCGGCCATATCTTCATGTACTTCCTTTTGCAGGTCGATGCCCAGCTTGCGGTATGCCCTGATAACCACATCAGTACATACGCCAATGCCTGCAGGCACATCGCCGTTGGGGTAGGGTATTTTGTGGTACGTACCATCATAAACTACCTTATCTTCAGTAAGTTGTAGTGCGGCATCAGACAGTTTTCCGTAAAAGTCTTTTTGGGCCGCGTTTGTCCGGGTGGCGGTGGGGGCGGTGTTGCAGGAAAGCAGTAAGAAGAGTAGCAGGTGCTTCATAAGGTCTTGGTTTACAATGACAACGGAACAATATGGGGCAGTATTGCAATAACATTACAAAATTGCTTATTTTAGTGCCAAACCAATGAAACCATGGAAGATACACAGGCCAACTTCTCCATAAAATACTGGGCAGAAGACGACCAGCCGCGTGAAAAGCTGATGCTCAAGGGTAAAGCAGCGCTTAGCGATGCCGAGCTGATTGCCATTTTGATAGGCTCGGGCAGCCGTAATGAGAGTGCTGTGCAGCTGAGCAAGCGCATTTTAAAAAGCGTAGACAACAACCTGAATGCGCTGGGAAAGCTGAGCCACAAGCAGTTAATGGAGTTTAAGGGCATAGGAGAAGCCAAGGCGGTTACCATTGCCGCCGCTATGGAGCTGGGCCGTCGCAGGCGCGAGGAGGAAGGTATTGACCTTAAGCAAATTACGTCGAGCCGGGCAGTGTTTGAAATTATGCAGCCCATTATTGGCGAACTGCCGCATGAGGAGTTCTGGATTATTTACTTAAATAACTCCAATAAAGTAATTTACAAAAACCAGCTTAGTAAAGGCGGGCTGACCGGGACAGTGGTGGATGCAAGATTGGTTTTTAAGACTGCGCTGGAACACAACGCGGTAGGGATTATACTTGTACACAACCACCCATCCGGGGCATTGCAGGCCAGTGAACCCGATAAACAGGTTACACGCCAGCTTAAACTTGCCGGCCATGCCCTTGATATTAAGGTGCTTGACCATGTTATTATTACCGAAAGGGCCTATTTGAGTTTTGCCGATGATGGGATTTTATAAGCTCTAAAGATTATTCGATTTTTAGAATTTTCGACGTAATCTATTTAATAATCAGTTGCTTAGATGTCATGTGTCCAAGTCGCCAAATCATCGAACAATTGAACAATCTAGTTAAATAACTTCCTGTATTCCAGTGGGCTTATGTTTTCTTTAGCCTTAAAAAGCTTGCTAAAAGACTGCGGGTATTCAAAACCAAGCTGGTAGGCTATCTGGCTAACGGTGAGTTGTGTAGTTGTTAGTATTTCTTTAGCCTTGGCAATTAGCTTGTTATGGATGTGCTGCTGGGCGTTGAGGCCGGTATGTGCACGAAGCATATCGCTTAAATACTGTGGCGATACATTAAGGTGGGATGCGAGGTCTTTAACCCGGGGCAGGCTGGGGTCGGCGCTGTTAAAGTGCTTATCGAGAGCTACTTCCATGCGGATAATCAGGTCGCTGTTGACCGTTTTCCGGGTAATAAACTGCCGGTTGTAGTAACGGTTGCAGTAGGTAAGCAGCAGTTCTATTTGCGATATCATTACATCCTGGCTGTAGCGGTCTATAGGCTGTTGGTATTCTTTTTCTATGTTAAGCATCAAAGCGTTAACCATTTTTTCTTCTGCATCACTAAGGTGCAGCGCCTCGTGGGTATCATATGAAAAGTAGCCATAGTCCTTTATATTCCTGTCTAAGGGATAGCTCCTTAAAAAATCAGGATGAAAAACCAGCCAGATACCGTTTACGCTAACGTCGCTGCCCTGGGTGCTAACTACCTGTCCCGGAGCAAAAAACGTCATGATTCCATTGTCAAAATCATAATAGTTTTGGCCGTACTTCATCTTTCCGTTAAAATCGCGCTTGGTGCAAATAGAATAAAAGCTGTAAAATAAACTCGTAACTTCTTCATTTATAGTACATGGCACATCCTTTAGGTTGATAACACTAACCAGAGGGTGTAAGGGCTGCGGCAGGCCAAGCAAACGGTGAACATCTGATATTGAGTTTAATACCGTTGGTGAGGGTGCTGTATTTTTCATAGTATAAAAATAAGGAAGAAAAGCCACCCGAGGGTAGCTTTTAATACAATTATATAAAAATTAAAGGTTTACAAGTGTCATGCCCCAGTCGTTATAGCGCTGGCCGGTATCTGTGCCCAGAGGTATTATACTCTCAAGCCTGGTTACATCCTCGGGTGATAGTGTAATTGACCCAGCCTCAATGTTCTGCTCCAGATATTTAATGCGTTTTGTGCCGGGAATAGGTACAAAGCCTTTGTTAACTGCCCAGGCTATAGCCAGTTGAGAGGCAGTAATACCTTTATCTTTAGCCAGTTGGTTAATGGCATTTACAAGTTCAAGATTTTTGTAAAACTGCTCGCCCTGAAACTTAGGTATGGTACGGCGGAAATCATCTTCAGGGAAGTCATCCGGGCTTTTCAGCTCGCCTGAGAGAAAGCCCCTGCCTAACGGCGAATAAGGTACAAAGCCTATGCCCAGCTCATTTAGGGTGTTTAATATGCCGGCCTCCTCTACACTACGCTCAAATAATGAATACTCTGATTGCAAGGCTGTTATGGGATGCACAGCGTGTGCGCGGCGAATGGTTTCGCTGGCGGTTTCAGATAAGCCTATGTAACGCACTTTACCTTCTTTTACCAAATCGGCCATGGCGCCAACGGTTTCTTCTACAGGTACTTCCGGGTCAAGCCTGTGCATATAATAAAGGTCAATATAATCAGTGCCCAAATTTTTCAGCGAGCGCTCGGCGGCTTTCTTTACATAATCGGCCCTGCCGTTAATGCGCCACGTAATTTGCTCGTTATCATCGATTTCCCAAGCAAATTTTGTAGCTACAATATACTTTTCGCGGTTACCGGCAATGGCTTTGGCTACCAGGCGCTCGTTAAGCAGGGGCCCATAAAGGTCGGCCGTATCAACAAAGTTACCGCCCAGCTCGAGCGAGCGGTGTATGGTGGCAATCGACTCATTTTCATCGGCTTTGCCATAAATGTCGGCTCCGGCAGTAGTGGTCATCCCCATACAGCCGAGTCCTGTTGCAGGCACTACAAGGCCCTGGTTTCCTAAGTTTACTTTTTTAATACTCATAATATCTTTTTTTATAATGTAAAGGTCGTTATAAGGCTAAGTGCTAATGTGTTCAAAATGCATAATGTTGTATCTAAATTGCGGAATGATGTAAAAGGTGAATTAGATTTTCTTAAATGGAAATTTATGGCTTTAACTAACATTTATACTATCAAACTGTTAATCTATAGCAATCGGGAGTTGGAAAGCGCGTAATTTTATTAAAAAAAGAAGCTATGGACACTTATACCGTTACGTTTTACTGCAAGGATTGCATTGCGGTATCACCAAAAAAAGAGGCGAAACAGGAGGTGTGCTGGCAGGTGCTTGATAAAATGGTGCAGCATGAGCTTGAATTGGTAGATTTTAACCTTACCGAAAACTATGAAACCTACCCTGACAGCTACAAAAAGAAAGGAACGTTAAGGACCGTTGTAGAAATAAGGCTTGACCTTGACCTGCACGACCTGCAAAGCAGGGACTCTATATACAATAAATGCCTGTATGCTATGCAAAAAGACCAGCTATACCTTAGCGAAGATATAGTTCAGGATGTGCATGGCCAGGAGCGCCAGCTGCTTGTTTTTGATAAAAAAAAACATGCGGCCTGATTAACCCCTAAAATGTAATTGTTTTATAACAATACCTTTTATATTGTTATGGCTTTTAGTACCTTGCAGCATATTTAATTTTTGTATGATAAGTACTAAAAGCCTGCACTTTTCTTATGGAAAAGGCACCGATTTTAAGTTTCCTGATATCACTGCACTTAAAGGTGAGAGCCTGCTTATAACAGGGGGTTCCGGTAAAGGAAAAACAACCTTGCTGCATCTTCTTGGCGGCCTTCTTCGCCCCAATAGTGGCGAGGTAATAATTGAAGGTACGAATATAGCTACCCTTTCAGAAAAAAAACTGGATCATTTTCGCGGAAAAAACATAGGCCTTGTGCTACAGCAATCTTATTTTGTGGCATCACTTACAGTGCTGGAAAATGTGGTTTTAGCCTCATGGCTTGCCAACGGCAAACAAGCTACAGATAAGGCCAAACAGCTTTTAGAACAACTGGGCCTTAAAGACCAGATGCAAAAACTGCCATCGCAACTTAGTATAGGCCAGCAGCAGCGCGTTAGCATTGCACGGGCACTTATCAATGAGCCAAAGCTGCTACTGGCCGATGAGCCTACCAGCAGCCTTGACGATGAAAACGCTGTTACAGTGGCCGATATGCTTAGCAAACTGGCAAAACAGTTTGGCACCGCGCTGGTTATAGTAACGCACGACCAGAGGCTTAAAGACCGTTTTCCTAACCAAATCTCCCTGTAACGATGATCACTAAAATAGCCTGGAAAAACATTTGGTTCAAGCCGCTCAATACTGCGCTTAGCATTATACTGTTAACGGCCTCTGTAGCCATAATAACACTACTTATACTGCTGGAAAAACAGTTTGAAAAGAAATTTAATGATAATATAGATGGTATAGACCTTGTACTTGGCGCACAGGGCAGTCCGCTACAGCTTATACTTTCATCTGTTTATCAGGTAGATGCGCCTACCGGAAACATAGATTATGCTGAGGCTAAAATATGGATGAAAAACCGCCTTGTAAAAACTGCCATTCCCCTGGCTTTTGGCGATAATTATAAGGGGTTCCGCATTGTAGGCACTACGCCCGATTATCTTACACATTATGGCGCGACCGTTAACGGAAAAGTCTTTAATAAAAACTTTGAAGTAGTTGTAGGTGCTGATGTTGCCGAAAAAATGAGCCTTAAAATAGGCGATAAATTTTTTGGTTCGCATGGCGATTCTGCCGAAGGCGAAGTGCACGATGCACATGCTTATATTATTACGGGCATAGCATCTAAAACAAATAAAGTGGTAGACAACCTTATTTTGTGCAACATACCCAGCGTTTGGGCCATGCATGAAGGCCATGACCACGAGCATGAAGAAGGCGAAGAGGCACACGACAATGAAGCGCATGATAATGAGGCTGTTGCTGCCGGACATGAAGAGCACGACGACCATGCTGCCGAAGCACACAGCCACGAAGGCCATGATCACGACCATGATGCACATGCCGAAGGTGATGCACACGACCATGAGCATGCTGAAGAAGCCCATGAGCATGAGCATGAGCATGAGCATGAAGAAGTAATAAGCGAAGAGGGTAAGGAAATTACGGCTGTAATACTAAAAATGAAGTCGCCTATGGCTGTTTTAACCTGGCAGCGCATGATACCCATGAATACAAAATTGCAGGCTGCAGCCCCGGGTAAAGAAATAAACCGTTTGTTCTCGCTGTTTGGCATTGGCTTACAGGCGCTTCAATATCTGGCTTATGGTATAATGCTAATATCGGGCATTAGTATTTTTATTGCATTATTTAATACACTTAAAGAGCGTAAATACGAATTTGCATTATTGCGCGTTAATGGTGCAAGCCGCCTGCAACTGCTTTCGTTAGTGCTTATAGAAAGCCTGCTGCTGTGTATAACAGGCTTTATTTTCGGTACGGTTGTTGGTAGGATAGCATTACTGCTGATATCGGGTTCCAGCGAGGCAGAATTTAAAATGTCATTCAACCCCTTTGAGTTTGTTTGGGAAAAAGAAGGATATTTACTGGGGCTCACTATCTTTGTAGGGATTTTAGCGGCCGTTATTCCGGCGGTTAAGGCATATAGTTTAAACATATCAAAAACATTGGCAAATGCGTAAAACATTTTTCATTGCAACGCTTATAATGGCAAGCTTTTTACTTGCTTCGGTTGCGGCACCGTCTGAAACAGATGCTGCACAAAATAAAACACTTACCGGCACCACGGCTGTGTCTGATACCCTGAGCTGGAAACTACTTGGGCAAATAAAATTTGTAAAAAAGCCCAGTGATGATTATCCGGAAGGGGTAATGTTTCCGGTGGTAAATTCTACACTTAAGGCTAAAGGGGGTAAACCTATTGTTATGAGCGGCTTTATTATACCGATAGATAATAAAACCTATGCGCTTAGCAAAAACGTGTTTGCATCATGCTTTTTTTGTGGACAGGCCGGGCCTGAAACCATCATGGGCATTAAATTTAAAAATCCAGGCACTAAGCTAAAAACAGATCAGTATGTTACCCTTAGCGGTACCTTCCGTTACAATGATAACGATGTTGATGACTGGATTTATCATATTGAAAACGCTGTTGTAGTTAATAAGTAACATGAAGATTGACAATAAAAAAGCCATATTTTTTGACCTCGACCATACCTTATGGGACTTTGAGAAAAATTCGGCTTTAGCGTTTGAATATATCCTTGCTAAAAACAACATTGCTGTTGATGTGGCAAAGTTTATAGCGCTGCACGTACCCATTAATGCAAATTACTGGAAACTGTTTCGCGATGGCCACATAACCCAGCAGCAACTGCGCTATGGCAGGCTTAAAGATGTTTTTGATGCATTGCAGTATGATGTTTCTGATGAGGTAATCAGTGTGCTTTCTGAAGAATATGTGGCTACACTTCCTGTTAATAACCATCTTTTTGAAGGGGCTATCGAATTGCTTGAGTATTTAAAACCTAATTACAGCCTGCATATAATAACCAATGGTTTCCATACGGTACAGGAAGGAAAGATAAAAAATGCCAACCTGGGCCACTATTTCGAAACCATTACCGATGGTGAAATGGCCGGTTGTAAAAAGCCAAACCCCGCTATTTTTGAATTTGCCCTTAACGCAGCCAATGTTGAAAAGGGCGATAGCATAATGATAGGCGATTGTATTGAGGCCGATGTACAGGGTGCCCTTGATTATGGTATTGATGCTATTTATTTTAATGAGCACCGCCTTGAAGCCCATCCATCTATAACACAGGTAAATCACCTGCTCGAACTTAAGAATTTACTATAATGAAAAAAATATTTGCTGTAGCAGCTCTGCTATTGTCAGGTTTTGTGTTTGCCCAAAGCGCTGACATCAATGATTATAAATATGTTATCATCCCTGCAAAGTTCGATTTTTTAAAGGAACCTAATAAGTACGGACTTAACGACCTTACTAAAAAGGTGTTCGAAAAACAGGGTTTCCAGGTATTTTACCCCGAAGATAAAATGCCCGATGAACTTGCCCTAAACAAATGCCGTGCCCTGTATGGCAACCTTGTAGATGATTCCGGCATGTTGAGTACTTCTATAGCCATTACCCTTAAAGATTGTAGTGGTAAAGAGTTGTATTGTTCAGAAAAAGGAAAAAGCAAAGAAAAAGACTTTAAAAAAGGGTATTATGAGTCGTTGCGCGAAGCATCGGCTTCCTTAGCATCGCTTAACTACGCTTATACAGGTAAAGATGCTATGGGCGCAGCACAGGCAACCCCGGCTGTGGCACAAGCTCCCGCAACACCTAAAATAGAAGCTCCTGTACAGGCAACTCCGGCCCCGGCTGTGGCTACCCCTGTAATTAACCAAAATCAGCTTTTTGCCCAGCCTATTGCTAACGGCTTCCAGCTTGTAGATACTACACCCAAAGTAGTTTTAAAAATGTACAAAACATCGCAGCAGGATAATTATACTGCCGTAGGCGATAATAAAAATGGCGTTGTGTTTAAAAAAGGTAACGACTGGTTTTTTGAGTACTATCAGGATGATAAACTTGTAAGCGAAAAACTGGATATCAAGTTTTAGTCATAAAGTTTAAAAATTTTAAAGTCGAAAGTTATAAGGCATTCATTGCGTTATGACTTTCGACTTTTTTCTTTTAACTATTCTTAATACCCATATTTGCCTTGCCATCTCCGCTTTAAAAATTCACGATCAGCGTTTTCCCGGCTATTTTGTCCGGGTTCATAAAAAGCCGTGTTGCTTATGGCATCGGGTAAAAACTCCTGTTCGGCGAAATTGTTATTGAAATCGTGGGCATATTTATAATCATCGCCATAGCCCAGTTCCTTCATAAGCTTGGTTGGCGCGTTGCGCAGGTGTAGCGGCACGGGCAGGTCGCCGGTTTGCTTTACTACGCTTTGTGCTTTGCCAATAGCCATGTAGGTTGCATTACTTTTAGGTGAAGAAGCCAGGTAAATAGCGCACTGGCTCAGTATAATCCGCGACTCCGGGTAACCTATAGTGCTCACAGCCTGAAAGGTATTGTTAGCCATAATCAGGGCAGTAGGGTTGGCGTTGCCAATATCTTCACTAGCTAAAATAAGCATGCGGCGTGCAATAAACTTAAGGTCTTCGCCACCCTCTATCATCCGGGCCAGCCAATATACGGCGCCATTGGGGTCGCTGCCACGCATCGATTTTATAAAAGCGGAAATAATGTCATAATGCTGCTCGCCAGTTTTGTCATACAAAACTGTATTTTTTTGAGCCAGCTGCATTACACGGTCGTTCGTAATTTCAATATCATCACTCTCGCTGGCATTAATTACAAGCTCAAAAATATTCAGCAGTTTCCGGCCATCGCCACCGCTTAGCCTCAGCAGGGCTTCGGTTTCTTTCAGGTTAATTTTTTTTGTTTTCAGGTAGCTGTCTGCTTCTATGGCGCGGTGCAGCAGCGCTTCTAAATCTTCGCGTGTAAACGCATTTAATACATATACCTGGCAGCGCGAAAGCAACGCGGGTATTACCTCAAAGCTCGGGTTTTCGGTAGTCGCGCCTATCAAGGTAATCCATCCTTTTTCTACGGCAGCAAGCAGCGAGTCCTGTTGCGATTTACTAAAGCGGTGAATCTCATCTATAAACAAAATAGGGTTGCGCGCCGTAAACATACCGCCGCTTTGCTTGGCTTTTTCTATAACCTCCCGCACATCTTTAACGCCGGCATTTATGGCGCTCAGCACATAAAACGGGCGGTTGCTTTCCTGCGCCATAATTTGGGCAAGGGTAGTTTTACCGGTACCAGGAGGCCCCCATAATATAAGCGATGGTATAATGCCACGTGCTATCTGGTGCGTTAATGATCCGTTAGGCCCTACAAGATGTTGCTGGCTTATATATTCTGATAAATGCTGTGGGCGTATGCGTTCTGCCAATGGTGCTTCCATAACGTAAAATTACGCAATAGTTTTCTTCTGAAATGCAGAAAAAATGCTAAAACCCGACCCTGACATTTTAACAGCATAATTTTTTTGGTTGGCTTTTTGAAGTTCTTGCTATATGATAGACAGCCGCGACAGCCAGTTTAAATTTTCGCCATCGGTAATAGCATGGCCTTTTGCCTTTGTATTTATCCTTTGGCTGGTATACTGGGTAGAGGTGCGGTTTCACGTGTACCTTAATGACTTCGGAATATTACCCCGCACTTTTGTTGGGTTAAGAGGAATCGTGTTCAGCCCTTTCTTGCACGGCAGCCTGGAGCATTTATACAATAATTCTATCCCGCTATTTTTACTTGTTGCTGCGCTGCGTTTTTTTTACCGCCGTCATGCTCTTGAGGTTATAGGGTACGGTATTTTACTTTCGGGTTTTATCACCTGGCTGATAGGCAGGAGCGAAAGCCACCATATAGGAGCCAGCGGACTAATTTATGTGCTGGTTACATTTATATTTTTTAAAGGGGTGCAAACCGGATATTACAGGTTAATAGCGCTATCACTCATTATAATTATGTTATATGGTGGTATGGTATGGTATATTTTTCCGGATGTGGGCGATAATATAAGTTGGGAGGGGCATTTGGGCGGATTAATAACCGGCCTTTTGTTTACCTGGCTTTATGATACGCCCGAATATAAAAAGCCCGCACTTTATGATTGGGAGCGGCCCGATTTCGACCCAAAGCAGGATCCTTTTATGAAGCGCTTTGATGAGCAGGGTAATTTTGTAAATCCGCCGAAGCCTGAAGATATTGAGGTGGTAGATTACGAAATTGTGAGCCCACTTCCGCAGATTAGAATAGTATATAATTACAAGGAAAATGAACAGGATACATAAGGTATAAATCGTCGTTCAAGGGTCTTTTTGTGAAATTTTTGAATATGGTTTGTTGATTTCAATAAAATGATGCGTGTTAATAATTGTTCTTTCTTAATTATTAATGGTAATATTAGCCAATAGCTTTTTAAAGAAATAAGCCAACCTTAATATTGGTAAAGTTTTAATAGCCTTTGGGCTAACTAAAATTAAACCTTAGGTAATAGCCTTCTTTTTTATTGAAGATAGTTTTGTGGTTTTAATCAACTACACAACATCCATGAAAAAAATTTACTTACTGCTAATGGCTTTGTGCAGCCTAGGTGTAAAGGCACAAACCTTATTCCCGTATCTGCAGGCGCCAACCTCAAATGCTATTTATGTTAACTGGAAGACCGAAAGCAATGCCGAATCTATTGTAGAGTATGGCAGCACACCGGAGGCTCTAACCAACACTGTAACCGGTACCAATCAAATCTTTTCAGATACCGGCTATGCCGCTAACTATTACTACCATACCGTTCATGTAACGGGTTTAACGGCTAACACCAAATATTATTACCGGATTAAAACCGGCACCCAATTATCCGCAGTATACAGCTTTAAAACGCTTCCGCTTCCGGGCCAGGCTGCTACGCCGGATGGCCACCTGCGCTTTTTGGTTTTGGGCGATAACCAGATGCGGAATGAACCGAGATTTGACTCGCTTGTGTCTGCTGCCAAGCGTAAAATTGCCGAAAAGTGGGGCGCCAGCCTCGACCCGGCCGATAACATTGCACTAACGGTTATGGTGGGCGACCAGGTTGATGTGGGCACACTTGACCATTATGAAAATGTGCATTTCAAGAAGAACAAAAACCTTTCGGGCTACCTGCCTATACAAACGCTTGTGGGCAACCACGAAACCTATGGCACACTGGCCATGCAGGCTTATTACGACCATTATATACTAGATGGTATGTCATACCAGGGCATCTCTTCGGGTACAGAAAATTATTATGCCAACCAGGTAGGTAACGTGTTATTTGTAGCTATGGATACTGAGCATACCAGTGCCGCGCAACTTGCATGGGTAGCCCAGGTGGTAGAAGCTGCAGATAATGATGATACTGTAGAGTGGATTATATCTTTAGGCCACCGTCCTTACCAGGCCGAGCAGTATGTGGGCGATATCTCTCCATGGGTGCGCAATAATGCCATGCCGTTGCTAACAGCGTCATCTAAGCATATACTGCACATAGGGGCGCACCACCACTTATACCACAGGGGGCAGCTAAAAAACACGCCTACCTACCAGATTATCTCTGGCGGTGTGGCATGGGACCAGTATTGGGGCATGGCCGTTGAGGAGAATTTTGAGGATGTGCAAAAAACCATTTCAAACTGGATATACCAGATAATTGACATTGATGTAAACAATGGTACTTTTGATGTAGAGGCTTACTCTATAGGCAGTGTCTATCAATGGAAGGACAACCAGCTTATGGATGAGTTTCACCGTTACAAGAACCTTGCGGTACCGGCACAGCCCGTTATTACAAATGAGCTTACAGGAAATGATATAGAATTACCACTTACGCTTCAAACTTCGGCATATACTACAACAACTAATCAGGAGCTTAACTCAACACAGTTCATGATTGGTAAAACCGAAGACTTTAGCATCATCGAAAAAGATGTCTATAGGGATTATGAAGACCTCTTTGGCGCAGTGGGTACACAGGTAGACAGTACTGCAAACGTAAACCTTGGTGTTGATATTACTAAGCTTACGCTTGCAACCGGAGAAATGCCTAATGGCCACTATTTTGTAAAAGCACGCCACCGCGACCGCAACCTTAACTGGAGCGAGTGGAGCCCGGTTAAATCATTTAATATTATTAACAGCACATTTGCTAATACACAAATACAGCTCGATACTATTGCTTACCTGCCTAATACGCCAATTGTTATAACCTATGCTGATACGCCCGGTAATGCTAATGACTGGGTTGCTCTTTATAAAAATGGGCAAACACCGGGCAGCGCTACGCCCTCTTTGCTTTGGGCTTATACAGGCGGCCAGGTTAGCGGTACACATACGTTTGCGTCAGGATTAGTGCAGCCCGGACGCTATTATGCCACCCTGCTTGAAAATGACGGCTATACAGAAATTGCCGATAGGGTTTATTTTTATGTAGGCCCGTTTGTAACGGTTGCAACTGATCAGGAAGTATACGAATCTAATGAGGCCGTTACTGTTACCTTTGAAGATGCCCCTAACCTGGCGCTTGACTGGATAGGCGTTTATAAAGTGGGGCAAACACCCGGCGGCCCGGCTTCTACAGATTGGGATTACGTAACTGCCGTGGATGGAAGCTTCACCTTTACCGGCCTTGCAGATGGTTATTATTTTGTGCAGTACTTCCTTCAGGATGGTTACACTGCAATAGGTAGTAAAGTATTCTTTCAGGTAGGCAGCCAGATAACACAACTTGCCATTAATAAAACAGTATACAACCTTAACGAGAATATTATTGCTACCTGGACAGATGCTCCCGGTATTATAAAAGACTGGATAGGTATTTACCACGAAGGAGATGAGCCTAACGTAGATGAGCTTGTAAGCTATACTTATTTTGACGGTCAGCCGGAAGGGACAGCTACAATTCCGGATGAAAACCTGCCTACAGAACCGGGAGGTTACTTTATTGTGATTTTTACAGATGACTCTTATAACGAGGTTTCTAACCGTGTTAACTTTGAAGTTGAAAATACCGCAGGCCTTGAACAATGGCAGGGTAACGATGCACTTATGGTATATCCCAACCCGGTTAAAAAAGGCGAACGCACCTATATAAAATCAAAATATCGTATAGATCAGATAGATATGTTTGATATAACGGGCAACCTGTTTTACACTTCAAAAAATATTGAAGATTATAATTTCTCTTTAATCAACCAGAGTTTACCAACAGGCACGTATATCCTTAAAGTACACTCTAACAAAGTATATACAGTTAAGATAATTGTAGACTAATTAATAGTTTAGTAAAGCAATCAGGGCGGCCAATGGCTGCCCTGATTTTTTATTTTTGTCAGTAATAGGATAGTTTTAATCTTCAGTCGAACAATCCAATACTAACTATCTAAACTTCTAATTCCTCCTCTGCCTAAGTGTTTCGTATAAAAAGGCACCACAAGCAACCGACACGTTAAGCGACTCAATAGAGCCAAACATAGGCAGCTTGGCCTTATCATCTACAATTTTTAGCACAGATGGGTTAATGCCCCTGTCTTCGCTGCCCATAATAATAGCCAGTGGCTCATTAAGGCTAATATCGTAAATGGTGTTTTCAGTTTTTTCAGTTGCAGCAACGGCCTTAATACCTGAGCCCTGCAAGTGAAAAATAGCATCTTTAATATGTTCAACTTTGCAGATGGGCACATTAAATACTGCTCCGGCCGATGTTTTAACGGTATCGCCGTTTACAGGTGCCGAGCCTTGTTTTTGTATAATGATGCCGTCTACGCCGGTACATTCTGCCGTACGTATAATAGCGCCAAAGTTACGGGCGTCGCTAATCTGGTCCAATATAAGGAATAGCGGAGTCTTGCCACTCTCCAGTACTTTTTCTACTAATGTTTCCAGGTCATGAAAGCCAATAGGGGCAATGGTAGCTACGGCACCCTGGTGATTGTTTGGGGTAAGGCGGTTAAGCTTTTCCACCGGCACATAGCTAAAGTTAATGCTCTTTTGCTTCATGGCCTTCATAAGGTCGCGCATCAGGTCGCCCTGGGCATCCTTTTGTATAAAAACCTTATCTATTTCTTTACCGGCGTTAATTGCCTCAACTATGGCGCGTATGCCAAATATCTGGTGTTCTTTTTCCATGTGGCAAAGGTATAAAAAAACCATCCGTTAACAGG
>Ga0265798_10004281_pt1 | contig 19826 bp, 22 predicted proteins | sample P3T30metagenome_FD_192430 | JGI IMG/M metagenome (GOLD analysis project Ga0265798, IMG submission 192430) | Plant litter microbial communities from East Loma Ridge, Irvine, California - P3 T30 | ecosystem: Environmental > Terrestrial > Plant litter > Unclassified | place: USA: California... | reverse complement strand
TTCCCCACACTGTTGAAAGTCAAAAGCTGATCGAAAGCACCAATGCCTATTCCAGCACAAGCACAGCAAGCGCAGAGTAAACCTCAAGCTACAATAGAGATGGATAAATTAGATTAAGTACATGAGCTGGAATGAAATGCATAGCATGGCGATTGGATTCAAGTAACGTGGGACACAGGATCGAGGATAGGATGTCTACGATCCGTGCCAGGCTCGAAATGAGGAAGGAGAAACAAGTGTAGTGTTCTCCGCCCCATTGGTCTACATGGTGCCTGTAGGCGACAAGAACAGCCGTGCTGTGACACAGCTGCGATTACCGCTTGTTGTAGACATGCCAACCTGAGGTTCTGTGAAGAAGGAGGGCGGGAGTAGTCGGAGCCAGTGCAATGCTATTCATGATGATGGTATTATACAAATGTCTTTCCGGCGGCCATCGCCCCCTCGCGTCGCATACAAGCCAACACAGTCTTCCTTGACCTATCAACCTTTCATGGCAGGTTCTATGTTCTTGACTTTTTGCCGTTTGGTGTTGACCCAGATCCTGATTCGGATTTCCGTTTGGTTTCACTCTCGTCCCTGTAGCTTCAGACTAATTCCATTCCGATCCAAGGGAAGGGAGGGGCAGAGGAGCAGAGGAGAGCAAGAGGGCGGGACAGGGCAGTGGAACGAGAACAGACAAAAGGACATGTGAATTCATCTACTCATCTATTCTATCCCATCTATCCGGGTCCTATCCTCTATTGTGTAATTCCGCTCCCCCTCCTCATGCCCATGTCCATGCTCATGCTTTGCTCAAGATGACATGACTTACTGCTTCTCAAAGTATTGCAGCTTGTTGCTAGTATCAATAGTATCCTTTCCCTCTTCCCATCCAGCTGGGCAGACTTCTCCGTGCTCGTCCGTGAATTGGAAAGCCTTGATAACTCGAAGACTCTCTTCGACGGACCTTCCAACGGGTAGATCGTGGATATGAGAAGCCCTGAGGGTACCCTTGGGATCAATGAAGAAAGATCCTCGAAGCGAGACTCCTTCCTCCTCGAGATGGACACCGTAGGCCTTGGAGACAGCGTGGGATCGGTCGGCGTACTATTCGCGTCAGCCTTTATGGATGTAGAAAGGGCAGTTTTGATCTTACCATGGTCAATTTTAGATCAGGACCAAGCCCTCCTTCTTTCCTGTTCATCTGGGACCAAGCGAGGTGAGTCTAGAAGGTCAGTATGGCTTCATGGTGAAGATAACTATTACTTAAGAACTCAGAGTCTGTACTGGAAACAATGATTTCTGCCCCGATAGCCTTGAAGTCGTCGATAGCTTTGTTGAAAGCGAGGATTTCAGTCGGGCAGACGACTAGTTATTAGCGTCCTCCCAGAGGCGTTCAAGAGGAAGAGGATGTCTGAGGCCGGGGGGGACCGTCCACCACGAAAAAGATTGATTGATTGGTAACGAGTGATTTAAAAGATTACATACAAGTGAAGTCCTATCTATTAGCGCTGCTTCGTTGTATATAGCAGACTCAGGAGAGAGGGGAGGTGGTAGATGAGCGAAGGATGGATACTTACCATTGGGTAGAAAACGAGAATAACCCATTTACCAAGGTAATCCGATAAAGAGATTTCCTCAAATGAACCCTCTTTAACTGCAGTCCCTGAGAATGCGCTGTTTGTAAGTATTTCTTCTTGACTGCATGTATATGAGATGGGCCTACGGAGCAGGTTTCTGAATCTGAGCAACCATTGTAAAGTAATGTATAAAGAAGACGGAATATGATGGAAGTTGATTTCTCTTAGATTAGTAATCCTAATCCTTATTTGTACCTTAACCTTTGTTCTCGGTGACTTGATTTTCCACGTTATTCCGAAAAGGTGCGATAAGGGGATATTTAGTTAGTGTTCGGCCGATGTATCCTTTAGTGCGATGGACAATGATGCATGCTTGGGTTGCGCTTCCGAGATATCGGGTCGGGCTTGGGCGCCAATGCGTCTGCTTCGGCTGGAGTTGTGTACGTCGCGCTGCGGTGGATCATGTAGGCCTGCACCGTGGAGGTACTCTACGGTCAACCTGGTTGCCGGAGGTTGAGTTCAAATTGATCCTCCAATTCTTAGGATATTCGCTTGCACCTGACTAGGCCGCCTCGATGAATATAGCTGGACACTACAAAAGGACCAATCAATAGGCGTGACACGGGGCGGACCGTCGACAGGCACAAAGAGGACGACTTGTATGGATGACGCTGTTGAAACGGCGACAATCGTTTCTCAACTCCCTCTTCCTCATTCCACCAATGTAATGTCGCTATCGTTACCGTGGCCAGGTATCACCTTGAATACCTTGGCGATCTTCTGCCCGATAGTCATGGCCATCCTATCACAAGCACCCGGGACAAGGGTCTGGAGAGTTTGTCTATACCCCTTCGGCGTTATTTGCGCTGTTCTCGCTATTCTCAGCTTGAAAGATGGTACACAACGGACGAGATTACCTGGAGGTAAGGCTGATTCTTAAAAGGGCTGACGATAGATACGCCCAATTCATTTATTGCGCTTTACGCTAATTCCCTTGTTTGTCTCTTGTCGTAACATGGCAGGAACGAAGCTGAGGGGTAGTTGGTATTTAACCTCTCTCTTATTGGGCTGTACGCCTTTTCGAATGAGATCTACAAATCGCACCCGATTCCTCCAGGAGTTAAATGGAAGAAAGTCCGAGCTTCTCGATTATTCAGAATAATGGATATCTTCCTCTCATGTGATCGGAAATTGAATTACTCGCCAAATCCTATTCCCCGTCCCCATCCTCGTCCAACTCCCAATATCAACAAAGGTCTAAGTTTAAGAGACACGTTAAAATGGGCAATCATCCATACAATCTTGATCGATTTGTTCACACTCCCAACTTTACTACGACATCACAATCTCTATAATCCGGACGATAACGGTAACGGTACTCGAGATTTTCAAAGATGGTGCACTACCCTCGGCGCCTTGGTGGGGTTACCGGTCATGTTGGTGAAAATCGGTTTAATGGGTTGTTATGCCGGTACTGTGTTTTGTGGTTTACAAGGTGGTTGGGAAATTGCTAGACTTGTTGGAGTTGGGAGTGGGTTATGGGCGGATGAAGAATGGGTTGGGATAATGGATAGACCACATTTATCGACTAGTATGCTAGATTTGTGGGGGAAGAGGTATCATCAAGTGAGTCGTGGTTTGAGTGGGTTGGGTCAAGGTCAAGCTGATATCAGTTGATGAGAGTAAGTCAGCGCGCATGACATAGAATGTTCGGTCCAGATAGCCTAGCTGACATCAGTCCCAATTCCACACACTCTTAACCCCCTTTCAACTCCCTAAACCAATCTACCTCCTCGCCTCATTCCTAATTTCCGCCCTACACCACCTCCTCATAATGTCCACACTCACAGGAACATTCCCAATCCATTACCTCCAATTCTTCCTCGGATGTGGTCTGATCTGTATCGTAGAGTATATCATCTACAAAATGACTGGACGAAAAGTCAACGGTATGATTGGATGGGTATGGACTGTTAGCTGGATTTATATATTGGGTATAAAGAGTTTAGAGGTTGAAATTGAAAATGGAGGATTTGAGGGTTTTCGAATGCCAGTAGAGGTTTATGGGTGGAGCGGTTATCCCCTTGATCATGTGATTAGCTTAATCAAGTGGTTGAGATTTGTATATAATAGATAGGCACAAAATGGGATACAAGTCAATGCAAGAACACATAGATATAAGTACAGACTGAAGAATATTCGGACCGTTCACGCCAAGACTAGAGGCTTGAGCGCGTCGATCTTGTTTCAAGACCATTTCATACCATATATAGGTACGTTGAAACGACAACAAAGATAACGACAACGACGGCCATGACGACTTCTAGATGATAACGACTATGACTAAATAATCTGTACTTCTGCATACCATCTTGTAATACAAACACGAATACAAAATACGAAATCCAAATGTTCACACCACTATCAACAGGATCCGAGAGGGCTCAAGATAAATTATGGGGTGAGTGGGGTCTTCTTCATGATACATACTGTGTGACATGTAGGGATGCTAATCTGCAGACCGCTCTGTAACACCCCAGAAAGCAAGGAAAAGACCTGCCCTCATCACCCCTAGACGATTTGGAGCTGGAGCTGGAGCTGGACCAAGTACGAATTTAGAACCTATCCTGAGGCCAGAACCATCATCTGCCAGGGCGCTAAGGGCGATAAGGAGGCAAAGTGGGATAGATCAAGAAGAAGTTGATCCCTCTTGGACGAGGGTATTATTTAGGGTAAGTTCACGTCCAATCACCATCACTCTACAACAACAAAGCTAGAAGAGGGAAGAGAAGCTTACAAATAGCCAAGTCGTAAGACTGTAGATAACTGGTTATCATCGTTTTGGAAACGACATTTCGTCCTAACCCTTCTCCCATGTTTGATAGTTTGGATATGGGTCGCTATACCTTTTCCAGTTTCGGATCCATATAAGGATGATCCATTTCCTGATATACCCAGTTGGCCAAAACGGCCCACGGAGGGAAAGGGGATGCCTCTGGACGTTAATTTCTATTTCTTCTTATTCTGGTGTGTCTTCTCCGTCTCTGGCTCAGGACTACATGGGAATGGGCGCTGATGATAGGTACTACGGGTGTGTTCAATGTCATCGAGGCGATGTGAAGAGACTGATTGGCAGGATGTACCTGGCAGTAGCCCTTTTCTTTATCACAAACCTCTTTTCCCTCTATCGACTAAGTAAGAACAATTCCCTTCCTGACCCCCAGACTGTCCTGTACAGTAAGGATCTAATAAACAGACTGGTGGCCAAAGCGATTAGGAGGTAAAACGTCCTACGCCCTCTCTTGGTCCCTCACCCTCATCTTAGGCCTGGCAGCCCATCATCTCGATTTATTCAAAATGCGTGAACGTAGACAAGGGAAAGGGAAAGGGAGAGATCAGGGAGAAGATGAATTAGATTGGGAGAGAAAGAGTATGTTATACCCATCTATCAAGACTGATGATAGCTTTCTGGGTAGCACTTTCATTCTTCGCAATGCTCCTTCCTGCTTTGGCATGTTTTTCGAAATTAAAGAGGGATAAACGACATACGTATAGACATGCTCCTGCTGCTATTCCAAATAAGTAAGTCTTCTACCTCTGCCTCTGCTCTTCTCTCCTCTTCTACCGTCACTCCTCGTCTCTCTAACAAGACTTTCCAGTGAGAAGAGAAAGAGGTGAAGAAAAGCACCCGAAACTGACGATAGCCTGTCGCAACCATTCTCCAAACGGATCCCAGCAAGTTGGAGGAGGTTTTTATGGTTCATGACTTGTTTAGGACTAGCATCATTCGCATTACTAGCTGGACAAGGTCCGTCTTCCTTTTCTCGCTATACTCGCGTGAAGTGGTGTTGACCACTGACCTCGTAGCATACGCTAGTTTGTATTTATCGACTTTACCTCATACATCATTAGATGCCGGAACATGGGTCTATTCATGGGTTATCAGTGAGTTTCTCCGGCGTCCTTCTGTCCTGCCTCTTTCCATCCCACTTGCCCTTCCCAAACTTCCTTGTCCGAGTCTGAGTATTGCGAATATGCAAGCAGGAAAGAGGACTGATAATCAGCGGTCCAATTACTTTCTGGGATATCACTATATATCCTCGGTACTAAAGTCCGTTCAAGAGCTCTACTGTTCCTATACAAGTTATTCTTTCAACTGGTCTATCATGTCTTTTACCGTAATCTCGTGAGTCTCCATCTGCCATTTTATGTTCCACCCGGGAAATCGAATCGGGTAGGGTTGAAACGACTTTATTGAGGTTCACTCAACTTCTATACGTCTCCTCCTTGTCGCCTTCTTTCCTACCTTCCTCTTCTACCCACCAGTCTCCATATATAGAACATTCCCTTTCACTCGCCTGATTGGGATGTCAACGTCAGCGTCCACACTCAATCGCACTCACTACACCTACTCGTCTTTTCTCCATGCCATTTTTATCATATCCCTATACCCCTTCTCACATGGACACTATCGCTAGCGGACACACAGCGACTGTGTTCACTGGTCAACCTTCGCTCTGCGTTCATCTCTTGCCGCCCTCTCCCCGGTCTGAGTACCTCATCAGGAATCCCACCTTCCTCAGACGATCGATCACCCACCTTCCATCCGGACACATCTCGTCCCGTTATCCCTGCAACGCCTCCTCTAAACCTATTCCCCAGCAACGCGCTGACTTCAGTTCGCCCGTCTCCGCTCTCCAACCCAATTCGCAACGGTCCAACTCCTATCGTCCATTTCCGTAGTCATCATCTTTCCACTCCAAATGTCAGGTTTATGGCATAAACTCCTCCAACTCGTTACAGGATATCCGTTAGGATGGGAAGAGCATGCCGATAACGTCGCTACTGCTTTCTATTGTCGAGGACTAGCTCAGAATATTACGATGGTCGGATTCCTTGGTGAGTTGTGAAGTGACAATAAACGAAAAGACGCGCTGAATATCAGGGTGGCTTAGTATTCTTCATTTCGGACCTAATGCTCGTATGTGCTGCACAACAGCCTTTTTTGCATATTAGCTGATGGATATAGAAGTCTATCCATTCTTTCGATTCACACCTACACCTGATGATCCATATACATTCCCCCTCACTTTTACTGCTTCCTGTGCGATATGGGTGAGCCACTCCACCTCCACTTTTCTCCACCTTGTTTCACACAACAACAACGACATGCCACGATGACATCAACTGACGACCAGGGATCCGAATTACTATCTTCATTTGTCGCTCGGCAAGTCATGATTTACGCATTCAAAGTGGATGTAACGGCGATAGGATTAGATGAAATGAGGGAATACCCCGAACTTGGTACGTGGCATGACTCAACCTCCACACAGAAGTTGTGAGACGGAGCTAATCTCCAGTCCCCGCATGCGGTGCGCAGTCTTCTCAGATCTGTTGTGGATCTAGCTAACTCCACAGGCTGGGCCGCGGTCCACGTCTCGATGAACATTCTACTATTTCTGATTAAACTTAATTTCAGGTAATCACATCGATAATGACTCGTCCAATGGACATAAAGTGGAATCTACAATTCAGAGCGGGGTGCGGGTAGATTGGTCTGTTTCAGTGCGGGAATGCAGGCAACCCCATGTTACCCCACTGAAGCGTTTGTTGTCCTATATATCCAATGCTTGACGCTCTTACTCCTTCCACTATATTCATACATCCACTTATTCTTTTGACAAAGGAATAACAATACTCAAGTCCTTTCGACTATAATCCACCTCCTACACTATACTCTATCATATATACTCCATTCTACCTTACTCTACTCTACTCGACGCGCCATGTATGCTCATATTGCTCACGTCGCCGCCAATCGTGCCAATACTTCCCCTGGCACCATTACTAGTAAGTCCTCCTCCCATCCGCCGGGTTCACCGAAGCTAATCAGTGCAGAAAAGCCTACTGGCTTTTCTTCTCTCCCACTCGAGCTCATGGGCGATATCTGCGCCAATCTATGGAAAAAAGACTTGACTCAATTCGCTCAAACTTGCCGCTACGCCAATGACGCTGCCGAACGACGAATTTGGAAACACTTGAATCTCGTCTACGATGAACCTGATCTCGGCGTCCAATGGCGACCATTGGGAGAACAAACTCGGCAGCGAAGGCGAATGTCTCAAAACATGTACAAAGAGCTCGTCTTACGCCTTGAAGAACGACCTGAACTCGCCAGCTCGGTTCACACTTTAACTATCGCCGCTCAACGATCTTACTCCAACAAACTCGGGGATCTACTCAATCTCGTTGGACCTACTTTACGAGAAATCGATATTCGAAAAGCCTTTGGTTCTAGAGATCTCGAAGCTGATCCCACGTCACAGCCGTGGCTCATTGATTTGGACCAGGTATTCAAGTCGGTCAAGCCGCTGAACAGGGTGACCAAGATGAATTTGACTCTTCCCTTCGAGTGGTCGAAAATTTGGACTCGCGTCCTTCCTGCCTTTCCTAATTTGCAAGAGCTTCAAGTAACAACAATGGCATCATCAGTATGTTCAGGCGATTGGGACCGGGTGTTTGGGGACTTTTCGACTGAACCGTGGCCCACGTATGAAACATACAAGCCAGCCGACCCAGCTCCGGACAAGCCAGCCGACTCAGCTCCGGACAAGCCAGACGATCCAACTTCAGACGAGCCAGCCAACCCAACTCCAGAGCTTTCATTGCTGAAATACTTGAAAATCAAATATATGGCCATTGAACTCGAAGTCGCTATCATGGACCTCATTAAAGCATCCGCATCCTCAACCTCGTCGCCCACTATCCATCTGTGGTTAATGGACCCGAGTCACACATATACGCAAAGCAAGGCATTCAAGAAGTTCTTGATGGAATGGGTCGACAGAGGCAAATTAATTCTGGAGATGGAATTGCCGGGAGAAGACTTGGAAGAGTTTACTTATTTCAAGGAAGAAGAGGAATTAGCTCGACAAGTTGCCTGGGAAGCTGAATGCGCACTTTATGGAGTGCCGGAATTGGAGGAATATTACGAGGAGGAGATGGAACCAGTGACGAGGCAGGGAGAGCAGGATTTTGGGTGGGAGATTTACGATGATTTACAAGAGGAATCGGAAGGTGTCGTTCAGGAAGATCTTTAGGGTACAGGACAGACCTGGACCTTTTAGTAGCTCTGCGTTCTTTCTCTCTTTTCTTCTTTGTTCGGACTGTAAATAGTTGTAATTGGAAGCTCAGTAGTGCTTGCTCTTATAGCTTGCGCAGTTGTTTTAAATGTTTGTTGTTTGTAGTTTGGCGATGTCATTTGTGTTTCATACGAGAGCGCTCGCTGCCGTCCAGTCCTTGATCTGCAGAAGCTGTCTTCTTGTCGTTTTGCTGGTACGGTAATTTGTTGTAGTGGAGTGCGATAGTGCTTGCTCTCGAAGCTCGCTTGCCGTTACTCTTGCGACTTTGGCCATGCCAACTCCGCTGCAGACAGTGCGAGATCGCATCCACCCCCAGCCCCTGATCAGCAGGAGCTACTTTACAAAGGAAGTGACAGTACAAAGGTAGGCTTCCGTATCTGTATAGGAGTATATACCTCGAAATACCTAGAACAGTGATACCGCCTTGCTACGATGTCGTACTTAAACTTACCACCTGAGGTATTGAATCAGATAGCAAGTCTTCTCGATATAAGCGATGCTATATCCCTAGCTCAGACATCTTCATTCTCTCAACAAGCTGCCGAAAGTCGAATTTGGAGAAACATCAAAATTGACGCTATCGATCGATTCCATTCCAGTCCCGACGGCGGGGTTGACGAAGATAAGTTAGAAAAGGTGTGCATGGAGAAATACTATCAGCCATATATCTCCACTATCCTCCTTCAACCATGGCGCGCTTCGTCCGTAAGGTCTTTAGTGGTTGAACCTCAATTCACTCCGCCTCCTGAACTAGCTCATCTCCTCAAGTTGATCAGTGGGGGTCTACATCATCTGGAAATCACCTATCCAACTGGAATGCTCGTTCCATCAGGTCCTCTCGTTTTGATCTCGAAGTTGATCGGGCAAACGGCATTACCAGCTCTGGAATCGATCGAGGTGGATATCGGTGAGAATTGGGATTGTTTAGGTCCACTTCTGAGGGGTTCGAGTTGCTTGAAGAGATTGATCGTAAGGGGTCCAGAGACTTTAGGGGGACTTACTGTATCAGCAATGACATTGGGGATGGGGACGGGAATGGGGATGAACACGAATCACACCCAATCCAATACGGCAATACCGAAATCTAGTACATATAAGATTGAAGAAATTGATTTCGAAATACCCGACGTCCTCCAGCTTGAATACCTTTCCATCGATCGAATGGATTCTGTCATCATTCCTATCCTCGCCAAGATTATCAAAAACTCGCCGAAACTGAGGACCGTAATCCTCAGAGATCCATTAATGGCTTGGCTCCCCTTCCTCCATCCTTCCGATCTCTCTGATGAACCTCCTTCACCCTCCCGTCAGGCAGATCCGCTTCTCCTCGCTCTCGCTGCCAATGACTCAATCAGGACCCTCGACATACCTTCGACATGTCTGAAAGCCATGGACAAAGTCATCTTTTACGAAGGAGGATTCGAAAAGATCACAGATCTGACGATCGTATGGGAATTCCCACACCTCTACGCTTGTTTCGGAGGCGGGAACGGCGTTGACGTCGTCTTGATGCCTACATTACCAAATCTCAAGCACAGTGTCTTCACCCTGAGGACTCACCATTGCGATCCAAATGCTCCGCCTTATAATATCTACAGGGGATATATCTTCGATCTCTCCATTAAAGCTATCAAACGCCACGCTTTATTGACCAATTTCGATTCCACTCCCCTGCTAGAGAGTGTCCAATTGAGGGATATGTATGGGGTCAAAGGTGAGGGGAGTCATCCGAGATGCGAGACGGAATTCGATGGAGCGTTAATCACGAGATATAGAGGAGAGAAAGGGGATTTATTGGTTGTCTTGCGACATCGAGTAGCGCATTCGTGTGGATGGGAAGAGTATGCAGTCTACCAGGGCAGAGAAGTACCTTGGTACGTTCTGAATGGACTCATGAGTGTGAGTGAGAGTCAGATCAGTGGGAGAAGGAGGAAGCCTGTCGAACCTGGTTGGGGAGTTTTGAATGCGGAAGCATGGGACGTCTTGAAACACTGGGCGACTTTGAGTTGATCTGCAATCGCGCACCATGCGTGTCAGCATTGTATTTGCACATGTACCCGTAACAATCAGTGGTAGTGATGCATCTTCTCAATCTAGATTTTGTTTAGTAGATCATCGACGACATATCTGAGATGTCAGCTATAGCCTTCACTAGATTTGATCCACTTACCAGCTCGGATTCGGTTGTAGTCGAGGATACCCTCGGTTCGTCCAACAGCAGCCAAAGCGAACTATCATCAGTATTACTCGGTGATGCAGACCCAGAAAAACGTACATCCTTGTCCCATAGGTATTTCTGGGCAACTCGCTGGATCTCCTCGGGTGTAACGGCATCGACGTATCGCTCAATCTCCTTTGGTGTGTATCGCTTTCCGGTGGTGATCATCTGTCGTCCAATCTGCCTGTCAGCTTGTTCTCCGATTGTAGCAGGTCTGATGGGGAGAGTGACTTACGTCCTCTGCGATGGCGGTGGTTCCATCTAGACCTAAGAGTAGGGAAGCCTTTAGCTGAGACTTTGCCCGTTCGGTCTCGGCAAGTGTTGGGGCGAGAGACATTCGAGTCCATTCACGGAGTGTGAAATGGATACAATCGTCGATGTTCATGAGGCTAAGAGTTAGCTTGATGACAGTGCCAATCATCGGGAGTGACTCACTTCTCGGTGACCATGTAGATACCCCAGAGACCAGTGTCCGAGTAAGAAGTCGAGAAAGACATGTAGGAGTTTGCCAATGCGTTGGTAGAGATGACGTGACTGAGTTTCGAAGACAACAAAGAAGAAGCACCCAAAGATCGATCCCAGTTTCCGAAAATGGACTGCATAACCAACATGGGCCAGTAGTCTGGTGACCTCCATCCGACACCTTCAACAGCGATAGCAAAGTTGCAAGTGTTCATTGTATCGTCTCGAACTCGAACATCGGCACCGTAGAATGATGTAGGGGGGTGAGCCTGTCCTCCTAGGGGGATAGGGTTTTTGGAAACGGGTAGAGAAGCAAAGTTCTTTTCAGCGAGCTTGACGAGGGTGTCGTGCTCGATGGATCCGGCTCCGACTAGACACATTCGGTCGGCAGTGTAGTTTTTGGCAATGTAGCCAGTCAAGTCGTCTCGCTTGATAGAGTTGATGTGTTCCTTGGGGCCAAGGATGGTGTTTCCGAGAGGTTGTCCTATACGTCAGTGCCTCCGCTTGACTGACTGTACACAAAATCGACTCACGCTGGAAAGCAGTCTGGTGGAGATGGTCAAAGACGACTTCCTCGAGCTGCTTGTCGACTTCCTCTTGTTCCCTCAAGATAACATCCCTCTCCCTCTCGATTGCGCTGGCGTCCAACTTTGAGTTTTGCAAGATATCAGACAAGATGTCGACAGCTCCAGGGATATCCTTGTCGAATGCCTTGGCGTAGTAGACGGTCTGTTCTCGCGAAGTGTAGGCGTTCAAATGAGCACCCATGTTTTCAACTTCCAATTCCAACGCAGTTTGATCACGGCTCTTGGTTCCCTTGAATGCAAGGTGCTGTCTGTGTCAGCTACATTCGATTGCATTACTAGATATCAAGACGCACCTCCAAGAAGTGAGCGGTTCCAGAAGCAGACATGGAATCACCCCTCGATCCAGCATCGATCCATAATCCAACAGTCGAAGTCGAAGCTCCAGGGATAGTCTCGGTGGAAACGCTCAATCCATTCGACAAGACTGAAGTCTTGGTGACTGGGTCGGTGTTCTTCTTGGAAGATCCAGAAACAGGAGTAGCAAGAGTCCTAGCCAACAACTATTGGATTAGTTGATTTGTTCTTTTTTGTATTTGCATCTAATTCCCCAGATGTCGTTATGTATAGAAATACTTACAGGCTTCCTGAATGCTATCGACTGACGTGCGATATTACGGGATAGGAGGCGTGTAGCTACCATGATGAGATATGTATATAGGTGTGTGATATAATGACTATGACTGGCTACTCTACTCTCTGCACTCGTAACAAATCGGAATCTAACTACGGGAGACACAGTCAAGCAATCAGCCACCAGCCAAGTCAGATAACACCGATATAACTCCGTATAACCTACACTGGATAATGTACGATGTGGCACATCCTGCGCGTCATCCACGTCCACCCACTCTGCTACCTATACCTATACACCTATACACCTATACACCTATACACCTAGACATCTAGCCATGTCACACCTATTTCCACAGCAGAGTTACCAATCTCAACCATATGGTCAACAATCAGAACCACTCGCATTCTTTGGCGGGGCGACAGCATCATCATCCGCATCACCATATTACCCCGGCTCACGCTCTTCGCTCGAGGGAAATATGGGTGCTGGTCCATCAACGGCAGCAGGGTATGCTAGTGGGAATATGAATGGAGGAATAGGCGGGATGATGTCGTCAGAGGGAAGGTGGTGGGAGGCATTCGGGACAGGAGGTTTCGAGGGTGAACCCAGCCTGATGGAGGGTGAGCTATTATATACATCCTTCGTAGCTGAGCAGGGCTGAGCTGATTACTAGAACTTGGAATCAACTTTTCACATATACTACAAAAATCATTGACTGTACTCAATCCTATACGGAAACCCGATAGTAATATCATGGACGATGCCGATTTAGCAGGACCATTCGTCTTCTGTTTCGCATTCGCCTTTGTCCTCCTCCTCGTATGTCCCCACTCTTCTCTTCAATATGTCCTCGTCATATACTTACGATTAGTCCGGTAAACCTCAATTCTCATACATCTACGGCGTGGGACTCTTAGGCACAACAGCAATCTACCTCCTCCTAAATTTAATGGCCGAAACAGGAATTGACGCCTACCGCACAGCCTCCGTTCTAGGTTATTGTCTACTACCCATGGTCGGCCTCGGATCAATAGGAATTGGAGTCGGAATTGATCATCCACTTGGATATCTACTTTCGATCGTATCCATTATATGGTGTACGTATTCGGCAAGTGCGATTTTCGTGGTGGTTCTGAGAATGGATTCGCAGAGATTGTTGGTTGCTTATCCTGTTGGATTACTTTATGGGTGTTTTGCACTGTTGAGTATATTCAATGTCAAAAAGTGATTGTAGCATGTATAGATCTATGACACTGCTCTGGCGGGATGCGCACGGGATATGGCTAACTGATGATAAATGCCGATTGCCAAGTGCCAGCTCTAGATTAACACTCTATACAGCGACAACTCAAGCCTCGCGCACTGCCAATTGCACTACCCACTGAGCACAGGGAACCCAATCTATGCATACACGTTAAAATCTAATATAGCCCAGCCCACTCATCCTTCTTCGGACGACCCAATGTCCCGGATGAAGGGATACCCCTAGATTCCATCTCAACAAGTAAATCAACATCAGGTAATGTGACATTAGGCTGAGCAGGGGGAAGTAGGGAAGTGTAAGGAGAAAGGACCTCATCGAAGGGGTCTGAGGTCGGTAGAGAGTCTGGTCGCTTAGCTTCCACACGCGAGAGATGCTGAACTAGGGACTTACTGTGTAAGATAGGCGTAGAAGGAACAGTCGCTTTCTCCATTCCCTTGACTATCAACTGCCTCAAAGTCCTAGCGTCAAGAGGAGCTTCTTTCTTTGGTGCGGGTGGTGTAGTAGATGTTGACTTCTTATCAGTAATGCTTTCTAACCCATGATACAAAGCGTAACCCACCTCGCTAGCTCTCTTTCCACTAGGACCAATTGGATCCGTGTACATCTTCTCGGCACTTCCGTATACATTCTTGATTTTCCCCATTGCAACCAAGACATCTCCCTTGGTGAGCATTCCATTTTTACCCGTTCCCTTCAATTTCGAAATTTGTTCCGAAGTGAGGTCGGAAGAGATTAATCTGGGGATCAGCAAATTACCTCATCGAAGCGAGGGTGGGGATAGAGGAGATAGAGAAATGGACATACAATCGTGAAACAGATGGGAAAAGTGGTTTGGAATGTTTAATCACTTTATGTCCGTGTCCGTGCCCTGAGCTTGACTCCTGTTTGGCTTGAGGCTCTGAAGCAGGAGCAGGAGCAGCTTTCTTCTCCGTCTTTCCTTCCTCTTCCTTAATAGCAGACTTCTCTTCTTTCTTTTCTGAAGATCCACTACTAGATGCTTGACCTTCTGGAGCTAGGTTTGATGGGATTTCAATTGAAGCCAAATCGTCTCCTTCTTCCGCTAGAATTGCAATGACTTGTCCTACTGGGATCTTGTTACTTCCGTCCTTGACCTGCTTGTCAGCTCTCGTCCATATGTCCACCGCAAGGATGATGACAAATGTTGCATCATCGAGAGGTAGGAGAGGTTCGAGAAACGTACCAAGATTTTACCCATAATTCCATCATCTTGAGCTTCAACGTCGATCGTAGCTTTATCCGTTTCCTGTCAATCAGCACCTCATCACTATCTCCGTCATTTATCGTCCCTCCCAACTCTATCCTTCTCCACCTTACCACCTCAACGCCCAGTCTAAATGCCTGATAGACGAATCCAAATGAGAAAGGTCACATACAATCTCAAGTAACACATCTCCAGTAGTAAACGCCTCTCCCTCTGCCTTTTTCCACCCCGCAATCCCACCTTCAGTCATAGTAGGGGACATAGCAGGCATTCGCATAGAAGTGGTAGCATATCGAATTTGGTCTAATTGTGTCAGTTCAGTGTCAGACTTCCAAATTTTCGCTCGACCAGGGTATGCAGCCGCGAGAAAGAGATCGATAGAGCACTTACATCTCGGAGTGAGCAGTGCTCGGGTGGCTTTCTGGAGTGATGTACCTCGCATGATGTGGTGAGTGATGTTATCGCAGGAGAAGACACAGCTGCCAAAATAACGGATGATTGGGGACGGAACGGACGCGGAGAGTGCCGGTTTGATCCACGTGGCATGAACCATTTATCCCTGGCGATGATCTCGAGGGACTTTGCAGTATGCGTACCGCTGATCAGCATCGTGTGTGCCCTTGGCGAGGACATCACAATGTCGCCGACAAGATGTCCTGGGAGAATCTCTGAACTTTGTCGACTCATCAGAGGTCCGCTGAATGCATGAGTACAAGGTCATAGGGTATCACGGGAAGGATCGGGCGCCATATCCGCGAGACACACAAACACATGCCTCCTCTCATCCTCACTCATCATCTGTGAAATAAGAGTCGGTGCGAGATTCGAACGTGCACGCTTGATATCCCTTACCCCATCCAGCCCCTATACTCGAGCAGCACTTCAAGTCGGCATGACAAAAAGAGAGAGAACCGATCAAAAAACGGTGGCCACCGGGAAACTGTCAAGTTTCATTCTCTACTTCTATTGCTAGAAGCATCGCAGAAGAACTCTCATGCAAGAGAGACTGAAAAGAACGCAAAAGCTCCGGGAGCGACCCGAAGGTATACTGTAGTTTGAAGGGTTGTTTAATCCCTTACCCCAAGCGCAGTATTATCACCTGGAGATGAGGATTGTGTGTTTTAGAAGGTATATGTACCTTTACCCCTTGCTTGTGTGTTGCCCTATGTCACACAGACCTCCCATGCAGAGCTCGGCCGCATAGATTCAAAGTGAAACACCTTCATTCAGAATACAACTCGTTTGACTTGGCGTCAGACTCGATATCCCCCTCTGACAAAGCTCTTCGTGAACCGTTTCTACTCGTACATGATGTATACAGCTGATCTTGTTGGTTACGCTTCACCTGATGCATCAACACCATCAGACGCCACGTCTACACCACCAACCTCAACCTCATCACACTTTGAATAAAATCAGACGCGAATGGTATTTACAGGAACGATGTCTCAGGGTAAAAGGGTATTAAGCAGTTTGGACAGGGGTCATAGCCCGGAGGATGCTTTTTGTTGTGGACCCTTAAAAACAGTTTATTTCCCTGAAAATCAGTCGTCACTCATATTGTAAAGTGTTCTCGTGCCTTTAAGCACGTCCATTTCGCTTTTGGACAAGGTAGCTGGTCAAATTATACAGAACCTTTTTGTTGTAGTCCTATTCTCCATCATTCGACACGACACGACACTCTTTCGATATCGACATCAAGTATCGGCTCGACGTCTATACTTCATCTTCGATCCCATCCGATCATACATCACAGCGTCATTGTGAGTTTATTTTCACTGTCTCACTACTACCTTCCCGCAATTATCCTTCAACCCATCACATCACACCAAATATCGTTGTTATTGTTATTCCAACCTTGACACAGGACTAGTCGCGTCATCGACCAGAGTCCGCTTTGTTTCCCCATCCCATTGTCATTGCTCAGCTGATATATAAGTCGTAGACACCCACCCACATTCTTTAACAACCACACATCACACATCGCATTACGCGTAGAACATCACTCAACCAAAGACAACTACGACAATGGTTTCAATCAATTACATCCTCGCCGCTGCAGTGTCTGCGACACTTGCTTCTGCGCATATGGAACTGTTGTGGCCTGCACCATTGAGGTCTAAATACAATTCTTTGACTCCTCAGGTTGATATCGGTGAGTCCCATCATTTCTTCTTCACCACTTCTCAGATTAAGGACGTTTGAACGCGTGCTGATCGACAGACTACTCGATGAACTCTCCTTTGATCGCCGATGGGACTTATCCATGCAAGGTCAGTGCCTCTTCCTGCTCCTCTACTCCTTTCGCCAGTAGTCTACTCTAAGGCGCACCCTCCTTTCCATTCATGATCTGCATTACCTCTAATTCCTTTCCGCTCTTCTCGGCTGTGCTGTTCGTGTAAATCGAAATGGTACTGACTCACAGGGCTTTCTCACTACCCCCGACGATCCCTTGATGGGCGTTGTCACTACTTGGTCCGCTGGCGGTACCTACAATTACACAACTACCGGATCCGCAACGCACGGTGGTGGATCATGTCAACTTACCATGTCGTACGATTTCGGTAAAACATGGCAAGTCATCTACTCGATTATCGGTGGTTGTATGGTCGAAGGATCCACTATTCAATTCACATTACCCAAAGACGCACCTTCTGGAGAAGCAGTATTCTCTTGGAACTGGTTCAATCAAATGGGAAATCGAGAAATGTATCAAAATTGCGCCATCATCAACGTCGTCGATGGTGGATCTGGTCTTTCGCCATCGGTTTATCCTACTCCTTTTGTCGCCAATGCGGGGGTAAATGATTGTACGACTATCGCCAATACCGATGCTGTGTTCCCTGAACCTGGACCTAATGTTCATTATGGAGGAGCTTATTCTGGTGGAAACGTCCCCGCTGCTGGTCATGGGATTACGGGTACAAACTGCTATGGTCCAGGTGAACGTGGTGGTAATACCCCTGCTGGATCTGGATCTGGATCTGGATCCGGGTCAAGCCCTGCCTCATCTTCTTCGGCTGCTGCACCTGCCGCCTCGTCTGCTACTGTCCCCGCCTCCGGCCCTTCCGCGTCCTCTGCTGCGATTCCCGGCTCATCCGCATCCGTGTCCGCCGCTGCCTACTCGCCATCCGCTTCGTCCGCCTGGGTAGAGCCTAGTGCTTCTGCCTCTGCCGCTGCTGGATCAACTTCAACTTCGAGTATCGGATACAACGACGCCGCATCCCCTTCTTCATCTGTATTCGCCGCCAGACCTACCTCTACTGGTAGATGTCGAAGACGAAAGAGGGCTATCCCCGTTCTCAAAGGTCATGGAAACATTGCTGCTCGACATGAACGATTCGTCACCAGGAAGACTTTTGAGGAATTCGCTAGATCAGAAACGGAGGGTCAGGCTAAGCCTACCTTGCTGTATGATCAATCTGTCCGAGGAAAGATGTACGAGCAGGCTCGTTAGATCTCTACTTTAGGCCGATAGATCTGGGATCTAGGAATTGCAATTGTATTTGGGTTTTCGAATAAGGTCTGAGACCTGCTCTTGATGAGCCTGCGGAGTTCTAGGTAGACTGCTAGTCGGTTTAACTCATGTATGTGCTGGTCACTCCTGGTTTGATGGTCATGCTACTAATGCATTAATGCTAATTATACTCATTGTCCATGTTCTACGTGATTTCACAGCACAGCCTATTATCTCATACCCCTTGATGGGCAAAGAGGACCTTGCTGTTCCGCTTGCCCACTTCGATCTTCTTCAATTCCTCGCATCCTTTGATGACACCTGCCAGGTCCTCGTCCATCGTCCACCTCTCTCCTCCCAATACTAGTTCCTCCACATTTCCAGCTCGCAGTAATTCCCCAACAAGGTCCTTTAGGGAATTCAACATGGGTTCGACCCTCAATTTCCTCAACCTAGGTAATATACATTCGAAGGTAGAGGAAGGAAAGGAGAGGGGCGATTCGACTAGTAATTGATGAGGTTCCAGGACCAACTCAGTGAGATTCGGAAGTATGCCAAAGAGATAGGGAAGGTAGCCTGGGAATGATTCGTATATCGTCAAACTGAGTTTCGTGACCGCCGGAAGGGTCGGTAGGTGGGAGAACGTGTGGGCGAGGGGCGCGAGGTGGAGGGGTGATTCGCGTTGACGGATTAATGAGGCTTGAAGGCGGAGGAGGTCGAGTTCGGAAGGGGGATCTTCGGATTTATCGATCGAGGTAATGATAGACTTGGGTGCGGTGGATGGGTTGGAAGGATTGGTGAGTATATCAAGATCCATGTCGTTATCATGATACCGATGTTTGAGATCTATTGACAATTCCCTAACGTATCCCGTTCGGCCCTCTAGTAACGGGGCCAGGAATCTGAGAGATGCATCGAGATGACCAGTCTGGTGGATATCATCGATCCATCCGAGTTCCTCGAGTGAACGGGCAAGAGATGTTTTGATAGGAATGGAACGAAGATATGGGTTCGAGAGGGGTAATGATATTTTCCTATAGAGATGAATATCACATACTTCCCTCAGTATCGAATGGAGTGGTGAAATCGCCTTGATGGTTCGTGTGTCGAGGTAAGAGGTAATATCCACCAATATATGCAGTGGTAGCGTGATCAACGCGATCATCTTTGCGTTGCTTCAGTCAAGGGGATTTAATCGATCTTCTTTTCTTTATCAGATAAGCCAAAATCACTATTATATTCATATATGATCCCGTAACTTCCTCGGCCGGGACATGACTCCCAAGCGAGCAGGAATCGCGTCCGACCGTCTTGATCTGGTCATTACGCGTTCGCACA
>Ga0265798_10004279_pt1 | contig 19839 bp, 18 predicted proteins | sample P3T30metagenome_FD_192430 | JGI IMG/M metagenome (GOLD analysis project Ga0265798, IMG submission 192430) | Plant litter microbial communities from East Loma Ridge, Irvine, California - P3 T30 | ecosystem: Environmental > Terrestrial > Plant litter > Unclassified | place: USA: California... | reverse complement strand
CAACTGGGACCTCTCCCGAAAGGAACTCACCTTCGTCCCGCACGGCGAGACTGCACCAGCCCGCACCCTCCGACAGAGCCGCATCGCCGCTCTGACCGCCGCGATTGCCATCCTCCAGAAACAAGTACGCGACATGTACACCAAGGCAGAGGCGCAAGCCGACCTCCTCTCGGAGCTGCCCAAACGCACTGCAGGCGACAAGGCCCGCAACGTCCAGAAAGCCCGCTTCTACGGCAAGATGACCAGCGTTGACCTAGCGCCAATGTTCCTCAACGTAGACTTCGCGAGCGCAGACGAGGTAAAACAAGCTCGGCTTGTTCCCCTCCACCAGCGAGATTCGGACGTCTTGAAGATCTTCTAGAAGAACAAATTCGCAAATGTGGTGATCTCCACATCGTTCTTTGGGTATGCGACAGCTGTCGCGGATGTCCGGTATGTTGTCCAGCACCCCGTACCTCTGAAGTGTGCCTGACTGACATGTGTCTAGGGCTTTCACTCAAGAACCCCGCCTGAACAAGCTGCTCAAGTTCCGCATCCTCAAGATGTGCAAGCTCTACCACTTCAACGACTACATCACTCGTACCATCAACGCACGTCTCAAGATGAGGATGAATGCCGTGGTCCCCCGCGAGCATGTATCCATCGATGTATATACTGACTCTGTCATTTCCGCCATCGAAGACGTTTGTCGCGCCTGTACTGACGCCAAGCACGGAACTCACATGGACGTCCCGACGCTTGCGAAGCGTGGCCATACCAAGCGCAAGGGTCGCTCGTCGTTCAACGAGCCTGGCAGCGACAAGGAGGATGAAGTCAATACATTGCTATGGTAGGGTACTGCGCGGCGATGAAGGATAGCCTGTGTGCCGGCCTGATTTGTCGAATCGCAACAATCATACACTAGAATTTGCGCCTGGTAAGGCCATCAAAATCTGCGACCTCAACCAGTAGCCCGTCTATCTTCAATAGTAATTTAGTAGAGTCAGAAAGCTATATATAACATATCGAGGATATCCAGACCTTACTTTGGAGCGACTCTTAGTGTGGGTGGTAGAGCTTCACTGAGGTATCATAATCGATCACGAAATCTCGCGGAACCTGACGCTGGGGAGCTAAGTGAATCTAAATGAGAGAAGAGGTTGATTACATATACAGTGGAAGGATCGAACGATCAAGGGCTAGCCTCCAAACGTCAACCATGTGATTGATCACAAGATCCATTCTTCTGCATGCCCATGAGGGCTCTCTCCTTCGACAGCATGCTTTATCGTTTCTCCTTTCCTTTCCTTTCTTATCATTTTATTATATCAACACGAGTATGGAGTCTGGGAGGTTAGCAAAAGCCATAGATCGCGACGCCGATCTAGTCTTGCTTGCACTCACAGTGAGCTTGCCCCATTGGCATGCGAATAGGCCCTTGAACAGGCCCTTAGTCTAAACATCCGCATTTGGTAGGCTTGGAGGCCTGGTCTCATCCCCGCCGCGAGTCTTGTCATCTGCCATGCGTCGCATCTTCGCGGGCTCGTGCTCTTGCGGTAAGGTGGCTGATCGCTTCAAAGAGGTTGAGATTGAATCATGAAGCGAGACGCGCGAGATGATATTATGGATTGAGTTCATCTTGTGACCTTTGTGATCCGTCATCCTATTCAACGTCAGTAATTTCACAAAGATTTGGTGCAATAAAGACGCACAGATTTGAGCAAGAACTCAGACTTGAATATGCGTCGTATGGTGTTCGTCTTGAGGTTGTAAACCAGTCTCCTGAGTCCGCGTCAGACATGGAAGTGTGTGGGGGGTTCAAGATGTTTGCTCGAATTGACGGCTCGGTGATGCCCATGTCCCGCAGGAACAGCAGCAATAGCTTCGGTCTCAGCTGCTCCTTGAAGCTGCATATGTCGCAAGTGGTCGGTAACGCCGCTGGTACCTCAGAATTGTCCTCGGGATTTGAGTATTCCAGCGTAGGTTTTGCTTCGACGTCTTCATTCTCGATCTTGACGTATGAGTGTTGGGTGGTCATCCGTGACTGTCGGCTCGATTGAGCAATCATCTGGCTTCGTGTTGAGGATGGGTCGGGATAAAGATAATGGTGTCATGATTTGATGGTTTGTTTGAAGAGAAGGTTGGAGATCATGGTAAGTATACAGCTACTGGCGACTCCATGTCTGCCGCCATGGCGAGCTGCCTTTACTTGACCTCTGCCGTCTTACTTGGCCAGTCCGCAAACTTACCCACATCGAAAGTGAGAGAAAGTCTCATCGTACAGCCAGTGACATTGCAAATCCATAGACTGGTGGTAGTAGAAGTATAGAACTAATTGTGTATACTGAGAGTATGATGCGGATGTCTATTGCAGAGAGGATTATAGAGGTGGCAGATGAATAGATGACCAAGAGGGTCGCCTGCATATGAGACGCGGAGTCGAGAAACGACATTTAACCAGATTAATGAGAGAACATTGCTTTGGATGAAGAAGGACTATGATGAGAGAGATTAGAACGTCGACCCGCGCATGTGCGAGTAGACATCGAAACAGCTAATCTGCTCATGTAAGACGATTCAATCATACATCCGGAGCCAGATTCCAGTCTGGCCTTCCATGCTTCCACTCGTCGAATTCCTTCGTGCCCGGCATTTCCGTTCCGTCAGCCAATCTCAATCGCGGGAAAGACTGATCCTCGACAGGAAACGCAGTCCCAGAAGTAGTCAGCTCTTCGTTCACTAACATGAGTGCGCCAGAGTGCCAGCCAGCAGCACTGATACGAAGGGCGAAGTAGGCCCCAAGGCCATCTTCGCCATCGTTGCTCTTGTCCCACGCTCGTCCCTCTTGTTCGATCCATTCGCTGACTTCTCCTTGCACATTCCGAGAATCTCGGCTGAGTTGTATACGCTCGCTGGCTTCTTCGGGATCCCTGCCACCTTGCATGATCTGATGGAGCCACTCTTTTCTGGCGTGGTCAAACCAGACCTGCCGTCCTTGAGTATAGGCGTGTGCAACTAAACCGCCATCATGGTTGAACTGTTCGTAGACAACGCCTCGAGCATGGGCCTCGTCACTGCCTCCCAAACCCAAGGCACCGCAAGCTTGGAGCTCCTTGCCATAGGATGTGATCTTGCCACTGGAGTGGAGGGCGAGATAGTGGTAGTCGCCAAAGGCCACGGAGATCACATCGTTGTTTTGCAGCGCTGGTATTCTCTGTAAACCTTCAATGTTGGTCTGTGCAGGATTGTTCCGCTGGTCACTCCAGCATGCTTCTAGGTAGGTTTGGTCGCTTGTGATCACTGCCTTGTCCTGGAACACAGCGAAGCGTCGGAAAGAACCCTGGACATCCAAAGGTTTACCTGGTTCGGTTCGCAGAGCTTGCAGTTCGAGGATGTTGTCGACCCGATTTTTCTCACCAAACCTTCCGCAAAACACCTTGCCAATGTCTGTGACAAACACAACAAAGTGCTCAAGTATGATGTAGTTGAGCACGACTCCAACTTCGTCTCCGAGTGCTTGCTGGTCTTCAGACTCCGTCCGCTTTGCCTGACTTCGCTGATACCCAGTTCCAGGCACTTCTGCGGTCTCCAAAACCAACATTGTATCTGTCTCTTTATCATCGTCGTCACGCTCGACTGGGCTCCATACCACAATGCCTGTACCGTGTATGTATGCCGAACTGAGGCTCCAACCAGCAACCACCTGCTTCACCTTCCCATAGCTGGATGAGATGCCGGCACTGGGTGACAGAGAGAGCTCGTTCATATCCACATTCACAAATTTGATCTGAAGTGCCGCACTCTTGATGTGATACCACGACCATATCCTGCCACTATCGCCCAATGCTAGAATGTGCGCGCGGCCTGCAGAGAACTGGCGAATGGCGATCGTTGGCTCTTCGTACTGAGCTTCGGTGGACGACTTAGGGTAGCCTACGGGAAAGCCCAGAGGCTGTAGTCGGCCAACGGCGGCGAAGACGCGGCCTCCGTCGAGGATGCCCACGGAGTGTAGGGTGCCCTTGGAAGTCAAAAGAGTTGTGGACCATCCTCTGCCTTGGTCAGTCTTGGTCATCTCTCGCAGACTGCCAACATTACCCGCACTGCATGTCGGCGATAACGCCCAGCTCACGCGTGTCCTCCATCTCAGTAGGGAACGAGCAATGTGTGTTCATGTTACGCCACATTGGTCGTCTCATGCGGGGCATCAGAGGAGCTTCGTTGTATGGCTGGTCATAGCTATGGCCTAGACGACTGCGGGTATTATCACCCCATGTGTAGACGTGGCTTTGCGTGAGAAGCCGGCGATACATCTTCTGCCAGCGTAGTCCATCATGTTGGACCACAGGCTGGTTGGGGAGCCTGAACGTACTGCGGGTAGCAAGACTCCAGTATGCAGGGTCTAAAAGACATGTAGATGCATGTAAGCGCACATCTCATTCCTACTCGGGACAGCCCTACTTACCCAGGCGTATGGAGGGTTGCTGGAACGCTTTGCATGTGCTGCATAGCGACAAAAAGCTCTTCGCGTCCAAGAATGGAAATACTGCTTGTCGTTAGGATGAGCCACATAATCACGCTGTTGACGATAGAACGGGTTGATGGTAGTGTTGATGGTGCAGACTGGCTCACATACTGTCCGTCGTTAGTCTGCGGTCAGAGAATCCGGTATCAAAGCTTACCTGAGAACGAGGATGTCGACAGGTAGGTCCGTAATTGATGTTGTATGTTCCGACATATTAGGTGGTCTCTTGTTTGGTGTCCTCGTTGTGAATGGGTATCGTAGGAATGCTACCTTTCCCCATGCTGCATGATGACGTGTAACCTTGGGCGAGGGCAAGTGCGGGACGTGCACGCTAGCGTAGAAGCGGGACAAACGCGTCTGACTCAATGCACCAAACCGTCTATCAAATTTCGAAACCACGGAAAGTGGCCCAGAAAACACCTGGACTGCAAGCGCAAATAACTCTGCCACACCCGCGAGACCCGTAAATTTACCGAATATCCCCAGATCTCAAGCCCTTTCCGAATACGACCTCACCACTACCGCCAGGGCGCGCATTTGACCTAACCCATTACTTGTTCTCACCCTCATCTTACTCAAACTTTCCAAGATGGCCGAACCAACACCCGCAGAGGCAGTGCAGCCACCTGAAACTCCATCTCAATCAGCTCCGGTACAATCAACACCGACTACCAATGGCGAACCATCTAAGGACGACCAAAAACTGTCATTTGCTGAGCAAAAGAAGAGGGCCAAAGCCGAGAAGCAAGCACGGAGAGCACAGGTCGTCAAGGCAACAGAGCCCGCCACAAAACCTCAATCCGGTCCATCCAAAGAGGGACACAAGCAGCAAAGAGATACGAAGCAAGGACCCAGAGATGACAAGTCAAAGCCGCTACCCATTCGGCGGCGGCCGTCCCAGTCGAACGTGCCCGTTGTGAAGGAGCCAGAGAAGAAGGTGAAGAAAGAGCCGAAGCAATCAGGCCTTTTCTTTGGACATCTGTACAGCCAGCCGAAACAGCAGTCCATGATTGGTGCTTCAAAAGATATACATCCGGCGATCCTTGCACTCGGACTTCAGTACAGCAGCTATGCCATCTGCGGTAGTACAGCTCGGATGGTCGCTATGCTTCTGGCTTTCAAAGCTGTCTTCGCAGACTACCAGACACCACCGGGCAACAGTTTAGCGCGACATCTCACGAGCCACCACCTTAGTCCTCAGATTGAGTTTCTCAAAAGTTGCAGACCGCTGAGCGTTAGTATGGGCAATGCAATTCGCTATCTCAAAGAGGGTATGTAGTTTTCTTCCTGATCAAGATTGCATGAATACGCTCTGGATAATTGCCAATCAACCAGGCCAATGCTAACACTACCGCAGTCATCATCAAGATCGACCCATCAACACCTGAGAGCGAGGCTAAGCGTGATCTGCTGGAAGAGATCGACATCTTCATCCGCGAGCGAGTCTCTGCAGCCGACAAGCTCATCCGAGACCTAGCGGCAACCAAGATCGAGCCAGGAGATGTCATCCTCACGTACGCAGCTTCGTCGATCGTGGAGCAAACTCTCATTCAAGCCCACAAAGCCGGCACGCCATTCTCAGTCATCGTTGTCGATTCAAAGCCACTCTTCGAGGGCAAGCAGCTGGCGCGCAAGCTTGCAAATGCGGGCATCAGCGTAACGTACTACCTTATCACCGGCGCTTCTCACGCTGTCAAGGACGCTACCAAGGTCTTCTTTGGAGCGCACGCCATGATGTCGAACGGTCGGCTCTACTCGCGCGTCGGTACCGCGCTAGTGTCGATGCTGGCACACGCGCATTCATTGCCAGTCATTGTGCTCTGCCAGTCCATGAAGTTTACCGAGAAAGTTGCGCTCGACTCCATCGTGGGCAACGAAGTTGCCCCAGCGGAGGAGCTGCTCTCCGAGTCCGAGCGGAGAGATCTGCTGCCACTGCTATCGACCCTGTCATCATCAAAGGTCGATGATAAAGCTGGCGCGGAGGAGGCCAAGAAGGACACGACAGATGTGTTGAAGTGGGTTGAGGAATCGAAGAACCTGCATCATCTCCAGGTCCTCTACGACGTCACTCCGGCACACTACATCAACATGGTCATCACCGAGTACGGTAGCTTGCCACCAAGCTCGGTTCCGGTGGTACATCGACTGAGCACAAACATTTGAGATGTTTGAAGAAGAGCTGGTTACGTTTCTATAGCTGTACTGGGAGACAGTTCATGCCCTTCAAGAACCTAATGCAACATCTGCACCTCCGTGCTTCGATAAATCAAGCCAGTATCTGCTAGCACAGGGGAAACAGCATGTCTTCACATAACCGATCATACTCATGCTGTATGTCCACTTCCTCTGGTCAGTCTCGCGTGCCTATGAACCGGCTGCGTGTCCTACACACCTGGCGTCTTCAAAGAGCGGTGACTCAAAATCACTACGACCACGAAGAGGCGCAGCTACCCTAGACGAGTTCGATCAACTTAGCAAGTATTCATGATATGAGTGGCCAACGTGAGTGCGTGAGGCTAGATAATCCCTGCAGCAGGAGGCGCAGCACAACACTGTCTGCCGGATCCTGCCATACGTCTGGAAACGAAATGAACGTGATTATGCCATCTGGTATCCTGACCGGAGTCGAACTCGAAACCGAAAGTGTACTTACTGCATTCAGATCTCTCGGTTCTGGGGTATTTGATCAGCAAAGTGCGAGCATTGATCGAGGGTGAATGTGGCTGTGCATCAAACTTGCTCCAACGTCCTATGCTCAATACACTGATTTGACTTGAGCCTATCGCTACATTGGCATTGCGTAGCTTCAGCTCCATACAGTCTCTCCCTGGGCTCCCTGAAAAGCTCTTACCCACTGCAGCTAAGCCATATGCTCCAGTCACGTGCCCGTGTGGCAAACGGGATCGCCGTAATGAAGTTTGCGAGGCAGCTGTAAGAGGGCGCGAATGATCTGCAGCGTACGTCAAAGGGTAGAGTTGCCTTCACATACTCATGTGCGGAGCGACCCAATCAAGTGGTAATGTGGGTGTTCAGCCTCAGCTTGGAGATCTTAGTGCCGAGGTCTGGACGCCGATCATCAGTCAGCCCTACGAATGACGTGTCCGTACGCAGTCTGAAAGACGTACTTTATGGAGTTTCTATGACCCGGTTCCAGGCGTGGAGATAGAAATGGTCAGCTTTGAGACTTCGGAGGTACCGCTGGTTGAGGGTGGAGGACAGTGATAGGTGCCAGTCTCTTAATTTTCTCGGAGAGTCCGCGTGCCAACGTGATCAGGCGAGCAGCAGAATGCATAGCTGTTCTTTAGCGTGGCGATGCTGTCAGTGGAACTTAATCCAACAGCTCATCCTGTCGACCTTCAATACTGCTTGGCAGCGCTGGCTTCTCGGACATCAGCTCGCCGAAGGACAGAACTCACGGTGACTTGGCGTCCTTCTGCGAGCGCGAACAGGATAGTTCCCAGCTCTTACACAGTTCACCTAGACAGCCACCTAGAGAGCACGTGAAGATTAGCTGCAAGGTAAACTGACGTTACGGACAGAACGAGCGAATCAGCGTCCCACCTGTTGGGTGCAGGATCCACGGCCGGTGCGATCGGAGGGGTATTTTGAGACCAAGATCGATATACATAGAAAGTTGACAGTAGTCGACGCCATCTCGCGTATCTGAAGCCTCTGATGAAGGAGGATCCATCTTGCCCATGCAAGACGTAGTAAAACAAGACACCATCCCCGCAAGAAACAACGAAGGGCGGTTCGAGACAGCTTGTAACGTTGCCGCCAGCAGGTTCCTTGTTTGTACAGCCTGACATCGTGCTAAGAACCTGCTCGAATTGCTGAAAATGTCCAGAAGCGTGTGTGTGGAGTCGCTCGAAGCTCGGTTGGCGTTCAATCGGTAGCTGATGCGAGACTGGGATGCTAGCAGTCACGGCAGGATGGTCGCCGTGAAACGCGGCTCCAGGAGCCACGATCGCGCAAGAAGGCCGTGGCGGGCAAAACATCCGATCACAATTTGGTCGTGAGCGTGACCAGGCCGCCGTTGAGTGAGCAGCACAAGGGTCAGATTCGGACCTTGCTTGCCGGGCGCACAGACGCGACGCCACATATCGACGCCATCGCTGCAACCTTCAGCTGAACTCACCCTGCCAAGACGTAAAGACACTCTCTAAGCTGCCGAAACTGCCACCATACCATGCCTACCCTAGCAGCCTCGCACTGTATTGCTTCCACAGGCGCCATTCGTCACAGCTGAGGATTACGAGCTCTTACCCGTTTGTCGATCATGGCGACGGCCACGCTTCACTTTGGCTGTGTCATCAGCACACTGTGCGAGGAAGACCGACACTAGCCAGCTCGTGCAATGTTTCTTGCTTTCTGGCAACCGGATACACTTCGATCGAAGGCGATAATGGCTTGCTGTACGCATACATGCGAAAGATGGCGCTGCTGTTGCGATCAAGGTCTTACGATTCGCTTCCAATTAGTGTGCATTTATATATATATACCCAGGGACTAATCCTATAGGAATGAGTACGCGCTCTAGTATTATTAGCTGACTCTGGCCGGAGGAGATACATCCTAGTGCTTATGCTAACGGTTCTCCCGTCTTGACAAGGTCGGTGCTATGAAAGCTGCCGCGATCCCCCCATACTGACTGGCAATAGTCTACCTGCAGCACATCCCACGCTGTCGCATGCACAGTCCATCAAGCCAGTTTATCCGGATCCTACACTTCTGCGTCACTTTCATGGCACCTCACTCCAGATCAACAACTCTGTCCCAGCGTGAGAGCTGGTGGATACCAAATAGCCCCGGAGACGTTCTCAAGATACTTTTCCTTTTCTCGATCATTGCGATAGCCTTCAAATCATACGTTGCTCTGTCATTACGCAGGAGGAGAAATACAGATCACCGACTTTCAATGGAGCCAGAGAAGCCCCAACACAGCTTGACTCAAGAGAAGGAATTACCAATACGAACCGCTCGAAAGGACTCAGTATCGTGCCCGGTAGTCGAGAAAGAAAACACGAAACCCTCTCCACCAAACGAGTCGAACCAGCGCCTACAAGCAATACAACAAGAACTCTCCTCGCGAGCTCTCAAACCCGTATATCCATGGATTGCTCCCCCAACACCATTACCAGGCCCATACGACGCACCATACTACCCACTACCAAGCATAAGAAGACACTCCGACATTCCTTTGTGCGAGCCCCCAGAAACACAACAAACCATCCCTTACACACGAAGAGTCTCAGCAAGCAACATATCAAGCCCCGAGCCCATCCTCCGCGGCACAACCACGGTCTCGAACCATGGCTGGCGTCGAACGCAGTGGACGGTAGCTACCGGATGAATCAGGCGCGCTATCAAACTCAGACTCAACCCCGACAGCCAGCCAGGTCACACCGCATCGCAGTATGCATACATGGGACGGCCGTACGATGTCACGACGTGATTCTAGCCACATGTGGAGCTGTGGTTGAGAAGGTCTCTTGTGGCTTTCGGTTCGCTAGCTGAGATGGTGGAGCGATGTGGGGCTCGGGCGTCGAGCCACGAGGTCTCAAGGTACTTACGGATTATGGAAAGGCGACAGGTGGTGCGAGAATAGTCGGATCCGCCTGGTATGTTTATGTAGCTGAAGGACGATAAAGTAGGACTGGCCGCCTGGTCCGGCGGTGAAAAGAATCGCAGAACAAGTGGTCCCATCATCTTCCTCTCGACAGCGCCCAATTGCTACAAAGCTCCTCACAACATAACATGAGCGTCACATCTATCATATGACAATGAAGCAGCAACTCCGACACCTGGCACCATGCGCCTTTCCACTCACCCTTAGATACATTCTGACAATAAATCGGTCTTCTCTCCCGAACCAACCAACCAAGCAAATAAACTGAATCCTCGACGGACTGCCTACTAACTAGCCCAGCCCACAAAGACAATGCCAACACAAGCGAACGCTATAGTCAGTCAGTCCCCTGCATGTCACTAGTTCCCGTCAAAACGCAAGGCTGGACCAAGGCCTAGACACTCCAAAATACATGCCTGAGGTCCATCCAGTCTCTCGACATTCAAGAATAACAAACAAGCTACCCGTCCACCGACCACTTCGGTCAGCTCGTGGGGCGGGTAAACAATAGAGTGGAGTACCCTAGAATCAATTTCGGACTACTTTCGGCATCGCTGCGCTCCGAGATACTATGTGAACTGTGAGCAAGAAGCAAAGCAAAGTCGCATACGATGCAGCTGTGGTTGTGCACTGTAGTGTAGTTTAAGGATTCACTAGTGCACGCCCAGGATGAAAAAGCTGTATGTCGATCTCTGGAAAGAGGGATTGCGCTGTCGATCGTTCAGGCACGGAGGGCTGAATAGAGATAGTTCCGTGGAGCGAGGCGTGGGTGTGCGCTGAGTGGTTCTTGTTTCGCATGCTTTGATTGCTTGCTGTATGTTGCAGCCAAGTTTATTGGTGTGTGTGTGTGTGTGTGTATGTGTGTGTGTGTACATTCTCTCGTCTCGTAGATATCGCAGTACATCATAGCCCATATGTCCCCCCAATCCCAACCAATCCCACAACATATACGCCCAACCCAACCCACGCCCCAAAACACCCCCTCATCTCCTATCCCCCTCGAACCTCTCCATCTCCGTATAAAACCTAATCAAACTCTGCGCCCCAACATCATCCCCCAGCCTAAACAGCTGCGCAACATCCACATTCAGCGGACTATCCGGCTCCGCACTCGTCAACAGCTGATGTATCGACGTCATCGTCGTTGTGATTGTGTATGCGGGACTCCACGACGTCTTGAGCAGATCGAGGCATATCTCGCCCGTCTTGAAGTCGACGTTGGGGTGGCAGATGGGCGTGACGAAGCGGATTGAGGGAGGCGAGAGGGGGTATGCGGTCGGGATGTGGATGTCGAGGAGCCAGCGGCCGCCTGGGTTTGTGTTAGCATTGGAGTGAAAGGGTGAGGGTGTGGAGGGTGGAATGTACCTTCGTATGCTGTTCCTACTACGCCTTTCATGACGGCTTTCCAGTGCATGACGTCGTCGTCTGCGGGGCCGAGTTCTAGGAGGGCTTCGTTGGGGTCGGTTTGGTATGTTTGGAGTTCGGTCATGAGGCGCTTTATGGGCGATGCGTTGCGGGATGAACTTGCCATGTTGGCGGTCTGAATATGGTGGAGAGATATGCGATATGACTAGAGATCAAAGCTCAATCATGTGAGAGTATGTGTATGTCTATGCAAAGGATGTCTACTTCCTCTGCGGAGGCTGGTAAACAACCCACAAGTCCAGCTCCAGGATGATGCACCTCGGCAGGCGCGCTGCAGCCGCGTCTTGATCGGAGCTCCATCAGCCCCACCGAAACTTTGGAGATCTTCAATTGCGCGAACAACCACAACGCGTCAATTCGACAGCATATACCATAATGGCCGTTCCAGAAGTCACTCTCACACACCTCAACCGCGCCGACGGCTCAGCAACATACACACACAACGGCTACAGCATCATCGGCGCAGTCAACGGCCCGATCGAAGTACCGCGACGTGATGAGCAACCTGAAGAAGCGACCATAGAAGTCAATGTCAGGCCTGCTGTTGGTGTAGGAAGTAAGTCTTTCATATCATTGTCAATGCATGGAGCGATTGAAGAACTAAATCAACAACTAGGTCCCAAAGAGCGCCACCTCGAAACCCTCCTCCACTCGACCCTGCGCAGCATAATCCTCACGCGCATGATCCCCCGCACCCTCGTACAAATCACACTTCAAGTTAGAAGTCTACCCGAAGAAGATTCGAATACAGGCATCAACACTGTATGTCCATACGAACCCTCAACTCCTCCATAGACTTACGCTACGCAGTCCCTAACCATCCTCCCACATCTCCTCCACACCGCCCTCCTATCCCTCCTCTCCGCCTCAATCCCCCTCTCCACAACACTCACATCCGCCCTAATCGCCATGCCCACACGCCCATCTTCATCATCGATACTCATCTCGCCAACCGCAAACGAGCTTCTGCGCGCAAAGCCAATAAAGTCGGTCCACGTGTTCGCATTCGCGGGAGATAGGCGGTTACTGCTGAACGAGAGTGATGGCGCGTTTACATATGAAGAGTGGGAGGAGGCGTGTGAGGCTGCGGAGGAGGTGTGTTGTCGGGAAGAGGAGGAAGGTGGTGTGAGTTTGGGTATGGATGTTGATGGTGGTGCTGGGAGTGTGGATATGAGTGGGAATTTGGAGAAGTGGTTGAGGGAAGTGGTTAGGAGGAAAGTTGAGTGGGAGCAGAGGTGGAAGAAGGGTGCTTGAGATGCCTTGCTGCACAATGGCTGGAATCGGAAGAACTGTTGACCTTCAGCCATGCATCGCGTTGTCCGCAAGCACATCATGAGCGACAACGAACCATGGCTATAAAAGACTATGTGTGCACTAGAAGAGCGTTCTGGCATACCTACAGCCTGCCCCATGACCAAAGTAGCCACTGGCTCTCAGCTCAGATCGAGAAGCTACAGAACGCAGGCTAGTAGTGTTCAAGACCATTATGGTAGTCGGTATGGAAAATATAGAGTGAAAGGAGCATGCTCGCCGAGCATCGAATTATGAGACTATGAAGCTATCTACTGTGTTTTTGCGCGCTCCAAATGCAACCAACGCCTAAGCGCTCAAAGTGCTATGCGATGCTATGTCGTATACAAAGTCGTAATGTCGTCAAATCGTATCATCATATCCCATCCATACCATGCCATGCAATTTTCCCCATAATGCCACAAGCTCTCATCCGCTGTGCTCCTCCGTCAAACCTCCTGTATCTCCATCACCCTCGCCTTATCATCAATCTTCCCCTGCTCATTGAGTATCTCCCTCAACGCAACCTGCGGATCCCACTCCGGCACCTCCCACGTCTTCACGCCCTCTCTCACCGGTTTCTCCGCCTCCCTCACATCCTTACTACACGCGCGCGCCGCATTAAGCCAGTCCCGCCACGCCGGCGTAGACGGACACGCACCACCAACCCAATCCGTAGCCTTCGCAACGACAATAGCCTTCCACAGCGCCTGCGTAAACGTCTCGTTATACGACGGGAAGCCCTTAGCCTCCATATTTGAATCGGAAAGCGCCTCGTTCGTGACTTTGTAGCAGCTCGTGTCCCAGTGCAGTTTGCCGGGCAACGCAGCGACGATCCAGTACGCGGCGCCAAGGAGCATGTATGCCCCTGCCCACGCGATCTGGACTTGGATCTGTGCGTTGGCGAGACATATCACGCCGCCCATGAGCATCATGGTGCCGACTAGGCTCAGGATTCGGTATGCGGGGGCGTGCTTGAGGAGGTATGTGATTTCGGGTGGTGCGAAGTATAATTCGCGGGCTACGTCTTCGTCGCAGCGCACGACGAGGAAACTGCCCTTTGGGTAGCGGATTACGACGTCGCCGCCTGGTACCTGGCCAGTCACTTTGCGGGTGGGCAGTTGTAGGGTCCATTTGTTGCCGTAGCCGATGAGGCTGGATAGTAGCGAGAGGAGGCAGGTCGCGACGATGGACATGCCATCGCGTTGTTGTATCGAGAGGGCGAGGAGGCCGGCTGAGAAACCGAAGCCGAGGAAGAGGACGGCGGTGAGAGGACCGAGGGTCTTTGATTTCATGGGTTGTTCGCCGACACGTTCGATTGAAACGACGCGGACGGAAAAGGGGGCGAGGTTTCCGGCATCACTGGAGTGGTGGTCAGTATGTTGTGGTCTGAGGCTTGTTGGGTGCGGACTCGAGCTGTCTGAAGTTTGGTTCGTGACGTGTGGGGAAGGGTCCAGCTGGAGCTACCCGTCAAAGCAAGGGACGTGAGACTTACCATACTATATTCCCGATGTGATTGATGTTGTCCCTGTAATTCCCTGAGTATATACCCGAGACAAACCCAGGCACAGGCTCAAGCACCAGAGGCCTGGTGGGTCTCATCAGCGCCTGCGGAGCTGGAATCAGCCGCGGGAGAAAGATCCATCTCGAAAGCGTTGAGACTTGAGCGTTGGCGAGTACTGAACCCTCTCCTAGGATGGCGAGGAAACCGACGATGTCGAGCTGGAGGTTGTCCAGCGAAGTAGTACCATCAGGGCTGGGCTCAAGCCAATGCATCTTCTGGAGACTATTTCACTGGGGCGGTGTTCGTATGGGTATCGTTCTTACTTTTGGCGATGCGGAGCGGAAGCATATATCGAATAGCAAAGAAGGAAGCGGTATGAAGCGAGAAACTCAATGGGTATAATACACTCGCCAAGTCGAGGCAATAAAGTTTGGTGACGAAGCATTCGAGCTGTGCAAAAAGGTTGTACGTAGGTGGGCGTTGTCGATGGGGGCCAAAGACGTGCACTGCACGCACCAGACGGTCTTACAGGCGGCACTCCCAAACCGTACCGGTCAGAGGCCCAGCCGCCGAGCTAATCGAGTCGAGAAAAGCAGAAAGCTGTGCTGCCCTCAGCCTCACTGGTATTCGCTGGTGTACTCTCATTGGGGTGTTGCAGATGCCTCAGGCTGAGAAAGTGAGGGGCATGTCGATGGCTGACAGGACGAGCGAGTGGCTAGGCTCCAAGTTATCCGGTGCATGGGGGAGGCGCTGGCATAGCCTCAATGTGTGCGATGGTTTAGAAATCAGCCTGGGCCGACTTCAAACTTCGATTCTTGCAACAGATCCGCTTGTCGCAACAACCATCGAGGGCTTGAGCTGCTGCGCCTCATCTGCCAAGTGGAGCTTGAGCTCGACTCCGATCACCCGTAATCGCTTGTTCGAAACGCATCGTGACCGACACGCAAGCGCCCAGCCTGACAGCCCCAATACAGCTGACATTGTCGACAACTACGTCAACCGCAGGAGATCGGTCGAAAGGGATATAAAAGAGTTGTCGCATCATCTGGGAGTGTCGAGATTGAAGAGAATCTTGCGCTGAATGCGTGCGCTGATGTATGTGGTTGCTCCTTCATTCATGTCTTGCGCTATCCTCAGGCTGGCCACGCGATCTGTTGTCACTTCCAACCTCAGTACACGAGGAAAGGGCGCGAGACCCCACCACCATCTTGTGAATATGCAATGAGCTTCCATCGTCTCACTTTCCCCCCGTTGCACAATTCTCTTAAAATGCTAGATTCCGTCGTCCATAGTCATGTTGCCAGGCACCAGCGTAGTTTCCAGCCATCTGTATTGCCCCAGCCCCTCAGAGGCGCAGCATCATCCCCACTACTCCAAGATCTCCAAGTAGACTGCGATACTGATACGAATTGGGTCAGGCCGAGAAACAGGCCAGCGTCTACCGAAACGGCTTCTCTCTCCATATCGCCAGGATAATAGTCCGTTTGACGAGCTTGGTCAGAAACGGGACAGGCTTCACCACGTTTACTGGAATCATTTCATCATCCAACCACGCGACTCAGCTTGCCGGTCAAGAGCATAGGGCTACCAATAACGTATAGACTCAAGTACGCCACGTTTGACAGTCGGTGACTTGAAGTTACGTTCCCCTCTTCTTCACTCGACCGGTATGCGCAGCCGGTGACCGACGTCAACATCACAGTCCACGTCGGTATGCCCGCTGAAAGTGACTCTTCGAAGAAATCGGGTGAATCGCAAAGACCCCGTCAGGGTTGGCTGGCCAAGTGTGCTATCACGTTGTCAAACCTGTATGTATACTCACTTTTATGATGGTTGCGAGATCAGCGAGCGGTCCTGGAGCCGGAGTTTGAGTCGTCCTACCGGCGTGCGATGTCAAAGTTCGCTCCTGCGCAGGGACTTCTCTTGCTTCATAGCGACCATTGCTGACCACGCTACGTAGATCTGTACGTGAGAAGTCTGGGTCTCCGGAAGGCCCAAACAGACCAGTCATGACTGTAGCTGACCCACCAAAGAATAATAAAAGGGCAATGAACTCTGAGCCTGGCGATTCGCCCAAGAAACCAAGAAGAAAGCCCAGCTCTTTGGCCAGCAGAAGCATACCTAAACAGTTCGAGGAAAGCAAAGTACCGAATATGCCGTCGCAAACAAGAGACCCTAGGGAGCTTTTTGACATAGCCTTGGCGGACACTCATGGAGTCGATGCTTACGACGCAAAGCATGCTGAGTTGATACGGCTGGAGATAGAAGACGCTTGGGATCGCGACGCCAAGCCGTCAAAACAAAATGTCGATAAGTTAGAAGTGGAGGCTGCGAAGATCGTCCGAGCCGTGCGAGAGTATGAAAGAAGGGTCGTATTTGGTAATCTAGCTTCAGAAGATCTGCCTGGTCCCGATACGCGGGACATGGGAGGTCAATTCTTGACGAACAAAGATCGCATCGACACCGAAAGCGAACTGCATAAGATCGCAATCAAGGTGCCGAAGGGTGCTTTACTGCATCTTCACTTCAATTCTGAACTCCATCCTGAAAGATTACTAGAACGGGCTCGGGTATTCGACAATCTCTACATTCGGAGCATCCGTCCTCTTATGACCCAGGAGGATCTTGACCTGACGGAGATGGTGTTCACGGTGCTGGACCCTTCGCTAGTTCAGCCAAACGTAGACATTTTCTCGTCATCGTATCCAGGCGATGCAACAAATTGGAAAACGGACGAGTGGAAATTTAAGGTGTGGATGCCGTGGAGAAAATTCCAGAAAGATTTCGAGGAGCACTTTTCTGGCAAGTATGCGCAGAAAGAGATCACGATTATGACCGAGGTGCCGAATTGCTGCTCAGAACCAGGACAAGTGTCATTGCACCCTGCTGAAGAATGGCTGCGATCGAAGATGGTACTGAGTGAACAAGAAGCGTATGGTTTCACGCAGACTGTGAACGGGTGAGTCTCTATACTAATGTACGTCTTCCTAGCTGACGCGTATTCAGAGTCTGGGCGCGCTTCAATCAAGCGACGCGATGCTTCAAGGGCTTGCTGAACTACGAAGAAGTGTACAAATGGTACATTGGCCAAGCCATCGATCGCATGATTTTGGAGAACGTCATGTACGCCGAGCTCAGGCCCATGCTCCTCGACAAGTTCATTCCGACCAACGACGGCAAAGGTAAGATCGATAACTATGCGCAAATGGAGCTCATCATCGAGGGCGTCGAGGAGAAGAAGAAGGAGCTAGAGAAGAAGGGTGAACTACACAAGTTCCCTTTTGGGCTGAAGATTATATATTGCACTCCACGATCGATACCCAAGAAGATGATGATGGAGGAGATGAAGCAGTGCATCGAGCTGAAGCTCAAGTACCCGAATCTGATCTGTGGTATGCCTCCCTTTCTTCACGTCAAGTTGAAGTCAGACTGACACGCTGCATAGGATTCGACTTGGTAGGCGCAGAAGACCGCAAGAACCACATCGGCTTCTACAAAGAAGAACTCGTAGCGTTCCAAACCACATGCACAAAGCTAGGCATCTACATACCTTTCCTATTCCACGCCGGAGAAACGCTTCTCGACACTGGAGGCACAAGCGACCCCAACAAATCGAATCTCTACGACGCAGTCGCGCTCGGAGCCAAGCGCATCGGCCACGGTTTCTCGCTCATGAAGCACCCGCATCTCGTCGAGAAGTTCAAGAAGACGAATACATCACCGGGCATTTGCATAGAGCTGTGCCCCATCTCGAACGAGCTCCTGCATTTGTGCAGAAACATCAAAGAACATCCGTATCCTGAGTTGCTGGCCGCAGGTATTCCATGCACCGTCAACTCAGACAATCCTTCGCTATTCAGGTAAATCTCCATTACTCAACCAACAGCACATCAAGCACCCACTAAAATCCACCCACAGTAACTCCATGGCCCACGAATTCTACCAAATCATTGTCGGCGCGCCGTCCATATCGCTCTACAGCTGGAAGCAACTTGCGCGCTGGAGTGTCGACTACAGCTGTCTATCTGAGAAGGAGAAGGCGGAGGGACACCAGATTCTGAACTCGGAGTGGAGGAAGTTTTGTGAAGGGATTGTGGAGAAGTATGGGCCTATTATGGCGGGGGATGGGGAGGAGGTGGATGATGAGAAGGCGAAGGGTGTGTATCGGGTGAGAAGGGGGGAGAGTTCTTGAGCAGTCACTCTTCTCACGCGCGCCTTGCTCCGCTGCTACCTTATGGAAGATCAACACCTGTTTCCCCGACGCTGCCAATTGAGCAAAGCCCATTTGCCAACAACGTCGTGTGGAGCGAGAACAGCTGCGACTCACAATGAAACGTCACGATATCACTGGGTTGAGCGGTTGCATCGGCACTTAAGAATTGGCTCGGGCCAAGTAATTATCCACTCTGGAGCGATCCCGTCAGACACAAGTTGTGGTTGTTCAACTACTGACAACCTGGAGGAGGATCGCATACATCAGGTAGTGTCAGCGGAATTAGACGTAGAAAGTAAACATAGCCCGATATTCCAATCATCGCTGCAGTAGTCAAGTCAAGAATTTCAACAGCTGTTCTTTCCTTAGTTGCGGATCTAGGATGCGAGAGTACTGATTACGATGGTAATGCTCGTTATATGCTGCTGACATAGATGCGCCAAATTTGAAGAGCACCATACACACCGGGAAAGCTGAAGAGGAGGTGTACACACCTTTCGACAACGACACCAATTGATGCCAACAAACAGGCACAAAACCAAGTCACAACCATAATCAAACAGTATCGAACTCCAGACTCCAGCCTCTAGATGCCCTTCAACACTCTCCTCGTCTCAGTCCACCCACTCCCCAACCCCCCACCGCTCACCCCCTCCCATAGCACAAACCTCAACATCTCAAACACAATCCGCTCATACATTTCCCTCCCCGCCCTACGTCCTTTGACATGCCAGGGTCCGACTCCGCCAGCGCGTCGAGAGCTAGAAAAATGGTGTCTTGTGTTAGTAACGTAACGATCGGGACATGAAGGGGCTTGGAAGGGGATCCGTGAGGGGTCCCGAGTGATATAGGACAGGACGTACAGGTTGCCAGTGAGTTGGCGCGACCGAACCAGGCCTCCAGACGTACTGTACACGCCTCGCGATGACTTTCTTCGTCCAACCTCCCCAACAACGTCGTATCCACGCCCTCGTTTTAACGTACCCCTAAACACCACTACACAAAAACTCGTCTCGGGCCACGCGATCCCAGCTTCCGCGACCAAAGCCCTCAACACACCAATCACAGCGCTTCAGCGTACGGCGCGGTGGCGTAGAAGGGCGTGGGCGGTGAGGGCTTGGGCGAAGAGGGGTGAGGGTGGGGGAGGAGAGATCGAGGTCGTGGGGTGGGGTGGGGTATTGTAGGGGGAGGATAGGAGGAGGGTGGATAGGAGGAGGGTGGATAGGAGGAGGGTGGATAGGAGGAGGGTGGATAGGAGGAGGGTGGATAGGCGGAGG
>Ga0265798_10004277_pt1 | contig 19844 bp, 18 predicted proteins | sample P3T30metagenome_FD_192430 | JGI IMG/M metagenome (GOLD analysis project Ga0265798, IMG submission 192430) | Plant litter microbial communities from East Loma Ridge, Irvine, California - P3 T30 | ecosystem: Environmental > Terrestrial > Plant litter > Unclassified | place: USA: California... | reverse complement strand
GATCGGGACGACTGCGGCGCGCCCGTCGTCGTCCTGGGGTTCTCGCAAGGCGCGTGCCTGCTCGCGGAGTACCTGCTCACCCGCCAGCCTGCCGTTGACGGTGCCGTGCTCCATACCGGGGGTTACCTGGGTCCGAGGCCGCGGAGTTTCGAGCCGGGAGCCTCCGGCGCGTTGAGTCAGCTGGCGGTGGAGCTCTTCTGTGCCGATGAGGACCCCTGGGTGCCGCTGCACCGCGCGAAGGAGACCGCCGCGGCCTTCGAGTCACTTGCGGCAGCCACCACGATGACGGTCTACCGCGACGAGGAACACCACATCACCGAGCACGCCGTGGACCGGATCAGGGACTATCTGAGCCGATCCGCCAGGCGTTGAATCGCTGGCCGGCCCACGAGATCTCCGGAGAGCAGCGGCAGCGTGTCCATCGGCATCCCGGGGAGCATGTCGGTCAGGGAGGCCAGATGACGCTCCTCCTGGGTGCGGCGCTGGGCCATGAAATCCCCGGCGTCGGTGGGGGAGAGTCGATTGACCACCACGCCGCCGACGTCGACGCCCGCCTCCCGCAGCGAAGCGCAGAGCTCCACAGATTCCAGCACGGGGAGCCGCTCCGGGGTCAGCACGATCACGAAGCTGCAGGCCTCTCCGTCGGCGAGGACCTCCCGCATCATCTCGAAGCGAGCCTTGCGCCGTGTCAGCACCTGTCTGATCCGCTGATCTCGGTTGGTCGGCGTGGTTCTGCCCGGGTCATCGTCGCCGTCGAGCACGCGCACCGCAGCACCATAGCGTTCGGCCTTGCTGCGCCGACTCAGCAGCCCCGACATCCACGTGGACATGATCTCCGGCAGCGCCATGAGCCGTGCAGTGTGTCCTGAGGGTGCGGTGTCGAAGACGATCAGGTCATGCGCGTCGAGGCCATATTCGATGATCACTGCGATCCGCTCCAGAATCGCTGACTCGTGGGTGCCAGGAGAGTGTGCGGAGAGTTTCAGGTGGGCCGCCACCTGCGGGTGCAGATGCTCGGGCATGAAATCACGCAGCGTGGCCCCGACCTCGGCGATGTGTTCATCGATGGTGCGCTGCGGGTCGATCTCGATCCCGTGGAGGACCCCGCCGGTGCGTTCATCGCTGAAGAGTTCCACCGGATCATCGCCTACCGATTGATCCCAGAGGTGGCCGAGGTTGTGCGCGGGGTCGGTGGAGACCAGCAGCACCCGGCGTCCGACGGCCGCCTGGTGCAGGGCCACGGCGGAGGCCGTGATGGTCTTGCCCACTCCGCCCTTGCCACCGAGGAAGATGACGCGACGACGCTTGACGAGGTCCAGAAGCATTGAGGAGGTGCCCTTTCAGCAGCAGCCGAGGCCGTCCATCGGCGAGTGTTCCATTCCCTGCCGGGTGTGCCATTCATGCATGCGGTCCAGCATCTCCGGCAGCAGCTCCAGGGTTGTCCCCGAGGCTGGATTGGGCAGGCCCAGGGCTTCTGAGAGCACGAGCATCATGAAGAGGTCTTCCTCATCACGCTTGGCACGTGCGAAGACTCGGCGGTATGGAGCCACGTAGAACTCCCGCAGGCTTGCATTGAAACGCTTCCATAGACTCACCGGCCCACCAGGGTCCGAAGCGTTCCAGGAGGAGTGATCCGAGGGCTCGCGTCCAGATGAAGCTGAGATGGTCGCCTCCTGGAAGATTGTGGGCCGGTTCGGCCCGTCGAGCATGTGATGCAGTTCATGCTACGCGACCACCCTCCCTTGACCCTGTCGGGACTGTGACCGTCCGAAGGGGCTTTCCCCTGAACTCTTGACGGGGGGCGTGCCACAGCGGCAGACTTGCTGGAAACGGACGCATGTCCGCTCATCGGAGGGTCATCATGGAGATCGGGATTCTTCTGCTTCGCGTCGTCCTGGCGCTGATACTTTTCGCCCATGCCACGCAGAAGCTGGTGGGGTGGTTCGGTGGCAACGGCCTGCACAAACAGGGCGAGATCTTTGCGACCCTCGGTCTGCGCCCCGGCCGGGCAATGGTGCTCGCCGCCGGTGTCTCAGAACTGCTCGCCGCGGGCCTGCTCCTCTTTGGATTCCTCACTCCGCTGGGCGCCCTCGTGGCAGCCGGGACTATGGCCGTGGCCGGGGCCACCATGCAGCTGAACTCGGGGAACTTCTTCAACCTCGGCGGGGGAGGCGAGTATCCCTATGTCCTCGCCGCGGTCGCTGCTGCGCTGGGATTCACCGGTGCCGGAGCCTATTCGGTGGACGCGCTGCTCTTCGCTGGAGCGGACGGGGTGGGTGCACTTCTGTACCAGCCCACTGCCTGGGTCGGAATGCTGATCCTCTTCGTCGCTCTGCTCGCCGTGGTTCCGTTCGCGCTGATCGTAAAAAGGTCCGCGGCATCCCGGTAAGACCGGAACACCGCGGACCTGGTTCTCTCACGCCGCTCTCCTGAGGCCTATGCGTTGGGCCCGCGACCCTGGGCCGCATGCGTGGAGTCGGTCCTGAACTCCGTGTAGGTATACGGGTTGTCCAGGATCTTGGTCTCAGGCACTTCGGGACTCATCCCGGCGTCCCATTCCTCCTGGCCCAACTCCCGGGTCAGGTGCTCCACGGTCTGTTCCACGGTGCGTCGAACCTTGGCTAGGTCCACGTCCACCAGCTTGTGCTCGTGCTTGACGATCTTTCCGTTGACCATCACCGTGTGCACATCCCCACGCTGCGCCTGGAAGACCACGTGGCCATGTGGGTTGAGGATCGGGAACATTGCGGGGGAGTCATCGTTCTTGATCAGCACGATGTCTGCCTTCTTGCCCACTTCCAGTGAGCCGATGGACTTCTCCATCCCCAGCGCCTCGGCGCCACCGTGGGTGGCCCACCCCACCACCTGATCTGCGCGCAATCCAAGGTTGGTGCAGGTGTCTCCGGTGGCGTGGTGCTCGAAGTGCTCCCGTGCCCGGTCCGAGCTCAGTGTGGAGCGCATCGCGGCGAACGGATCGGCGCTCCACCAGACTGAGGTGTCCACCGAGAGGGAGACGGGGATCCCGTGCTTGCGCAGCTGCCACGAGGACGGGTAGCCCTGGCCGCAGCTCGACTCGGACTCGGCCGAGACCGAGGCGGCACCGCCGGTGGCGGCAATGCGCTGATAGGAGTCAGGGCTCAGCGTGGCCGCGTGGACGTAGACCGTCTTCTCATTCATGAATCCGTGTTCATGCATGAGGCGAACGCCGTCGTCGTTGGTGGCGCCCCAGACGCCGGCGTGCGTGGTGACCCCGACGTCGAGGTCCCGCGCCACCTCGAAGGCTGCCTTCTCTGGGAACTCTGGATCACCGGTGACGTCGAAGGCCATCTGGAAGCCAAGCATGTCATCGCCCAGCTGGCCGTTGGAGCGTGGAATCCGGCGATCGACGAAATCTCGGAACTCCGGCGAGGTGGACCACTCCCACGGACCGGCGTGGATGTTTCCGTAGGCGAAGACGAAGCGCCCGGCGACTTCCTGGAGAGCATCTACCGCCGCATCAGCGTGGTCCACGCTGGAGAGGCCGTGGGACCAGTCCACCGAGGTGGTGACTCCCGCATCGATGGCCTCTACCGCGGAAAGCAGGTTGCCCGCATAGATGTCCTCAGGCCGGAACTTCTTGCCGTGTTCGAGGTAGTTCCACACGAAGTACTGCGTCAGCGTCCAGTCGGCGCCATAGCCGCGCATTGCGGTCTGCCACATATGCCGGTGCGTATCGATGAAGCCGGGGGTGATCATCCCGCCCTGCGCATCAATGATGCGAGTGTGTTCGGGAACCTCTAGATCAGGCCCGATCGCCTGGATCGTGTCACCGATGACAAGAACATCGGCTCCGGTCAGCACGCTGTGCTGCCCATCCATTGTCAGCACGATTCCGTTCTTGAAAAGCACGGGCGCGCCTGTGCCGTTTGCTGTGGCCGCAGCACTCATATCAGCCTCCTATAGGGACGTCTGTGATGGCGCTCACACTACTCCTCGTTCGCAGAGTGGACAAGAGTCCGTTGCGTTTATTACGACGTCAGTCTGGCGGTGTGCCCCGAGGTAAAAGGCCTTGTGTCTGCATACGGCATCACAGAGTCGGCGCGGGGTTGACGCTTCCTGAACGAAAGTGTGAAACTGATCACCAATAGAGCGGACGTATGTCCGTATCGCGGCAGGGAGCCTGAGCAGTGGTCCCAGCACCAGCAATCGGAGAGGACTCGTCATGAGCCAGGACAACCCGGATCCGAGCGGCGCCGACGCCGGGAACGCCCCATCGCAGGTAGAGGCGGGAGCAGGATTGCCCCTGGAGGGAATCGTCATTGCTGATTTCTCGAGGGTGCTGGCGGGCCCCTACGCCACGATGCTGCTGGCCGATCTCGGTGCCGAAGTCATCAAGGTGGAGGGTCCTGGCGGGGATGACACCCGCACCTGGGTGCCTCCGCGTCGCCCCGATGGAGTCTCGACCTACTACGCCTCGATCAACCGCAATAAGAAGTCGATCGTGCTGGACTTCAAGGATGCGGAGGATCTTGCCGCCGCCCAGCGCCTGGCTGGCCGCGCCGATGTCGTCATCGAGAATTTCAAGCCGGGAGGACTCAAGAAGTTCGGCCTGGACTATGAGGCGGTGGCGGCGGTGAATCCCAGCGTCATCTATTCCTCGATCACCGGTTTCGGCACCCAGGGGGAAGGCGCGAAGTACCCCGGCTATGACCTGATCGTCCAAGCGATGTCTGGGCTGATGAGCCTGACCGGTTCACCCGACGGCCCGCCCTTCCGCGCCGGGATCAGCGTGTTCGACGTGATGGCCGGTCTGCACTCGACGATCGGGATCCTGGCCGCACTGCGTCAGCGTGATCACACCGGTGAGGGCACTCATGTGGAGGCCAGTCTGATGGCCTCGGCCATGTCTGGGCTGGTGAATCAGACCCATGCATATGTGGGTGGCGGCACCACTCCTATGCGTATGGGCAATGCCCATCCCTCGCTCTACCCCTATGAGGCCATGCCCACCGCAGACGATGACGTGATCATCGCCGCCGGAAACAACACCCAGTTCGGAAGGCTCTGCACGGTGTTGGGGATCCCGGAGGTCGCTCAGGATGAACGATTCGCCGACGTCGGTGACCGCACCGACCGCCGTGATGAGCTGCGCCCGATCCTCGAGGCGGAACTCGCCAAGCACACTGCCCAGGAGCTCTTCGAGAAGCTCAACGACGTGGGCGTTCCCTGCGGCCCGATCAACACCATCAAGCAGGGCGTGGAATACGCGGAAGCCCTGGGCCTGGCCCCGGTGGTGCAGGTGGGCCGTGGTGACGGCGCCGTTCCCGGCGTCCGGCACCCGCTGACATTCAGCACTATGACCCCGCGCTACGACCTCGCCCCGCCGGCGCTGGGTGAGCACACGGAGGAGATCAAGACCTGGCTGGCCCAGGATGAACAGGGGACATCGTCATGAGCAGCACCGAACGCAGCACTGCACCGAGCTACCCCACCTCGCTGGGGACCTCCACCACCGAGGAGATCAGCCTGATGGGGCAATCCCTCTCCGAGGACCTGATGGGCAAGGTCGGCTTCGCCGAGCTGGCTTTCTGGATGACCGCCACCCGCAGGCCCACGCCCGGGGAGCTGCGCACCTTCGAGGCGGTGCTGGTCGCGCTGGCCGATCACGGGTTCACTCCCACGGCGATCGCCGCTCGACTGACCTATCTCTCCGCACCGGAGTCCATCCAGGGAGCCATCGCGGCGGGTCTGCTCGGTGGTGGTTCACGCTTCCTCGGCGTCACCGAGGACACCGGCAAGTTCCTGCACCAGGTCTTGGAGGCCGACGACGGCGAGCGCAGCAGCGATGCCGACTATGACGCCTTGGCGAGGGAGGCCATCACCCGGGCGCGAGCTGCCAAGCAGATTGTTCCGGGCTTGGGCCATCCGGTGCACAAGAAGGGTGACCCCCGCACCCCGCGGTTGATCCAGATCGCCGAAGAGGGCGGCACCCGCGGTGAGCATCTGCGCCTGTTCGAGGCGATGGGGCGTGTGAGTGAAGAGGTGCTCGGCAAGAAGCTGCCACTCAATGGGGCAGGTGTCTGCGGTGCCGCGCTCGCAGACCTCGGGCTTCCGGTGGATTTCCTTCGCGGCTTTGCCCTGTTGGCGCGTACCGCAGGTCTGCTGGGGCAGATCGCGGAGGAACGGCGGAACCCGATTGCCAATGACATCTATATGCACGTGGACCGGAATGCCAGGTTCGTCCCGCTGACCTCGGATGAGTCCGGTCATGCCGAACCGGAAAGGCAGGGCTGAACATGGCAGAGCTGACAGCGGTGCTGGCGAGCACCCACCACCCGTTCTACTACAAGGCCACCACCTCCCCGGAGGAGCAGCGACCGCCCTACGCCGCCGAGTGGCAGCGGAAGGTCGAGGCCTACCGGGAGACGCTCACCGCCGCAGAGCCCGACATCCTGGTCATGGTCGGGGCTGACCACTTCCACCAGCTCTGGCTGGATAACTACCCGCAGTTCCTGATCGGTAAACAGGAGACCTACGACGCGACCTTCTATAACGAGGAGCGGGAGTTCGGGATCCCGAAGTACACCCTCGCCGGTGACATCGAGCTCTCCCGCTATATGCACGAGGAGCTGCTGGGCAAAGACTTCGACTTCTCGGTCAGTCACGAGCTGAAGATCGATCACTCCATCATCTGTCCGATCATCACGGTCCGCCCGGAGGCTGATCTTCCGGTGGTGCCGATCTACACGAATATCTTCGTGCCTCCGCTGCCGTCACCGCGTCGCTTCTATGCCGTGGGGCGCGCGATCCGCGAGATCATCGACAGCTTCCCCAGTGATAAGAAGGTTGCCGCCATCGGCACCGGGCACCTCTCGCTGGAACTCGGCGGACCGCGTCAGTTCGGCGAACATGGACCGGACCCGCTCTTCGACGCCGACGCCATCGAATGGCTCTCCACCGGCAATATCGACGCCATCCTGGACAACGTCACCCACGAATCCATGGCCGGGGCAGGCAACGCGACCCATGGATTCATGGATCTGCTGCTGATGATGGGAATTGCCGGTCCGGGAGTTCACGCCGACTATGTGGACCACCTGGACCTGTTCCACACCCGGGAGATGTACATGACCTGGTACCCACAGAAAACCCAGGAGCATCTCGCGGCCGCTGCCCGTGCGGCAAAGACCGCAGGCGCCAGCACGGGGCCGATCTACGCCAATGACCCAGCCTGGGATCAGTTCAGGATGGGCCAGAACAGTTCTGCCGCTGTCGCGGGAGCATAGGAGAGGCTCAAGGATGAGCAAGTACTACGTCAATAAGTTCCTTTTCACCATCGACCGTGACCCCGAGTGGGTAGCGAGTTATAGGGATGACCCGCGCGGCACCGTGGAACGGTGGGAGAAAGAGGTCGGGTGCTGGCTGAACCCGAGCGAACAGACCAGCTGGTTGGAGTTCACGGCTGAGGAGCACGAGGCGCTGGCCACTCATGACTACGTCTGGCTCTTCGAGAACGGGGCCCACTTCTTCTTAAACCTCACGCTGTTCATCGCGCTCTTCGATGAAGAATATGCCGCTGCAAAGGGTCCCTTGGCGTTCCAGACCGAGATGGCCCAGAAGCTTGGTCACTGGACCGGACGGGACTATCCCTCCGTCGCCATGTGAACGCTCAGCGAACGAGCGCGTCCCTCTTGTTGCGCTGACTGAGCGAGGTGATCACCAGCGCTATCCCTGCGGTGATCAGTGCAGCCGCGCCGACCCACGCAACGCTCATGCTGCCCCACAGAACAAGCACTGCTGCTCCGGCGAGAATGGCGATGAGTCCCAATGGGATCCCGAGAGCTGTCTTCATAGCCTGGTTCCTCCGATGTATTCACGACCAGCTAAACGGTGACTGGATTCCCTATTGAACATATCGGAACCGAGGTGGATTGCTCAAGGGTAAGCTCATGCGCCTTGCTATCAGCAGCTGCCGGTCAGTCCTCGGGCGAGGCCAGCAGCGGGATGCGCCCGACGTCGGCGGCATTGCGCTCGCGGACGTGGCTGGGCAGTGACTGCCAGCGGGTCCAGTCCTCGGTGACGGCGGCCGCAGCTTCACGAAGGGGTGGCAGGTGTTTGCTGAGCAGAGTCTCCACGCTGGTCTCCGCGGCGTGCACCGTGGTGTTCATCGACGCGCACACCCGACCCTCGGTGTCACGCACCGGAACGGCGATGGATCGGATGCCACGGGCGAGTTCCTCATCAGCCAGTGCGTACCCCTGCTGCTGCACCCGGTCCAGTTCTTCGAGGAAGGACTTCTGGTCCCACAGGACCACCGGAATGACCGAGGAGCGCGAGGGCTCCGAGAGCCGCTGCAGGATCTCTCGGCGTTCCATATCCGCCAGGAGCACCTTGCCCTGGGAAGTGGGCGGAGCAGGGAACCTGGTGCCGATATCCACACGAAGTCCGATGAGCTTGGGAACCGCGACCCGGGCGACGTAGACGATGTCCGGGCCATCCAGCTGAGACATCGAGGCCGATTCGTGCGTGTGGGTGACCAGCGACTCCAGATGCGGTTTGGCCACGTCCCAGAGTCCCAGTGAACTCACATAGGCCATCCCGAGCTCCATGACCCGCGGGGTCAGCGAGAAGAGCCCGTTATCGGCTCGCACGTATTCCAGCTCCTGGAGGGTCATCAGGATTCGCCGCGCGGTGGGGCGTGCCAGCCCGGTGGACTTTGCCACCTGGCTCAGGGTCAGGCTGGGGTACTCGGGAGAGAAGGCGGTGATCACTGACAACCCACGCGATATCGCTTCAATGAACTCAGGGCTTCGATCCGGTGACATCGGATTCCTTTCAGCGGAGCTGGGCATGATTCACCTTTGCTTCGCGCAACCTGTTCCAGGTGCGCACGAGTTGGCTGAACTCCTTGACCTGCACCAAGACATGGTTTCGGGCAGTGTTCTCCGCGGTCTCCTCATCGCCGGCGCTGATCGCGTCGACGATGGCGTGATGCTCGGCAAGGGAGCGGCGCATCCGGTCTGGAGCGCGGAGTTGGAGACGTCGGTAGGGCTGGAGGATCCTGCGCAGGTGATGGGCCTGCTGCTGCAGGTATCCGTTTCCGCAGGAGTCGTAGATGATCCCGTGGAACCAGGCGTTGGCGTAGTAGTACCCGTCCGCATCGCCGTCGGCCTCATAGCGCTCACACTCAAGGAGCGCCTGGCTCAGCTCCGCCAAGGCTTCGCGTTCGATGCGGCGCGAGGCAAGCCGTGCTGCCATGCCCTCGAGCTCGGCCATGAGCTCGAAGCGTTCTGCAAGTTCCGGCAGGCTCAGTTCGGTGACATAGGTGCCCTGTTTGGGGCGGATGCGGACCAGGCCGGAACGCTCCAAGGCCTGAAGCGCTTCCCTGACGGGAGTTCGTGAGCAGCCAAACTCGGTCTGGAGCCGAGCAGGATCGAGCCGCTCGCCTGGGCTGTACTGCCCATCGACGATGGCATTCTCCAGCGCGTCTCTTACCCGCTGGGACTCCGGGACCCTGACCATGGCACCTCCTGTCCGTCGAGCATATCGCCAGGCGCAAATTGTGGCGTGGATCACGTTTATACCCTATAGTCGCCGTTATATACATCAGCGTTCTTGATATACACGATTGGAGGCGTGATGGCGACGACCCAAGGCTGGCTGCTCGCAGACGTCCTGCGCATCCTGAGTGGGAAGCGAACACAGGAGGATCAGGGGGCTCCTGAACCTGCCGCGCTGGAACAGCTCAGCGCTGCCTGCGAAGTGCTCATGGGAGATCTGGGTGAGGCATCCATGCGAGCGGTGGCGCAACGGGCGCTGACCTCCTATGGCCAGCTCGACACCGCAGACAAGGTCACGTTCTTCTTGCTCATGCTCAGCACCTACGCCGTCGAGGCGGACGCGCTCAAGCACGCGTATCAGCAGTGGGAGCACACGCAGGGACAGGCCGAGCTGGCGGACCTCTTTGACGCGAGTGAACCGCGGCGTCAACAGCTCCTGCGGCGACTCAATCACGCCCCGGGGGCCACGCTGGAACTCGTGAATATGCGCGCCGACCTGCGCGCACTGATGCGTGAGCACCCCGAGCTTGCGCCGCTGGACCGGGATTTCCGCCATCTGCTCAGCTCCTGGTTCAATCGTGGATTCCTGCGAATGGAACAGGTCGGGTGGGATTCCTCTCGAGAGATGAAGAATCACCTGTTGCGCTACGAGAAGGTCCATCCGATGCAGGAGATGAGCGATCTCAAGGCTCGTCTGCGTCCCCGGGATCGGACCTGCTATGCCTTCTTCCACCCAGCAACGGGTGATCTGCCACTGATCTTCGTTGAGGTGGCGCTGGTCCAGGGCATCCCCGCTTCCATCGAAGAGATCCTGAATCCCGTCGAGACGATCTCCCCGGTGAAAGCCGATACCGCCGCCCTGTACTCGATCAACAACGCGCTCGAGGGCCTCGCCGGAATCTCCTTCGGCAATCTGCTCATCAAACAGGTCATCGATCAGGTGTCCACCGAACTGCCGCATCTTGAGCGCTTCGTGACACTCTCCCCGATCCCAGGCTTCAGAAACTGGTTGGGTCAGCAGACGAAGGACCCAGACCTGGCCGCCCTGCATGCCGAGCTTGAACAGCTGCACGGAACCGCAGACCTTCCTGCTGCAGAGCTGGAGGCACTGAAGGTTCGGCTGGCTCCGGTTCTCGCGCGCTATATCGCCGTGGAACGCCGCGGCAACGGTCAACCCTTGGATTCCGTGGCGCGCTTTCATCTGGGCAATGGCGCCACCGCCTGGCAGCTGCACTGGCCCGCCAGCAATGCGGGTTACATGTGGGACCAGTCCTATGGGGCGATGATCAACTACCGCTACGAGCCGCACCTCGTGGAGCAGCGGCATGAAGACTACGTCCGGAACGGCACGGTCGCCCTCGGAGATCGAGTCACGCGACTGCTTCAGGACCAGAGAACAGAGACCAGCACAATGAAGGGAACCGCAGCAGTGCACAACTCGCCAGCAGAGAGCTCCACCACCGAGGTCAAGCCCGTCGGGATCTATCGGGGGTTCCTCGATCAGGCAGAGGCGAACCCCGCAAAGGTGCTTTTCCACCTTCAGGACGGCCGCACGCTGACCTACTCCCAGGTCCTTCACACCTCGCGTCGTATTGCCACGAAGCTGATCGGCGACGGCGTCGTCCCGGGTGACAGAGTGGCGGCCCAGGTGGAGAAGTCGCCTGAGGCCATCGCCCTGTACCTCGCGACGCTGCAGATCGGCGGCGTCTACCTTCCACTCAACACCGCCTATACCGGTGGTGAGATGGACTACTTCATGGAAGATGCCGCACCCCGGGTGTTGGTCTGCGATCCGGCTCAGGCGGCCGATCACGTCCAGCGCAGCAGAGACGGGATCGTCGTCGAAACCCTCGGGACCACCGGTGAGGGCACGCTTCTGGCCGCCGAGCAGGAGCACACGGCCATCGCGGAGATGCAGCCTGAGGATCCGGGTGCCATCCTCTATACCTCCGGGACCACCGGACGCTCCAAGGGCGCGGTGCTGACCCAGGAGAATCTCGCCTCAAACTGCCATTCGCTGCTGCAGTCTTGGGAGTACACCTCCGATGACGTGCTGATCCACGCACTGCCGATCTTCCATATCCACGGGCTCTTCGTCGCGGTCAATATGACCCTGGTGTCTGGGGCTTCGATGAAGTGGCTGCCGAAATTTGATGCGGAAGACGTGCTGGAAGCTATGCCGGGAGCCACCGTCTTGATGGGCGTTCCTACCTTCTACACCCGGCTGTTGGGCACCGAGCGGCTCAGCGCGGAGACTACCGCAGGGATCCGCCTCTTCGTCTCCGGGTCTGCTCCGTTGCTCGCGGCCGATCATGAGGCCTTCGAGGCTCGCACCGGTCAGGCAATCCTGGAGCGATATGGGATGACAGAGACGGGGATGAACACCTCCAACCCCTACCGCGGAGGACCACGCCGCCCGGGCACAGTGGGTCACCCACTCCCCGGGGTCGAGGTGAGGATTGTGGACCGGGAGACCGGAGCGCCGCTGCCTCAGGGGGAGGTCGGAATCATCGAAGTGCGCGGTTCCAATGTCTTTGCTGGCTACTGGAAGATGCCTGAGAAGACCGCCGAGGAGTTCCGTGAAGACGGGCATTTCATCACCGGAGACCTTGGGGTCATCGATGAGCAGGGATACCTGAGCATCGTCGGCCGGGATAAAGACCTGGTCATCTCGGGAGGGTTCAACATCTACCCGAAGGAAGTCGAGGGGCTCATCGATGATCATCCTGGTGTCAGCGAATCAGCTGTCATCGGTGTCCCGCACCCGGACCTGGGTGAAGGATTGGTCGCCGTCGTCGTCCCGGCGGCGCAGGGCGCACCCGATGAGGCTCAGATACTTCAGGCGCTCGCAGGGGAGCTCGCGAGGTTCAAGCAACCCCGCGCCGTGCGTTTTGTGGACGCCCTTCCACGCAATGTGATGGGCAAGGTCCAGAAGGCCGAGCTCCGCAAGCAGTACACGGACCTCTTCAGCGCCTGAACGCGCTGGATAAGTCCTCATACCTAAGTCAGGAGAAAAACGATGGTTCTCTATGGAGTCGCAGCGCTGGCGCTGTGCATGCTCATAGGAATGCTGATCGGTGATGGTCTCGGCGTGCTCGTTGGCGTGGACGCCAATGTGGGCGGGGTCGGCTTCGCCATGATCCTTCTAGTGGTCGCCACTGACCGTCTGCGCAAGCGCGGACTGTTCCCCAAGCCCACCGAGCAGGGTGTCCTGTTCTGGAGCGCCCTGTACATCCCGATCGTGATCGCCATGGCCTCTACGCAGAATGTCGCCGAAGCCATCGGTGGCGGTCCCATGGCGGCCATCGCAGGTCTTGGCGCGCTTGCCGCGGCTGCCGCGCTGGTCCCCGTGATCGCCCGCATCGGAGGACAGTCTGAACCGCTGCCGCCGATGACCGAGGCAGAGAAGCAGGAGGCCTGATATGGACATCGTTGCTGATGTGCTCGAACGCAATGGTCTGCTCTTCGCCTTCGTGGTGGTCGGCGCGCTCATGCTGCTCTCCGGGTGGCTCTCGAAGACGCTGACCCGGGGACGCCTCCAGGGCTCCGCCATCGCGATCATGCTGGGACTGGTGCTCGCCTATATCGGCGGTGTTCAGACCGGCGGTGAAGCGGGTCTGGCCGATGTCGCCATCTTCAGCGGGCTGGGCCTGATGGGTGGTGCGATGCTGCGCGACTTCGCCATCGTGGCCACGGCCTATGGCGTGGACCTCCAAGAGATCAAGAAGGCCGGAGCTGCCGGCGTGGTCGCGCTGATCGCCGGCATCGTCGTCTCCTTCGTGGTCGGCGCGGCGGTGGCGGCCGCGTTCGGCTATACGGATCCTGAGTCGATGGCCACAATCGGTGCCGGCGCTGCGACGTACATCGTCGGCCCGGTGACCGGAACTGCGATCGGTGCCAGCTCCGAGGTCATCGCGCTCTCGGTGGCAGCCGGGCTGATCAAAGCAGTGGTGGTCATGGTCTGCACTCCGCTGATCGCTCCGTTTATCGGGCTGAACAACCCGAAATCGGCCATGGCCTATGGCGGACTGATGGGCACCACCTCGGGTGTGGCCGGTGGGCTCGCCGCCACCGATAAACGGCTGGTCCCCTACGGCGCCATGACCGCTACCTTCTACACCGGACTGGGCTGCCTGCTGGGCCCCTCGGTCTTCTACTTCGCCCTGGTCGGCCTCTTCGGCTAGGACTCAGGGCAAAGAATCACGACGACGACGGCCGCTCACCTTCTCGAGGTGGGCGGCCGTCGTCGTCGGGGGGTTCACACGTTGCGGGTGCTGTGATGAACTGACAAGTAACAAGGCCAGAGGGAACTCACGACGCTGCGGCTTTCACGGTGTGGAGCACCGGTGCAAGCATTTTTGCCTCTGCTGCTACGGGGGCCGCCGTGGGCAGTGTGGTCCCAGTGGGGGGCACGGTGGTCGGGTTCGCCGCCGGGGTACTCCCAGGAGTGGTGGCCGAGGCGCCGATCCTGCCGGACATCGATGGTGACGGGCAGCGAGATAGCGTTGCTGACGCAGTCGGCATCGGTGTGGAGAAGATTTGGGATGCGGCGCGCACGGACGGTGTCGATGCAATTCGTGACGCGGGCTCCAGCATCGCAGAGGGTGCGGAGGCTTTCGCAGAAGGCGTCAGCGACTCCAAGCTAAATCCCGTCAATTGGTTTTAGTTCTTCGGAAGGTCAAAGATGAATGTCATGTGGGTGCCGCTGCTGGTGGTGCAAGGGATTTGTCTGCTTAGCCTTTTATTGTGGTGGCCGAGCTGGAGTGGAAAGAGCACGTTCTGGTTAGAAGGCCGAGGTTGGGGGATGGCGACCACTCATCTGGCTCTTCTCTGCCACATTCATGCAAGCGTCGGGTCTAAGTCTCCTCGTGATATCAACGGCTCAAGGAGGTCCCATACTTGACGCGGAGTGGTTGTTACTGGTTGCGGCCGCGCTCATGCTCATCGTCTGCCCCTTGATTTTTATCGGTGCCTACTTCTGGTGGCCGCGGTTCATGTTGCCGGGGTGGATCCGCGAGCGGCTCAGGGCTGGTGACCCGGTGAAGACCGCGTACCCGCTCCCTGAGGTGCAGCACCTGATGACGAAACCGCAGAACCTCCCTCCTGCTTATTTCAGCAGCCACTCTGGGGGCATGTCGGGTCCCCGCGAAGCAGGCGTACAGGGGCGTTCCCTTCTCGCGCAGCCCGAGGTGTCACCGAAGCCGCCGCCGCGGCTCCCGCAGGAATTTCGGGTGGGCGTCGGGAGGTGGTGGTTCGGTGCGGTCGTCGGCGCCCTCGCCGCCGTGGTGTGTACCTGTGCGGTGCTGGGGGTCCCGCAGGAGATGTTCATCAACCAGAGCGGCATGATGGGTGTGTTCCGGGTGCTCTCGGCGGTGGGCGCCCCGTTGGGTGCTTTCTCGGTGGTCTACTTCGCCCGAGCAGCCCTGCGGCCGGATCATGTCACGGTCTCCGCGGACGGGGTGTCTACCAGGAGCTGGCGGCTGAGCTTCGAGGAAATTGAAGCAGTGTCGGTCAAAGGAGATCCCGGGTCGCACCAGGGGCAGGTGGAGCTGCTGGTCACTGACCGGGCATTCGCTCGGGAGGGTGCTGGTAACAGGTGGTTCTCCGGCAGGCCTCTGGGGATGGGTGGCATGAGGGCGACGCGGCCTGTGATTCGGTTGCAGCCGGGCACGAGAGCGGCCCCGGGGGAGATCGCGATGCTGATCGAGGACCTCCAGCGGGCACAGCACCCCGATACTCAGGAGCTTGGTGAGTCGACCAGGTTGCAGTCACAGCTGCAGGAGCCCTTAGCACGTCCATGGCCTGATGGGCCGTCACATGCCTGAGTACCGGGTGGTGGGGGTCAACGGTGGATGAGGCGACGGCACCGCTGGATCGATACACCTTGCGCGCAAAGGGGACGGACCATTCCTGGGTTCATGGCGTCCAGGGGCAGTGGTATCCGAAGGCTGAACAGCAACAGAGGATTCGAACCCACCTTCAACTGGTCCACAGAGACGAAGGGTCGATCGAGGAGGACCAACTGTGATTATTGCGACCTTGGTGTTCCAGGGGCTTGCCCTCTTGGATCTGGCCCTCTGGTGGCCGTCGTGGAGCGGCAAAAATACTCGCTGGCTGGAACGTCGGGGGTGGGGTTGGCGCCCATTGATCTGGTTGTTCACGGCCGTCTTCTTTCAAGCCTCGCATTCACCTCGCTGACGATGCCAACCGCGGAAGAGGCGCCGACCTGGGATGCAGACTTTCTAGTGGTCCTTGGGTCCGTGCTCCTATTTCTGGCGGGTCCGATCACCTTGATCGGCGCCTATTTCTGGTGGCCTCGGTTCATGCTGCCGGGGCGGATCCAAGAGCGGCTCCGTGCCGGTGACCCGGTGAAGACTGCGTATCCGCTCCCTGAGGTCCAGCACCTGATGACCAAGCCGCAGAATCAGCTGCCACCGTGGCTTGCTGAACCCGGCGTCCGGGTCGTCCCAGGTCCGCGCGGGCGGCTCACCTACGCCGACCATCTCGGCCGATGGCGAGGAAGTCAATGAACGCGATGTGGGTGGTGTTCCTCGTAACCCAGGGTTTCGCTCTGCTCGGAGTGTTCCTCTGGTGGCCTAGCTGGAGCGGGAAGAACACCATCTGGCTCGAAGGTCGAGGTTGGGGCTGGAGACCGCTCTTTTGGTTGTTCACGGCCGTCTTTTTTCAGGCCGCCGCAGCCGGGGCCCTCGTAGTGCAACCCGCTGTTCAGGGACCGATTATTGACGCCGAGAACGTGCTTCTCGTGTCCGGCGTTTTGTGGCTCATAGCCTGTCCGGTCACGTTCATTGGGGCGTTCTTCTGGTGGCCGCGGTTCATGTTGCCGGGGTGGATCCGCGAGCGGCTGCGTGCGGGGGACCCGGTCAAGACTGCGTATCCGCTCCCTGAGGTCCAGCACCTGATGACCAAGCCGCAGAATCAGCTGCCACCGTGGCTTGCTGAACCCGGCGTGCGGGTCGTCCCAGGTCCGCGCGGGCGGCTCACCTACGCCGACCACCTCGACCGATTCGGGAAGTAGTCGCGGCTCGAGACCGCGGCAGCTGAGACGACGATTCGGCAGGGGACGCCGACGGCCCGCCGGCGAGAACCGGGCGAGCCGTCGTCGTCGATCTTATGAATTGATTCTTGAGGTTCAGACCTCGACGCGTTGGCGCTGATGCACCCGCGCTGAGTGGGCCAGCTTCACCGTCCAGGACTCGCCTGGAGCCAGCGTCTTGGGTGTTCCCTCCACGTTGACGTCGATCGGCTCGGCCGAACCCTCCGAGAGTTCAAGTTTGACCTCTTCGTGATTGATGCACACGAGGATCGGCTGGTTGCGGTAGCGCATCCGGAACTTCAGCTCCGGCAGCTGATCAGGAAGCAGCGGGTGCAGCCACAGTGCGTCCGCGCGGGTCTCGACGCCGCCATAGCAGCGCAGCACCATATCCACGGTGCCGGCCATCGCACCTAGGTGCACGCCTTCTCGAGTGGTGCCGCCCTGGGTGTCGGCGAGGTCTGCTTCCAAAGCTTCCTTGAACAGGTTCCAGGAACCTGAACGATCGAAGCGCGCCGCCACCCAGCCATGGACCAGGCGCGAAAGCGTAGAACCATGGGAGGACCGTGCCAGGTAGTACTCCACCGTATTGGCGAAGTCCTCCATGGAGAGCGAGTATCCCATGTGGTCCAGGGTCTCGACGAGCTCATCTGCAGAGAAGATGTAGCAGAGCATCAGCACATCTGCCTGCTTGGAGAGCTTGTATCGGTTGGTGGAGTCACCTTCGGCCTGCAGGATCAGGTCGAGTCGACCGATATTGCCATATTTGGCGCGGTAACCCTCCCAGTCGAATTCCTCGAGCTTCTCGTAGCCATCAAACTGGCTGATCACATTGTCCTCATGGAAAGGCACATGCAGCCGCTTGGCGATGTGCTCCCAGTGGTCCAACTCGTCTTCGAAGATGTCGAGCCACTCAGAGAGCGGGTCATCGCGACCATCGAGCTCGCGCACCAGACGTGCGGTGTGGCGCAGCATCCAGGAGGTCAACACATTGGTGTACGCGTTGTCCTTGAGGCCGGTACCCGGGGAATCTGGATTGCCGTCATGGTACTCATCCGGGCCCATGACGCCTTCGATGCTGAAGCGGTCTGCTGCTTCGTCGTAGCTGGTCATGGAGACGAAGAACCGGGAGATCTCCACCAGGATCTCCGCGCCGTAGTCGGCCAGGAAGGTGTAGTCCTGCGTGGTCTCGAAGTACTGCAGCACCGAGTAGGCGATCGCCAGGGAGACATGGCGCTGGCGATGTGAGTTATCCGGCATCCACATATTCGAGCGGGGGTTCCACAGCTCGCTCGGAGTTTCCTCGCGACCATCGGAACCGGCCTGCCAGGGGAACATCGCTCCGTCATAGCCTTCGCTGCGCGCCATCGAACGGGCTTCGCTCAGGCGTCGGTAGCGGTAGAGCAGCAGTCCACGGGTCAGTTCCGGGCGGCGCAAGGTGAGCATCGGGTACATGAACATCTCATCCCAGAAGAGATGTCCGCGGTACCCCTCACCGGTGAGGCCACGCGCAGGGAGTGTGGCGTCGAGGTCATGGCGAGCCCCGAAGGCAGTCTGCAGCACGTGGAAGGTGTGGAGGTTCAGCGCCATCTGCTGCCGCGACGGGTTCTCCCCGATCGAGACGGCGAAGCGGTGCCAGAGCACGCCCCACATCTCCTCGTGATAGGTCAGGATCGTGCGGAAGCTGGAGGCGCGCTGCACCTTCTTGACCGCGTTGTGCCACACCGTGGAGATCGCGTGATCATGGGAGTTTGAGACCGCGGCGATCTTCTCCAGGATCACCGGTTTCCCGGATTCCAAGGAGATCGAGATGTCGTGGCCAGCCACGAGGTCACCCTCATGGATGGGCCGGCGCATCGGGTTGCTGGATCCGGAGCTGGTCACCGAGGTGCGTGTGGCCAGTGCGATCTTGACCTGAGACTGATTGGTCTGGGTCTCCAGCAGCACGGTGTCACCGTCTACCTCACGGGACTGCACGGGGTCCAGATGGTTGCCTGCCAGCTCGCGGTCGGCGTTGACGTTGCGGTTCGCCACGCGGCCATCGATCATCGAGCGCACATTGACATTGCCGGACCAGTTCTCGGCCTCGATCTTCATCTCCAGCGCGGCGATCTGCACCCCAGCCAGGGACTGGAACTGGCGCATGGTGACTTTGGTGCGGCGGCCATGCAGGTCCTGGTAGCGGGCGATCCTGGTGACCAGGCCGCGGCGCATATCGAGTTCCTGGTGGTAGGCGATCAGCTCCGGTGAGCCTGGCAGCAGGGGAGTGCCTGCCTCCGGGGTGACCTGCAGGAAGGTCCAGTCCGGCACATTGACCATGTGCTCGGTCTCCACCGTCTTGCCCATGAGATCGGTCTTGAGCCGGTTGAATACCCCGGCGATATAGCTGCCCGGGTAGTGGGTCGCGTCGGCTGCGGTGCCGGGATAGTGCCCACGGGTGCCCCAGTAGCCGTTCGCGGTGGCCATCAGAACCTCGCGGGTGGGCTCCAGCTTGGAGTCGAACCCGTCATAGGAGAGCACCCAGTCCGAGTCATAGGGCCGGGTGGTGCGGGTGGCCAGATTCATCACAGCAAGATCGGTGACGACGACGTCGGCGCCGGCCTCTTTCAACCGGGCCGGGTCATCGCCGCGATTGAGTCCCACGACCATCCCGAAGTCACCCTCGCGTCCGGCCTGGACGCCGGAGGCTGCATCCTCGATCACGATGGTGTCTTGTGGCTCCACCCGCAGCAGACCAGCTGCGTGCAGGAACATATGGGGGTTGGGCTTGCCGGGCAGGCCCAGTTCCAGCGCATCGGATCCGTCAACGATCACCGTGAAGGCATCGAGCAGTCCGGCGATCGTGAGCACCTCGCGGCCATTGCGCGAGGAGGTCACCAGCGCAGTGGGGATCCCGTCCTTACGCAGCTCTTCGATCAGCTCCACTGTGGTGTGGAAGACCTCGACGCCGTCGCGAGCCAGGACAGACTCGAAGTACCCCTGCTTGCGGGCTGCGAGACCATTGACGCTCAGCGTCTCGGCGGAGTCATCGAGATGTCCCTCGGGGACCTCGAGGTTGCGTGCTTTCAAGAGTGAGCGGACGCCGTCTTCACGCGGGCGCCCGTCCACGAAGTTGAGGTAGTCCTCGTCGGTGAACTCGGGCTGCGGGGATCCGGCGATCTCCGGCAGGGCGGCGTCGAAAAGTTCCTTCCATGCACGGGCATGGACTCCAGCGGTGTCGGTGACCACGCCGTCCATATCGAAGATCACGGCAC
>Ga0265798_10004276_pt1 | contig 19848 bp, 13 predicted proteins | sample P3T30metagenome_FD_192430 | JGI IMG/M metagenome (GOLD analysis project Ga0265798, IMG submission 192430) | Plant litter microbial communities from East Loma Ridge, Irvine, California - P3 T30 | ecosystem: Environmental > Terrestrial > Plant litter > Unclassified | place: USA: California... | reverse complement strand
GGGGTACGTTCGGAAAGGCCGGGGGCGGCCGAGTGAGGGGTGGGCATGGGCATCGGTTCCAAAGGGGCGTGGCGCCTGCGGGCAGGCGTGAAGAGCGGGGGGATTGGCGGCGATTATAGGGGAGGGGTGCCGCAGCCTGGGAGGCGCGGCGCTTGATAGTGATCATCAGTGAGATCAATGCGCCGCTCCCCCTTGTGGGAGCGGGTCTCTGCCCGCGAAGCGCGCACCGCGGTCGGCCAGATGCACCGCAGCGCCTTTTCGCGGCCACGGACCGCTCCTACGATGGGATGGTGTATTTCTTCCCCCGTAGGAGCGGTCATCTACCGCGAAGGGCGCACTGCGGTCTGCCTGATTCACCGCAGCGTCCTTTTCGCGGCCACGGACCGCTCCTACGATGGGATGGTGTATTTCTTCCCCCGTAGGAGCGGTCATCTACCGCGAAGGGCGCACTGCGGTCTGCCTGATTCACCGCAGCGTCCTTTTCGCGGCCACGGACCGCTCCTACGATGGCTTGGCGTATTTCTCCCCCTGTAGGAGCGGTCATCGGCCGCGAAGGGCGCACTGCGGTCTGCCTGATTCACCGCGGCGTCCTTTTCGCGGGCAGAGCCCGCTCCCACAGGGGATTGGGTAGGCAGACGGCTAGCGGCCCTCCCAGCGCCGGAACAATGCACTGGCGTTGACGCCGCCGAAGCCGAAGCCGTTGGACAGGGCGTAGGTCATTGCTGTCTTGCGTGCAGTCGGACCGACCAGATCGAGCCCGGCTGCCGATTCGTCCGGCGTGTGCAGGTTCAGCGTCGGCGGTGCAATTTGATCGCGCAAGGCCAACACGGTAAAGATGGCCTCGATCCCACCAGCGGCGCCCAGCAGGTGGCCGGTGGCCGACTTGGTCGAGGTGATGGCAAGGCCGGCCCGAGTGCCGAACAAGGCGCGAATGGCCGCCAGTTCCCCCTTGTCGCCGACTGGCGTGGACGTCGCGTGGGCATTGATGTGCTGCACATCCTGGGCGTCGATGCCGCCCTGGCGCAGGGCCTGTTCCATGGCTCGGCGGGCTCCGCTGCCATCTTCCGGGCCGGCCGTCAGGTGGTAGGCGTCGGCACTGGTGCCATACCCAACCAGTTCCGCCAGCGGCGTTGCGCCTCGGGCCAACGCGTGTTCGAGCGATTCGATCACCAGCAGGCCCGCACCCTCGGACATCACGAACCCGTCGCGATCCTGGTCGAACGGCCGCGATGCCTCGCTCGGCCGGTCGTTGAAACCCGTGGACAGCGCACGCGCGGCGGCGAAACAGCCCAGGGTGACGCGGTCGATGGCCGCCTCGGTTCCGCCACAGATGGCAATGTCGGCTTCACCGCTGCGGATCAGCCGTGCGGCATCGCCGATCGCCTGCACGCCCGCGGCGCACGCGGTGACCGGAGCACCCAGGGGGCCTTTGAATCCATTGCTGATGGACACGTGCCCGGCCGCCATGTTGGCCAGGAACGATGGCGCCGTGAACGGTGACAACCGTCGCGGTCCGCGCTCGTCGGTCGTGCGCACGGCCCCGGCGAGCGCGCCGAAGCCGCCGACGCCCGAGCCGATGACGGTTGCCGTGCGCTGCTGCTGGGCTTCGCTGGTGGGGTGCCATCTGGCCTGGGACAGCGCCTCATGCGCGGCGACCAGGGCGAACTCGATGAAGCGGTCCATCTTCTTGCGCTCCTTGGCCGGTATCAGCGCCTGCGCATCGTAGCCTGCCACCGGGTCGGCCTCCAGCGTGGGAACCTGCCCGGCCACGGCGACCCCGGTACCTTCACCGATGTGCGCAGGCAAAGGGCTGATGCCCGAAGCGCCCTCCAACAGCCGCCGCCAGACCTCGTAGACGCCGCATCCCAGCGGCGTCACCAGCCCGGTACCGGTGACGACGATACGTTTCTGACCCTGTCGATTGTTCATGGGTGTTTCTCCAAGCCTGTCATTGGATGACGTGTTGAACGGGTATCCGGACGAATGCGGAACCAGATGGAATACATCGCGGGGAGGAATATCAGGGTCATGACCGTCCCGCCGAACGTGCCCCCTATGAGGGTGTAGGCCAAGGTGCCCCAGAACACCGAATGGGTCAGTGGAATGAACGCCAGGATCGCCGCCAGCGCCGTCAGCAGCACCGGCCGGGCGCGCTGCACGGTGGCTTCGACCACGGCGTGGAAAGGCTCCAGGCCGTTCTTCTCATTGAGGTCGATCTGCCCGATCAGAATCAGCGTGTTGCGCATCAGAATGCCAGACAGCGCGATCAGCCCGACCAGGGCATTGATGCCGAACGGCTGGTTGAACAGCAGCAGTGTAGGCACCACGCCGATCAGCCCCAAGGGGGCGGTGAGGAACACCATGGTCATGGCTGACATCGAGCGGGTCTGCAGGATGATGATCAGCAGGGTGATGGCGATCATGATCGGAAACAGCGGCGCCAGTGCCGCGGTGGCCTTGGCCGATTCTTCGATGGAGCCTGCCTGTTCGATGCGGTAGCCGTCGGGAAGCGTGGCGATGATCGGTTGCAGGGCTTTCGTCAGTTGGCTGGAGACATCCGGGGGCTGCAGGTGTTCGGCAATGTCGCCGCGTACGGTCAGGGTAGGCACCCGATCGCGGCGGCGCAGAAGCGGATCTTCCATGCGGACCTCGACAGCGCCTATCTGCGACAGCGGGATGCGCTGGCCATTGCCGCCGACGAGGGTGAAGCCGCCGATTTTCGCCGGGTCGAGGCGGATCCCCCCGGCTGCCCGGCCGACCACCTGTACCGAACGAATGTCCTCGCGCACGGCGGTGATCGGTACCCCGGACAACAGGAACTGCAGCTGCTCGGCAACCATAGCGGAACTCAGGCCCATAGCCTGCAGGCGATCCTGGTCCAGGACGAAATGCAGGGTGGGCACCCGCGGCCCCCAGTCGAGGTTGACGGTGCGCATCATCGTGCTGCCCTGCATGACCGTCTGCACCCTGCCGGCGATTTCACGCAGCACTTGCGGATCCGGCCCCATGACGCGGTAGGCCACCGGGTAGGGAGAGTAGGGCCCGAACACCAACTGGGTCACCCGCACCCGCGCTTCGGGGGCCAGGCCCCGAGCCACGGCCTCGCGGATCTTCAGCTTGAGGGCCTCGCGCGCCGCTTGGCTGTCGGCCAGCACGACGATCTTGGCGAACGAAGGGTCCGGCAGTTCGGGCGCCATCGCCAGATAGAACCGCGGCGGGCCCTGGCCGATGTAGGCAGTCACGACCTTTGCCGCGTCCTGCTGGCGCAGCCAGGCCTCGATCTTGGCGGTTGCTGCGCTGGTCTGCTCGATGGCCGTGCCATAGGGCATCTGCACTTCGATCAGTACTTCCGGCCGATCCGAGGTGGGGAAGAACTGCTTATTGACCTGTGCCATGCCCACGATCGCCAAGGCGAAAGACAGGAGCACCAAGCCTGCCACCGGCCATTTCCAGCGAATGACCTGATTCAGGAACCGGCGAAAACGGCTGTAGTGAGGGGTGTCGTAGATCGCTGCATGACCGCCTTCGACGGCCTTGATCGCCGGCAGCAGCTTCACCCCCAGATAGGGGGTGAACACCACTGCCACCACCCAGGATGCGATCAGCGCGATACCGACGATCCAGAACATGTTGCTGGTGTACTCGCCGGCCGTGGACTGGGCGAAGCCGTTGGGCATGAAGCCGACGGCGGTCACCAGGGTGCCGGCCAGCATGGGCGCCGCGGTGTGGCTCCAGGCATAGGCCGAGGCCTCGATGCGGTCGTAGCCTTCCTCCATTTTCACCACCATCATCTCGATGGCGATGATTGCGTCGTCCACCAACAGCCCCAGTGCCAGGATCAGCGAGCCCAGAGTTATGCGGTCGAAATGCTTGCCGGTGGCTTCCATAACCACGAACACGATCGCCAGGGTCAGCGGCACCGCCGCCGCAACCACCACGCCGACGCGCCAGCCCATGCTCACGAAGCACACCACCATGACCACCAGCAGGGCGACGAAGAACTTGATCATGAACTCGTTCACTGCCGAACCGATGTTCACCGACTGATCGGTGACCTGCGCGAAGGTCATGCCCAGTGGCATCCCGGAGCTGATCCGCGCCGTCTCGCCGGCCAGCGCCTTGCCCAGCTCCAGACCGTTCCAGCCATCACGCATGACCACGCCGAGAAGCAGTGCCGGTTCACCCTGATGGCGCACCATGAACGTGGCCGGGTCTTCGTAGCCACGCGCAACCGTGGCCACATCGCCCAGCTTGAGCGTGCGCTGGCCGGCGACGACAGGCGTGTCGCGAATGGCGTCCAACGTGCCGAAGGCACCGTCGAGTCGTACCACGACTTGAGGGCCTTGGGTTTCTATGGCGCCTGCGGCGGTCAGCCTGTTCTGTCCGTTCAGGCTGGCGAAGATGTCCTGCGGCGAAACGCCCAGCGTCGCCAGGCGCTCATGGGAAAAGGACACGAAGATCCGCTCGGACTGCTCGCCAATGATATTGACCTTCTTCACCCCGGGTACGTGCAGCAGGCGCTGACGCAGTGATTCGGCTTCACGCACCAGCAGGCGTTGCGGCTCGCCTTGCGCCTTGAGCGCGAACAGGGCGAAGGTGACGTCGGCGAACTCATCGTTGACCATGGGGCCGACCACCCCGGCCGGCAGGCTACTGGCCGCATCGCTGAGCTTTTTGCGTGCCTGGTAGAACTCGTCCTCGACCTGAGCAGGCGGGGTCTTGTCCTGCAGAAACAGGAGGGTGAAGGCCAGGCCCGGTCGGGTGTAGGTTTCGCTGCGCTCGTACCATTTCAACTCCTGCAGACGCTTCTCCAGAGGCTCGGCCACCAGGTCCTGCATCTGCTGCGCAGTCGCGCCGGGCCAGGCCGTGACCACGGTCATCTGCTTTACCGTGAACGGCGGATCCTCGGCGCGGCCCAGCTTGAAGAACGACAGGGTGCCGACGATGGCGATCAGGAAAATCAGGAACAGCGTCACCGACCGCTCGCGCACGGCGAGGGCGGACAGGTTGAAGCGACTGCCGCTCATGGCTGAGACCCGGCCTGGACGCGCAGATCCTGCGGCGCCAGCAGCACTTCCTCGCCCTCATGAAGCAGGTGCGGGCCCAGGGCAACCAACCGCTCACCTGGAAGCACGCCGCGCACCGTGGCTGTGTCATCTCCCAGGCCGACGACCTGGATTGCCCGCCATGCGATCACCGCCGGCGTGCCCGCGACGATCCACACACCTGGCCCGTTGCCTGGGTCGTGAATGGCGGCCATGGGCACGCTCAGGGCGTCGGCTCGCGAAGGCGTCGGGGCAATGGCAAGGGTCACGGTCGAGCCCAGGGGGGCATTGGCCTGTTCGCCGGTCAGCACATAGCGCGCTTCGAAGGTGCGGGTCAGCGGGTCGGCAGCGTCGGCCAGCTGTCGCAGCGTGGCGCTGACGCTGTTGCCGGAGCTGCCGAACAGCCTGGCCTGGGCGGTGCTGCCCGGCGCCGGCCGCAGGGTTTCGGGCAGTTGCACGACCGCTTCTCGCAGGCCTGCCTTGGCCAGCTTCACCACAGGTTGTCCGGCGCTCACGACCTGGCCTGGTTCGGCCAGGGTGGCCACGACCACACCGTCGGAATCCGCCGTCAGGGTAGCGTAGCCCGCTTCGTTGCGGCCCACCGCTGCCTGCGCCTGCAGTGCTACCAGATCGGCTCGGGCAGTGTCGGCCGCTGACTTGAAGCGGTCGTAGTTGGCAGCGGAAATGGCGCCGCTGGCAACCAGTTGGCGATTGCGCCGCTCATCGTTCGCAGTCTGCGTGGCCAGCGCCTGGGCGGCGGCCACGGCTTGCTCGCGGGCGTTGGACTGCAGTGCCAGGTCGGCGGGGTCGAGTCGCATCAACCGCTGTCCGCGGCTGACCGACTGGCCAGCATCGACGAAACGCTCCACGACCTTGCCCCCCACTCGAAAGCCCAGGTCGCTTTGCACGCGCGCTGCCACCACACCGGTAAACGCGCGGTCGACATCCGTTGCATGGCCAGCCTCGATCACCCTCACCAAAGGTGGCTGCGTGCGCGGGTCGACAGTGCTGGGCTGGCCGTCGCAGGCGGTCAGAAGCACAGGCAGCAGGCAAATGCCGAGCACTGGAGCGCTAAGCCGAGACATGGGATTCCTTACGCAAGCGGTAGAAGAAATCCGATTCTGATACTAGTGACCAAATCAGTCAATGGTCACATATCAGGGTGCCAGGCTCCTCAGTATCAAGGCGGGCAGTTGCGCGGCGGCGAGCGAGGCGCTCTCGAGGTTGTATTGCAGCTGCACTGGACTGATGTAGGGCCGCATCACCAGAAAGATCCCATGGCTCGCCTCGTCCAAAGGTGTCTGGTGTTCGAACTCGCCGGTTTCTCTGCCTTCGCGCAGGATCTGCTCGATCAGCCCATGCAGGCGTTGGCCGTGTGCCGCCGCCGATGGCCAGTTGTCCCGCGCCGCGACAGCGGCGATGTCGTAGAGCTTGCGATCATGGAAAAACAGCTCGCTGCCGGCTTCCACCACGGCCTTGAACAGACGCGTCAGCTTGTCGGACGGGCTGCTGGCTGCGCCCATGGCCTGGTCGACCACGGCCATGATCATGGCCAGCCGGCTGGCGCAGATCATTTCGCCGATGGCCTGCTTGGATTCGAAGAACTTGTAGATGTAGGCCTTGGAAAAGCCGATGGCCTTGGCAAGGTCCGATACCGTGGTCTTGTCATAGCCGTAATGACCGAAGTGGGCCATGGCGGCATCGACGATCTGATCGCGAACGCTGTGATCGGATGGGCCCCGTGAGGGGAAAGCGGGGGGCTGGCGAGTCATGACGGTGGTAGGGCTCGGTAGACGGGGATCTACAGAGAGTGACTGTAACCGCGTCTGGTCACAAGTTCATTTGCGCTGCGTCGAGCCTGCGAACGGGCGCTCCCACCCAACGAGCAGCGCCCTCGTAGAAGCGGCCGGTGGCCGCGAAAAGGCCCTGGGCCGGCACGTTGACCTGCGCCCAGGGAAGCGAGTGCCGACGGGCCGGGCTGGTTCTAGAAGTCTACGCTGGCCGACAGCTCATAAGTGCGCGGAGCGCCCAGCCCCAGGCTCTGGGTGAGCGGCATGCCCCAGTAATCCTTGTCGGTCAGGTTGCGCACGTTGGCACGCAACGTCACGGGTTTGTTGGAGACGTGCGTGGTGTAGCGCGCACCGGCATCGAAGAGGGTGTAGCCGGGGACGGACAGGCTGTTGTCGGCGTTGATGTATTGCTCGGAAACCGCCGTGGCATTGGCGGTCAGCGTCAGGCCTTCAAGCAGGGGGGTGTCCCATTCCATGCCGAGCTTGCCCTGCAGTTTGGGATAACCGGTGGCCTTCTTGCCGTCCGTGGCGCCACCGGCGCTCTTGGTCACTTCCGGGTCGACGTAGGCGACACCGCCCATCAGCCGCACATCCATCATCGGCGAGCCGAAGAAACCCCACTCCACGCCGCGGTTGCGCTGTTCACCGCCGAACGAATAGATATTGGTGGCCGGGTCGGTGTAGGCATTCGGGCGCTTGATCTCGAACACCGCCAGGGTGTGGGTGAAAGTGCCCAGGTCGAGCTTGAGGCCGACTTCCTTCTGCTTGGACTTGAACGGCGCGAACACATCACCGGCGTTGGCGGCGCTCGCAGGCGCCGAGGCACCCTTGCTCAGGCCCTCGATGTAGTTGGCATACAGCGACAGGTTGTCGGTGAGCTTGAACAGGATGGCGCCTGCAGGGGAGGTGGCATGGGTATCATAATTGGGTCGGTTGCGCGCGCCGGTGACGACGCTGAACGTATCGGTGACCACTTCCTGACGGCGTACACCCGCAGTGACCTGCAGACGATTGTCGAACATCGACAGGGTGTCGGCTATGCCGTAGCTCTTCAGGTCGTTTTCGGTGTGCGAAACCGGCGGCCAGGACTCGGGCGATTTTGCTCCCCAGACAGGGTGGTAGATGTTGGTGGTCACGATTGAATTGGGGACCGCACGAAGACCGAAGTTTTTTTCCTTGTCACTGTATTGGGTAGCGTTCACCGACCACTGGTGATTGATGCCGAACGTATCGAAATGACCACGCAGGCCGACCTCGGCCGAGGTTTTCTCGATTTCGGTTTTCAGCAGCCCCATGGTCGTTCTGAAATCACCCGCCGCATTGATCACGGCCGAGGATATGGCTCCGCTGTATTGGTAATGGGTTTTGCTGGTGCCCACCGCACCGTAGGCCATCACGGCGTCGCTGAGGTCGTACTCGCCGCGCAGGATGACGCCTTTGTCCTTGGTTTCGACGTAGGCCCAGTCAGGGTTGAGCAGGGTTCCCGCTTTCGGCGGCTTGGGAATGCCGACGCCGGCAGCCAGGCCAATGCCGCGGTTCTGACCGTTGACACGATCGTCGGCGTCGAAGAGGTCGACGGACAGCCGGGCGCGCTCGCCGCGCCAGTCCAGCGCCAGCGACGACAGCACGTTGCGCGACGACTGGTCATCGGTGGCGGTGTCGCCGTCACGGTAGACACCGTTGAAGCGCACACCGAATTGGTTGCCCTCGCCGAAGCGTCGACCGATGTCCAGATGCCCACCGAACTGTGCATCCGATTGGTAGGTGCCGGTCAGACGCGTCAGCGGGGTATCGCCAGCGCGTTTTGGAATCAAGTTGACGATCCCGCCCACCGAGCCGCCGGGTGGCATGCCATTGAGCAGCGCCGAGGGGCCCTTGAGCACTTCGATACGCTCGTACATTTCCGGCGATGCCCGGTAGAAGGGTGCCATGCCGTAGAGGCCGTCGACGGTCATGTCGCTGACGCTCACGCCGAAACCGCGGATCGAATAGTTCTCGCCGTAGGTGCCCTTGATACCGTTGTTGAACACGGACGGGTCGGTGGCGGCGATCACGTCGGTGATGTCCTTGGCCTGCCTGTCCCGAATGTATTTGTCGGTGTAGCTGATGGTGCTGAAAGGCGTCTCCATGATGTCTTTGTTGCCGAGCAGGCCGACCCGCCCACCGGTTGCCACTTGTCCGCCGGCGTACTCGGGCATCAGGGTGCCGAGCGTGTCCTGGGTGCCTTCGATTGTGGTCTCGGACAGCACCAGGCTGCCTTTGTCGGGCGCTGTGCGAGCTTTCTCAGCCTGCTCCTGCGTCTCGGCGAGGGCGCCCATCGCAACGCCGCTAAGGCCAAACAGCAAAGCCATGTGCACGGCGGTGCAGGTACGGCTCAGGGCGAATGTCGGTGCTGTCGAGACTGGATTCGCGGGTCGCGGGTGACGGTGTGGCAACATGCTGGATTCCTTTCGGTTCGGTAATGAGTGAAGGCTCACTAGGGTTCCGAAACAAAACGAAATGTCCTCAATGGAAAGGATTAACATTCGATAATAATTCTCGTCACTGTGAGCGACCGTTGCCAAGCAGCCACATTTGCCGCTTCGGATCAGTGTGCGTAGCCCTCCATCACCTCATCAGCCATGCGTGAAAGACACGTCACGCTGGCGGTGCACAGGTACCAGGTGCGGGCGTCGACGAAGATCACCCGGCCCTGGGTCCATGCCTTGGTCTTGCGCAGCAGGGGATTGTCCAGGCTGTCCAGGTTCAGCGCCGGGCGTCGTTCCATGACGGCGGTGCGGTCGATGACATAGAGGATGTCCGGGTCGGCCTGCTGAATGAATTCGTTGGAGATCGGCTGGCCGTGAAGCCCGGCTTCGATGTCGCTGCTGGCGGGCTTCACGCCCAAAGTGTCGAAAATGAAGCCGTAGCGCGATTTCACGCCGTATGAGGTGAAGGCGCCATTGTTGTGCAGCACGATCAGCGCTTTCTCGGGACGCCCCTCGGTGACCTTGCGCGTCTGCTCGACCTTGGCATCCATCAGCGCGACCTTTTCCTCGGCCAATGCCGGTTTGTTCAGGATGCGGCCAAGCAGGGTCAGGTGACGCTTTGCGGTTTCGATGAAATTGCCCTGTTTGTTGGTCAGGTCGATGTCGTCGTAGACCGTCGGCGCAATCTGGCTGAGCTCGTCATAGCTGCGCGCCTGCAACGGCGAGATCAGGATCAGGTCGGGCTTGAGCGCGTGCAGGCGCTCGAGGTTGGGTTCGATGGTGGTACCGACATCGGCGATGTTCGGATCATCGCGGTACTTGAGCAGAAAGTCGGCGACGTAGTCCTTGGCGATGCCCATCACCGGCGCGCCGAGTTGGTCGAGGCTGTCCAGCTCGCTCATGTCGAAGGCCACGACACGTTGCGGCAGCTTGTCGATAGTGGTCGTACCCAGGGCATGCTTCACGGTGATCGGCGTGTAGGCGGTGGTGGCAGGCGCGGCTTGCACGGCGGCGGGTGGGGTGACCCCGGCCGTGGGTTGGTCGCAGCCGCAGAGCGCGCTGATGGCCAATGCCAGCAGGCCACCGGCGACCTTGTGGTGTGGGGTGTTCATATCGGTTGCCTTGATGTCGAGGGGTTGAAATAGTTGCAGACGAACCCGCGTTCGCTGCGCAGGATTTCGAAATCCAGTTCGTAGAGATCGCGCAGGCATGCTTCGTTGACGACCTGCGCGACCGGGCCCTGGCTGTGCACGGTGCCGTTCTTCATGGCAACGATGTGGTCGGAATAATTGGCGGCAAAATTGATGTCGTGCACGACCAGGATTACCGTGCGCCCCTGTTCGTCGCACAGCCTGCGCAGGGCGCCCATGATCATCACGGCGTGTTTCATGTCGAGGTTGTTGAGCGGCTCGTCCAGCAGCAGATAGTCAGTCTGCTGGGCGATGGTCATGGCCAGGAACGCCAGCTGCCGTTGTCCACCGCTCAGTTCGTCGATGTAGCAGCTGCGCAGTGCCTGCAGGGACAGAAAGCCGATGGCCTGGTCGATTGCCGCGTGGTCGGCGTCGGTGAGGTTGCCTTGGCTGTAGGGGAAGCGACCGAAGGCGACCAGTTCTTCGACCGTCAGGCGCAGGCTGCATGATTGGGTCTGGCGCAGGGTAGCGACTTGCCTTGCGTAATCGCGCACGGCAATGCGGGCGCTGTCGCGGCCGTTCAGGGTCAAGGTGCCCTGCGACGGCTTCTGCAGGCGGGCAATGAGCATCAGCAGGGTGGTCTTGCCGGCGCCGTTGGGACCTATCAACGAGGTCACCTTGCCGGACGGAAACCGCACGCTGACGTCGTTCAGCACCGGGGTGCTGCCGTAGGATTTGTGCACGTGGCTGAGGGCGATCATGGGCTGCCTCGGGTGCGGATCATCAGCGTGAGGAAGTACACGCCACACACCAGGTTGATGAGAATGCTGACGGAGGTGTTGTAGTTGAACAGCTGCTCGACCAGGTACTGGGCAACGATGAACACGCCGATGGCGACACCGCAGGCAGTCGGCAGGGTGGCGTGGTGGCGCGCGGTGCGGGCCAGGGCGTAGCTGATGTTGGCGACGATCACCCCCATGAAGGCGGTGGGGCCGACCAGGCTGGTGGACACGGCCACCAGCACGGCGATCAGTGCCAGTTGCAGGCGCACGCTGGGTGCGTAGTCGACGCCCAGCGAGACGGCCTGGTCGCGGCCCAGCGCCAGTACATCGAGTACCGGCAAGGTACGGTGCACCAGCAGGCATGCGCCGACGACCAGCACGCCGCCGTAGATCACCTGGTCCAGCCGAGCCCGGTTGAACGAGGCATAGCTGAAGCCCTGCAGGATCGAGAACTCGCCTGGGCTGATCTTCAACTGGATGAACTGGGTGAAGGTAGCCATCACCATGCTCAACACCAGCCCCAGCAGCAACAGCAGGTAGACGTTGCCGCGCCCATCGCGGAACAGCCAATGGTGGATCAGCCACGAATAGCCGAGCATCAGCACGATCGACAGCAGCGCGTTGCCGCCCCGGCCGAGCAGTACCAGGCTGTGCGTGCCCAGGCAGAGGATCAACAGGGCCTGGAACAGCAGGTAGATGGACTCGTAACCCATGACCGCCGGAGTCAGGATGCGGTTGCCGACGATCGTCTGGAACATCACCGAGGAGTAGCCGATGCAGACACCGGCGATGACCATGGCGGCCAGACGAATCAGGCGTCGTGGGATCACGTAGGCGAAATCCATTCCCGAGCCCAGCAGCACGAAAGCCACAGCCAATGCCAGTACCGAGAGCCAGAGTCCGTAGCGGGTCGCGTTCGGGTTCATGTGTACTTTCTCAGGAGCACGATCAGGAACACCACGCCGCCGATGCTGCCTGCGGTCAAGCCGATCGGCACCTCGAAGGGGTAGATCAGCAGGCGCCCGATGATGTCGCAGACCAGCAGCAGCGCCGCCCCGCACAGCGCCACGATGGGCAGCGTGCGCTGCAGGTTTTCGCCGTGGTAGAGCGCCACCAGGTTGGGCACCACCAGGCCCACGAAGGGTATCGCCCCCACGGTGATCACCGTCGCCGATACGCACACGGCCACCAGCATCAGGCCCACGGCGGCGTTGGCGGCGTAGTTCACCCCCAGGCTGCTGGCCATGCCTTCGCCCATGCCCAGAATGGTGAAGCGCTGGGCGAACAGGTAGGTGAGCAGCACGATCGGCAGGATCAGATAGATGATTTCGTAGTTGCCCTGCACGATCTTGGAGAAGTCGCCGAGCATCCAGCCCTGCATGCTCTGCAGAAGGTTGTGGCGATAGGCGTGGAATTCGGCGAGTGCGCTGAGCACGCTGCCGTACATCAGGCCGACCACGGGTACCAGCACCACGCTCTTGAACTGGATGCGGCGAATGATCGCCACGAAGAGCACGCTGGCAAGAAAGCAGAAGCCCAGGGCGAACAGCATTCTGACCGTGCTGCTCGAGGCCGGGGCTATGCTCAGCGACATCAGGATTCCCAGCTTGGCTGCATCGAGGCCGCCGCAGGTGGCCGGCTCGACGAAGCGGTTGCGCACGATCTGCTGCAGGATCACCCCGCACATGGCCAGCCCGGCACCGGTCAACACCAGTGCCGCGAGGCGCGGCAGACGGCTGGCGGTGAGGGTCAGCCAGGCATCGCCGGAGAAATTCCACAGCTCGCTCCAGGACACCTCCTTGACCCCCAGCGTCAAGGACAGGCCGCACAGCAGCAGGAACGCAACCGGCCAGCTCGCCGCCCTCACGTAGCTTCCTCGTCCGCCGCTGCCGCGGCCAGCCGCCAACCCTTGGCGGCGCGTCGCTGCGCCAGGAAGCGCGCGTAGGGCCCGGCCTGGCGGCTGAGCTGGGCATGGCTGCCCCGTTCGGCGATGCGCCCACTCTCCAGCACCACGATCTGGTCGGCCATTTCCACCGTCGACAGCTGGTGCGCGATCACCACCAGCGTGCGCTTGCCGCGCAACCGGGCCAGGGTTTGCGCGATGGCTGCCTGGTTTTCGGCATCGAGGGCCGAGGTGGCTTCGTCGATCAGCAGGATCGGCGCATCCTTGAGCAGTGCCCGGGCAATCGCGATGCGCTGGCGCTCGCCGCCGGAAAGCCGCGCGCCGCCTTCACCGACCTGGGTGTCGAGCCCGTGCGGCAAACGTGCGACGATCTCTAGCACGCCGGCCTGCTCGGCAGCCTGCAGGATCTGCTCGCGACTGGCATCGGCCCTGCCGACGCCGATATTGGCGGCGATGCTGCCCTGGAACAGGTAGGCGTCCTGGAATATCTGACTGGTCTGCGCCGCCAGCCAGGCGCTGGACAGCTGCCGAACGTCCACACCGCCGATCTGTACGCTGCCCTGGCCAACGTCGAAGAAGCGCGCGATCAATCGCACCAGAGTGGTCTTGCCTGATCCTGAGGCGCCGACCACGGCGGTCATGCTTCCCGCCGCGATGTGCAGGTTGATCCCCTGCAGGATCGGCGCCTGGTCCGCGGTGTAGCCGAAGCTCACGTCGTCGAACGCCACGCTGTTGTCGGCAGGCTCCGCCGCTGTCTGCGGCATCGGCAGCGGCTGCACGGCGAACAGCTCATCGACCACGGCCAGTTGTCCGCGCGCGCCGCGCAATACTTCGCTGTAGCTGGCGACCTCCAGCAGCGGGTCGATGAACCGACTGGCCAGCACCAGCGCCACCACCAGCGCTGCCATCGAAGCGGGTGTCGTGCTGCCGGCAGACGAGTGCAACGCCCACCCGGCAGCTGCCAGCAGTGCTGCGAAGCTGGCCTGGACGGCCCAGCTGTTGAGTACCACCGACATGGCCGAGACGTGAATCAGGCGCCGGGCCGACTGCTGCTGGCCGGCAATCGCCTGCTGCACAAACCGTGCGCCACCGTCTTCGCCGTTGAATGCGCGCAGGACCGACTGGGCCTGGGCGAACTCCACCATGCGCCGACTGGCTCGGGCGCTGCTGGCATGGAATCGGGCGTCGCTGCGTTGCCCCATCCGGGCCGTCAGGGTGAACACGGCAAGCAACAGCGGCAGGGTCACCGAGGCGATCAGGGCCATCTGCAGATTCAACCAGAACAGCCCGGCCACCACTGCCAGTGGGGTGATGACGCTGGTGATCAGGGGCGTCAGGACGTGGGCGGGCAGTTGCGCCAGGGCCATCATGCCTTGGGTCGAGACATGGCTCAGACGAGCGGTGTTGTCTGGGTCGAACCAGCCGACCGGCAGTCGCGCGACGTGCTCGCTCAAGCGATGGCGGCCGGTTTGCAGCACGGCCATGCCGAAGCGTACGCCGGCTTTCTCGACCACCCGACGCAGCGCCCAGCACAACCCTGCGCCGACCAGCATCGGGACCAGCCCGCGCGTGGCGGCCGTGATGTCGTGGCCCAGCAACCCGGTGAGCACGGGTATCACGGCGACGATGGTCAGCCCGTTGAGCAGCCCGTACAGCAGGGTCAGCCCCAGGTAGCGATAGAGCACGTCGGCGTCGTTGCCCAGCAGCCGCAGGAAAGTGTTCAGCATGGGCCGTGCTCCGCAAGCTCGGTGTTCGGGTAGTCGCCCGCTTGCCACAGCCGGGCGTACCGGCCGCCAGTGGTGAGCAATTGCGCGTGGGTGCCTTGCTCCTGAATGCTGCCGTGGTCGATCAGGATGATGTGGTCGGCGTGCATCACCGTATCCAGACGGTGGGCGATCACCAGCACGGTGCGGCCTTGGGCGAAGCGTGAAAGGGCCTGCTGGATGTGCACCTCGTTCTCGGCGTCGGCGGCGGCGGTGGCTTCGTCGAGGACCAGCACGGCCGGGTCGAGCAGCATGGCGCGGGCAATGCTGACTCGCTGCAGTTCGCCTCCGGACAGTTGCGCGTCTTCGCCCACCACCGAATCGTAGCCACGGGGCAGGGCGATGATCCGCTCGTGCACGTTGGCCAGGCGCGCTGCCTGCTCGATCTCGTCGAGGCTGGCCGAGGCGCGGCCCAGGGCGATGTTGTCGCGCAGGCTGGCGTGGATCAGGCGCACGTCCTGCAGCACGAAGCCGATATGCCGATACAACTGCGTGCTGTCGATCTGGCGCAGATCGACGCCGCCCAGGGTGATGCGCCCGGTATCCGGGTCGAAGAAGCGCAACAACAGGCGCGCCAGGGTCGACTTGCCAGCGCCGGACGGCCCCACTACGGCCGTGACCGTGCCGGGCCTGAGGGTCAGATCGATGTTGCTCAACACCGGCGTTTCGCCGTCGTAGCTGTAGCTCAGGTTCTGCACCTGCAGTTCGGTTCGTGCCGGCAGGTCGATGGCTGCAGCCGTTGGCCTGGCCAGTTCCGGGGTGGCCAGCAATTGCTGAATGCGCAGGGCCGCGCCCGTTGCGTTGTGCAGGTCATGGGTGATGTAGCTGAGCAGCAGCAAGGGCGCACACAGGCTGGGCGCCACCAGGACGAAGGGCAGCAGGTCGATGGCTTCGATCCAGCCCAGCCAGGTGAACAGCGTGCCGAACGCCAGCACGATGCCGAGCACCACCACCGGGGTGATCAGCGCATGGGCATTGGCCATGGCACTGACCAGGGGGCGGGCGAAATCCTCGAACGCCAGCGCGAAGCCGTCCACGGCCTCACGGTAGTTGGCCTGGGCCTTGCCCTCGATACCGAAGGACTTGACCACGGTGATGCCGTTGACGAACTCGACCACGGCGTTGTTGATGCGCGCCATCCCGGCGCCGAACGCCTGCATGTTGGCGCTGCTTGCCCGGGTCGCCCTGGAAACGAACAGGAAAAACAGCGGAAAGGGCAGCAGCGAGATGACCGCCATGCGCCAGTCCGTGGCGAACAGGTACACCGTGGCGAACGACACCGCCCCCAGCGAGCGACCGACCGTGGTGTAGAAATGTGCGGTCAGGCTGTGCAGGGTATCGACGTCATCCTGCATCGCCTGCTTGACCTCGCCCGAGGCCCGCGCGGTGAACCAGCCCAACGGCACCTTGCCCAGCCTGCGGGTAATGGCCAGGCGCAGGTGTGAGGTGATCTGGTTGTCGAGCAGATGGGCGAGCATTTCGCCCAGCGAGACCAGGATCATGCCCAGCATCAGGCAGGCCAGGCTGCCAGCGATGACGGGCCACACGTGCGCAGTCGACTCCAGCGCCCAGACACCGCCGTCGGCAGGGTCCAGCGCCAGGCCGGCGAGGTAGGCGATTGCGGCCAGTGGCAGCAAGGTCAGGGCGGTACCCAGGCCGGCGAGGATGGCCGCCACGATCAAGCGGCCACGAATGGGCCTGAGCAGCTGGGATATCGCGCCTTCGGCGACAGGGTGGTCGGTAGCGGGTGCGGCGCTCATTGAATCTCCGTAAAGAGGGCAGGGCCCTCGGCAAGGTGTGCAGGCTCGGCACAGGTCGTGGATGCACGGTGCTTACCGTGTATTACGAGCGACGGCGAATATTCCTCAATGGCTGCAGCGATCGCTGGCGAAGGGCTGGCAGGCGCGCATGGCGCTGGCGATGTACTTCTCCACGGACGACACCGACACATTGATCTGACTGGCGATTTCGCGATGGCCCATTCCGCTCAGGCGATGCAGGAGCAGGGCCTGGCGGGCCTTGGCCGGCTGCTGGTTGATGACGGCATCGACCTGGGTCAGTGCTTCGAACGCCAGGGCGCGACTCTCTTCCGATGGCCCCAGTGGCACGTCCTGTTGCCTCAGGCGTTCCAGGTGCCCCGCTTCCAGGCTGCGACGACGGTAGAGGTCGATGAGCATGCCCTTGGCGATCTGCGTGAGGTAGCAGCGACAGTGCTCGGGCGCTGGCACGGCGCCCTTGCGGATGAGGTTGAGGTAGATGTCGTGCGCCAGGTCTGCGGCGTCCGTCGAGTTGCCCAGCTTGCGTCGCAAAAGGCCGCTGAGCCAGCCGTGATGATCTTTGTAAAGCCGCTCCACTTGTTGTCTGAGCGCGAACGATCCGTTGTCCACGATGCCTTTCCCCACCCCATGTCGACGCTGCGATTTTGACGAATGCTAATAAGTATGATTATCATTTGCACGATACGGTGTTTGATTCGCGAGTGCAAACGCACCGCTCTTCCTCATCGTCTTGCCGCGTTCATGCATCGGCCGCGGCCTTGTTTTTCCTGCCAACCAAGGTGCTTATTTCCATGATGGAAACCCGTCCTGACAACGTATTGCAGACGCCGCTTACGCCCCATGAAGAGCAGGCGTGGCTGCTCCAGCAGCAGTATCCTGAGCAGATCCGCAAGCATTTCTGCGCCTGGTCGCTAGGCTGCGCATTCGATACCCAGCGCCTGGAGTCCGCCCTGAGGGCGGTCATCGATGCACTGCCGGCGCTCAATGCCCGTTATCTGTTCGACGATGAAGGCGAGTTGCGCAAGGTCACGGCCGAGGATTGGCAAGCCTGTGTCGCCGTGCTGCACGTCGATACTCAGGCGCAGGCAGGCGACCTGCTGCTGGCCCGTCAGGCGTCGCCCTGGGACGCCGAAACCCAGGCGCCGCTCGCTGCCCTGGTGATCCAGACCGGGCAGGGCGTGATCCTCGGGTTCGTGCTGCATGAGGTGCTGGACCAGACCTGTCGCGAAGACGACCTGTATCGACTGGTCTTGGATGCCTACGACGGTCGTCCCGTGGGCGTGCCGCACCTGCCGTGGCTGATGCGCCAGGCCACCGACAGCCCACCGCTGGCTTCGCCATCGGCCGACCCCCAGGTGTCGAACGATGCCGACGCCATGGGCGCGCTGATCCTCGGCGAGTTCCGCAACACGCTGGCGGAGCCGGGCATGACGCTGGAAGACGACTTTTTCGAATTCGGTGGCCATTCCCTGCTGGCGACGCGAATCATCGGCAAACTTGCAGACAGCCACGGCGTGGAGGTGGACTTCAACGACTTCTTCAGCGCGTCCACGGCGGGCGCGCTGGCACAACGGGCACGTCGTCGCGAACAGCGTGCATTGGCCGCTGCAGTGGCCCCGTCGACACCTGTGCGAACCGCCCCTTTCGCACCGGCGCAGGCGTCGCTCGGGCGTGCGTACGCCGCCTTCGATTTCGGCACGATCTTCAACCTGCCGTTCGCCGTGGCGTTTCGCGAACCGGTCGACGAGGCCGTTTTCGAGCAGGCCTTCCACGATCTGGTCGAGCGCCATGCCAGCCTGCGCACGACCTTTCATTTCGATGAAGGCGAACCCTACCAGCGGCAGGTACCTCTCGAGCGGTTGAGCCAGTACCGCTGGTTCTGGTCCAGCCAGCACAGCGAGGGTGCCAGCCTGGCCAGCGAAGCGGGGCATGTTTTCGACCTGTCCCGCGAGCTGCCGATGCGCGTGCGCTTCCTGCGTGACGGGCAACAGGCGGGGCAGACGCTTTCGCTGCTGGTCCACCACATGGCCATCGACGAGTGGTCGCTCAACGTGATGATGCAGGACCTGAGCCAGGCCTACGCCGCGCGCGCCGCCGACCGGGTGCCGGTCTGGCACGAGCCGGCGCCGGCCTTTCACGAGTACGCCACGCGCGCTCGAATCGCCGGCATCGACCCACGGCACCTGGCCTACTGGACCGACATGCTGGGCGATGCCACGCGCGGCCTGCAGTTGCCTGACCAAGCCAGTGCGGCCGGCGCGCGTGCGAGCGAATCCGGCATCCAGGCACAATGGTTCGAGATCACCCCGAGCCAGGCGCTGACCGATGGCCTGCAGCGGTTTGCCAGGCACAACAATGCTTCCCTGTTCGGCGTGCTGTACACCGCCATTGCCTTGGCCTTGCACAAGGTCGGCGGCCTCGAGGAACTGGTGATCGGTACCTCGGCTTCCGGACGCACCGATCCGGCCTACTACAACACGGTCGGCTACTTCACCACCATGGTCGCCCATCGCGTGCGCTTCGATGCGCAGCAGGCACTTGGGTCTATGGTCGAGGCAGTCAGCAGCCTGATCAATGATTCCATGGCCTACGCCGACGTGCCGCTGGAGCAGATCCAGCAGGCATTGGGAATGACGCCTGCGGACGGCCTGCTGTTCGACGTCTACATTCAGATCCACGCCAACAACGCCTTGAATGGCGCGCTGCGTGGGGCCGACGGCGAAGCGATCCGCTATCGGCAGGTCGACCCGGAAAAGAGCCAGTCGATGTTCGGCATGCAGTTCGAAATCATGGAAAACATGTTTGAGGGCCAGCGCTCGTTGCGACTGGTCGTCACCTATCAGACTGCCCGCTACAGCGCCATGCAGATGGACCGTGTCAGCCGCGCAATCGAGCAGGTGTTGACCGCGTTCACTGACAGGGAAGGAGCAAAAGCATCAGTGGGGCAGTTGAGCGTCTAGCGCCGTCCCCTGTAGGAGCGGTCATCGGCCGCGAAGGGTTCACCGCGGTGTATCAGGCTAACCGCGGTGTCCTTTTCGCGGCCACTGACCGCTCCTACGGATGTTGTGCGATTCCCTGTGGGAGCGGTCACCGGCCGCGAAGGGTTCACTCCGGTGTGTCAGGCGGACCGCGGTGTCCTTTTCGCGGCCACTGACCGTTCCTACGGATGTAGTGCGATTCCCTGTGGGA